>Ga0078894_10001606_pt1 | contig 16925 bp, 25 predicted proteins | sample LauGreSu1BDMLBSD_2_FD_67506 | JGI IMG/M metagenome (GOLD analysis project Ga0078894, IMG submission 67506) | Freshwater lake microbial communities from Lake Michigan, USA - Su13.BD.MLB.SD (version 4) (version 4) | ecosystem: Environmental > Aquatic > Freshwater > Lake | place: Lake Michigan... | reverse complement strand
CTAAAATTGAACTATCGTTTATCTCTAATGCTCAATTCAATAGTGAACCAGATACGCTCAATTTCATGCTTAAAAAGTCATTAGAGTACACAGAGAATACAAAGCTATTATATTTACATACTAAGGGTGTTTCTCATCTTCATCCCAATATGAAAAGAAATATTGATGCATGGGTGAGATACTTAGATTTATTTAATATATCTAAGTGGGAAGAATGTGTTAATGCTTTAGATTTTCATGATGTAGCTGGTGGGTTCTATGTTGAGGAACCAAAACATTTTTCTGGAAATTTCTGGTGGGCAAACTCCGATTATATAAAGACACTACCTAGATTAAATCAATATAATATTAATGAGTTTAATAGGGGAGAGTTTTGGATTTGCAGCAATACCAATAATGCTTATCCTGTCTCTATGAATGCACCTGTTGACTTATATCATAATTACTATTGCAATGAAGAAGACTTTCCTAGTGGTTTTTAGTTTTTTAATTTTAGTCTAATCTTTAGGCATGGTATTCACCATGCCTAAAAAATTTTGTCAAATTTTTTTCTAACTTTTTCCCTAGCTACTTATTTTTAATTCTTGTTGCATTTGGTATACACAGATGATAATATCCTAGTGTAAATTACAATTACAAAGGAAGCCAATCGTTATGTCAGATACCCCTAAGTCGTTCCTTGAACTGGACGATGCACCAGTCAAGGTCGAACCCAACAAGTCAGTCTTCACCAACGCAGGTGGTTTGCAAGTTCGTGAAGGTTCAACAGCAAAGCAAGATGACAACGGAACATGGTACAACGCCATCGGTCTCCAGTCCTCTGCATCCCATCGTCACGTTGCAAAGCAATGGCAAGACAAGTGTACCCCATTCTCTGACTTTGTCGAAACAGTCAAGAGGCAATCTGAACACAAGGAAGACAGAGTTAAGAAAGAGTCTGAAATCCGCTTGTCCGATGCCAACACTCTGCTTGATGGTACACCATTAACCAAGTCTGGTCTTAACTCCCTTCGTATGTTCACCGACATTCCATCATCCATGATTGCATTTTTGCAAGAGCGTGAATATGATGATGAATTGGTCAAGTTTGTCAACCAAGAATTGGACAGACGTGAAACCACATGGAACCACTCTGGTAAAGAACCAAGAGATTTCCGTGTCCGTGTTCGTCACGATGATGAAGGTAACGATGTTATCCGTGCAATCGTATCGGAACGATACGGTGTTATTGATAATGCAGATGCTATGGATATGATAGTCAACTCTCTTCCAACATTGAAGGATGCATTGGCATCACACATTCATAATGATGGTGATGATATCTTTGGTAACGTGCTGTTGCCAGACTTTATGAAGAGCGAACCAGATTCGGATTATGGGGTAGGGATTGCATTCAGGAATTCTGAAATCCGCAATTCTACTTTCAAGATATCTCCATTCCTCTTCCGTGCTATCTGTCTCAATGGCATGATATGGGGAAGACAGAATTCTGAAATCACTGTTAACCAACGACACATGGGTAAGATTGACCTGAACGAATTGCAGGAACAGGTCACCGTTGCTGTCAAGGTTGCATTGACACAGGGTAATGACCTCCTGACGCTTATGGCATTGTCTAAGCAGGTCAAGGTTGAGAACCCACTTGCAACTATTGCAATGCTTGCAAGAGACAACAAGATGACCATCGAACAGGGTAAACTCTGGCACAAGGGATACCTTGATAGTCTCCATGAACAGCATGGTGATGTTCATGAAAAGTCTGCTTTTGGTATTGTGAACGGTTTAACCCGTGCATCACAAGATTTCAAGGGTAGTACCCGTGAACAAATGGAAACAACAGCAAGTTATATCCTATCTCCTGCAATTGATAGCGATTTGCAAGCAATTTCCAAGCGTTGGGGCATGATTGGTGACCGTGCTAACCAATTAGGTGATAAAGTCATCAATCAGTACGCTTATGTTGCCATTTAGGCAACATAAGTCCCCTTATTGTGCATATAACACGGGTTATCCCGTGTTATATGCACTTAAAGAGCTAATAAAAATATTTATTGATCTTTCCCCTTAGGCATGGTGACCACCATGCCTACAAAAATTTGTCAAAATTTTTTGTCAAATAAATATTGTTGCAAACCATATACACAGATGATAATATTCTAGTGAGGAAACCTACTATGAAGATGAATTCATCAACAATCGATGTCCATTCCACTGGCATCCTTTCACAGTCTAGAGCGAATATCAAGGAACGCAACCTTGGTATCTTATTTGATATTGCACGTAAGAAAATTTACACCAACAAGCCACTTGCTGTTATTCGTGAATACTGCACCAACGCATACGATGCTCATGTTGAAGCAGGTGTTAAGGATACTCCATTCGAGGTATCTTTTCCAACAGCATTCAAGAACACCTTGACCATCCGTGACTTTGGCAAGGGATTGTCCGAAGCAGATATGTATGGCATATTCTTTGAATATTGTGAATCATCCAAGCGAAATACCAATGAGCAAGTAGGTATGCTTGGATTGGGAAGCAAGTCTGCATTCTGTTATGCAGATGAATATTTCGTCACGTCTTATCACAATGGCATCAAATCCAGTTATCATGCATTTATTGATGATTCACGCTTGGGAACCATCGCAAAGATGCATGAAGAGCCAACCACTGAAACAGGTTTGCAGATTGATGTAGAAATCAAGTCTGGCGATATGCACTTATTCCGTTCTGTTGCTGGAGAGTTCCTGTCTGAGTTTACTCCGCATCCTATCGTTAAGAATGATGACTATGTGGTTAACTCAATGCAGAAAACCAGAGAGCGTGACATTATCATTAAGAATGAACATTACAGTATTCACCGTGATTGGAGAGATGCAAACCATGTTGTTCGCATGGGTAATGTGAATTACAAATTTACATTAAGTGATTTGGGTATCACTGGTAATGATAGAACATACAGTGCCTTTGAACATAACTATGTAAAGATATATGCGAACATTGGTGATGTAACCCCAAGTGCATCCAGAGAGCATCTTGAGATGGATGACCACACTAAGACATTCATTAAGAACAAGTTCGATATGATTATTGGTGAAATTACCAATGATGCTCAGAATGTCTTGGATGGTTGTAAATCGTTGTACCAGTTTGTGTTGGAGTTTGAAAAGATGCGTCAGACCATCTACTCCTTCAAATTAAAAGTGCAATACAATGGTAGAACATTCACTGCTAATGATGCACTTGTCCTTAATCTTAAGGACTGTCCTACAGTGATACAAGCAGAAGAGTATGCCAATCACTATCGCAAGAAATCGTTCAACAAGACAACCAAAATCAAACCAGAAGAAGAGCAGATATTCTTTACCTATGCTGGTGACGTTCCAAAGTCAACATTCAAACAGCGTATACTACAGTCTGGTCATGCATTATCGAAAGCATATATCCTGTCGTTTAAGGATACAACAGACCGAGATGCGTTTGTCAATAATCCAGAATGGCAGGGTGCTACTTTCATAGATGTTGCAACGCTTCCCTATGTTAGTGCTAAAAAGACTGCTGTATATCATTCGATGGTAAAGTCTGATATATATCGTTTTGTTGAAGGATACACAAACAAAGAGAATTCTTGGCAAACCGAATCATTGACGCTTGCGAATTCGAGTGGTGTATATGTGGAGATGAACCGCTTCATCCCCAGATTTCGCAGACCTGATTTTATTGAGACTGATACACTTGAAAGTTTCAACAACATCTTGAATTGTTTCCACCACATTCGGGTTCACGTACCTGTAGTCTATGGTGTCAAAACCGCAGACATTAAAAAACTTGGTAGTGGTTGGATATCTCTTGAGAAATATTTCGAGAACCAAATTCGAGAAATGTCAGAAGAGCAAATCGAGAAAATCAACACCATGAGAATTTCGGGAGAAATAAATTCCTTCTGGTTGGACTATTTCAGAAATGATGTTGAAACGTCCAATGCTAGTGAAGAACAGCTTAAGCAAATCATTCTCAAGCATTGCGATAGAACATCCTTGACAATATCCAAGTATGGGTATCTTAACTTACTAATTCATCATGGATACAAGTTCGACTTGTCATTGTATGAATTGACCAAAACACTGATTGATGAAACGCTTGAGGCTCACCCAATACTTAAGCTCTTATCAGGTAAGGTATGTCCTATATTCCACAAGAGGGAATACTACCAAACCATCAGTGATTACGTTATGGATAGATAGGTTTCCTCAACTACTTACTATCCAGAAGGAGGGGAGCTTTTCCCCTCCTTTTATTTAATTTTGACAAACCCAAATAGGCATGGTGACACCATGCCTAAAAAAATTGTGCAATATTTTTTTGTTAGATAATATTTGTTGCATCTGTCCCCGATATGCTGTAATATCAATATATCACTTTGGGTATAAGGAAAACACTATGACGGTAACATCTCGCATTGTCATCCCTGACAAGAGCATCACTGTATTCCTTGATGGGCAACGCTTCTCCATCACATCTGACAATAAGTTATTCGCACAAGCATTCCAAGCGTACAAGGAAGAGAACTGGGATGCGTTCGTTGGATACGTCAATCCAGAAATTCGTCTCAAGTCCCTCTATGCATCTTACGAAGGCATTGAGGTAAAGGATGGCAACCTCTTTGTGTTCGGTGACGCTGTTCACTCTACACTCGCTACCCGTGTTATGTCATTCCTTGAGCATGACCTAGACTGTGTTCACCTGTTCAAGTTTATCTTAAAGCTTAACCTCAATCCATCTAAACGTGCAGTTGATGAACTTTACACATTCCTTGAGCATAAGGAATTGCCAATCACTGATAATGGTAATTTCATTGCATACAAAGCAGTGCGTGATAACTACACTGACAAGCATACTGGCAAATTCCTCAATACTGTTGGTAGCGTTCTTGAGATGCCACGTAACAAGGTCGATGATGATAAGAATGTAGGATGTTCCTATGGTTTCCATGCTGGAACCAAGGAATATGCTACTGACTTTGCTTATGGTGAAGGTCACATCATGGAGGTAGAAATCAACCCTGCGGATGTTGTATCTATCCCAACAGACTGCAATTTCCAGAAACTCCGAACTTGCAAATACAAAGTGGTAGCAGAGCATGAACTACCTCTTACCTCTCCTGTATATGCATCTCGTTTTGAGACAGACCAAGATGATGATGTTGATGTCTGGAGCAGTGACGAAGAGGAAAACAACCTCTGCTCTGGATGCAACTGGGAATGTGAATCTTGGTGCATGGATTGCGAACAGTGTGGAGACTGTTGCGATTGCGGAGACCTTCCTTCAGATGATGAAGACTTGGATGATGCTACCCTAAAGCAACCCAAGACTGAAATCCAACTCCAATTAAATCTTGATAATAAGATGACCACAAATTGGGCAAATGAGAGATTTCAATATCTTGTGATGTTGTCATGGTTGTATGCTCACCAACGTCCTGCTGTAGCCAATGCTCTGCGAAGGTTTTATAAAGATGTTGATGACCAACATAAAATCATCCCAGTGTTTGCTGTCCTAAAGCAGTTTACATCTGATGAGGATGCTTATAAGATTTATGCAGAATACACAAATCATAAGTAGTCTGATTTGTCAAGCAATCCCCTTAGAAAATTCTAGGGGGATTTTTTCGTGCCAAAAAATTGACAACATTACTTTTAGGGGATACGAGTATCCCCTATAGAAATTTGTAAAAAAAACAGGGACAACAAGCTAAAAATAAGAAATCCATATTAGAGGAAATATTATGTCATTTGTTTATCAAGCTGGTGTTTTTACAAGTTATGCTATCAACTTAGGATTAGCTGACAAACAATTGCAAAATCAATTGTTAACTACTCAAGCTGGTACTGCTGCTTCTTTAAATAGATTAAACAGAACGATCGTATCAAATACAATCACACCATCTGGAAATACTGATTCTAACTATGATGCTACTCTTGTATTGACTCAAGGATTAAGAAATACTGAAGATACATTGGTTTCTAACTTGGATTTGTTTTATACTAATACATTATATTCAACAGATACATATTTCCAAAGTGTAGTGGGATTTAGTTTTAGAGATTATTTTGATAGCAAAACAACAGATAGAACTTTAGATTACACTGGAGCTTCTTATGCTAATAGTGCAATCGGATTATCAAACTTTAGAGATCTGTATCGTAGAGTATATGGACAAGAGTTAATATATAGAGTTTACGATTACAATACATCTGGCAATCTTGTATCAACTGGAGCTACATACGATTTTCCTGGTAGCTTGTTAGAGTTTAGAAAGTATTTCTCTACTGGAACAGCTGGAACTATTTCTTTTAATTTGACTAGAACAGATGGTGGGACAGATACAGTTTCAATTGGTATTGGAGCTTTTGCTGGTACTGCAGGTTCATACGTTAATTTAGAAACAACCTCAGGAAGTATTACAAGATATTCTGCTGTTGAAGCTGTTACAATTTCTGGTCTTTCTACTGGTACAGGTAGAACATTCGAGATATGGACTAGATAATATTTTTTATAAGTATTACTCATAGGGATGGTATTCACCATCCCTATATTTTTTTGTCAAATTTTTTATTATTCACTGTACAGTGAATAAGGCTAATTTACTGAATAATGATTTTTAGTGTTGCAATGTCTGTATTTTGTGGTATTATATTCATGTAACCCCCGGTGGTGGAACGGTAGACACGAAGGACTTAAAATCCTTTATCGCAAGATGTACGAGTTCAAATCTCGTCTGGGGGACTTTGGGTTGGTAGCTCAGTGGAAGAGCAGTGCCCTTTTAAGGCATTGGTCGTGGGTTCAAATCCCACCCAACCCATTTCACTTGGTTTTTTACGAAGTTTCCCCAAGTGAAATCAATCCCCTTCTAATTGGTCGCTAGAAGGGGATTACCATTTAAATATTTTGAAACAAAACATTAGGGATGGTAATACCATCCCTAAAATAATTCGTCAAATAAATTTTATTTTGCATATCGTATACACAATGATATAATGACTCTGTTAGGGAGGTTGTTATGAATTCGCACAAGCCAAAAGAGTTTAAGATTTATAGTCAAATATCATCGGACTTACAGATGATAAACCGTGGATATTCTAAAGACTCTTCAATAACAGAAGATGAGAAATTTTCATGGGTCAAAGAAATTGACATTGAAGGATACCCAGGAAATACATATTTTATTCATATAAAAGCTGAAGTTGATGAAAATGGATGTTTTGAAGCTTCACCAATAATTTGTTTTGAAAATATGCGTGTTGAAATAGGAAGTTTTGTAGATGCAGATATTGATGTTATCGAAAATCTAGCCGAAGACTTACTAAATACAATATTGAAACATAATTTTATCTAAACATCAAATCCCTTCTGTAAATAGAGGGGATTTTCTTTTGCTATTTATCTACAAGGTGATATAATCTAACTATGGAAAACACTATCACTCCCACATACAAAATCTCTGTTACTTTCAATTGGCTCTATGCAGGTACGTCCAAACGCAAGGTTCAAAAAGGGGGTTACATAACTGAATCTGGCACACAAGATGAAGTTGTAGAAAAGTTTCTCGAAACTTTCATCCATTCTTACAATGTTGGTTCTTGCAAAGTAGAAGATGTAAAAGTTCATCGTTTTGACCGTATTCTAACCGTTGATGAATGGGTGGAAAAATACAAACCAATCAAAAATCATCTTGATGAAAATACATCATTTGATGGATGTGCTTTTGAAACATATGATGAAGAAGTAGAATTTGTACAATCGCAAAATCCTTACAATATTTGGACGCTTGTATGTGCAGAAGATGAATACTATGTTATTCCCGGATTTCGCTGGGTAAATCGAGAGAGTTATTTTGTCACTGAGAAACCATTTGCAGAAGAAAACTTGAAAGAAGAGTATCTAGTGATATAATATAGACAACAGAACCCGCTCATAGTTTTGTTGTCTCATCCCTCTTCTCCGCTCATAGGAAGAGGGATTTTTTTTGAATTAAAAATATAGTCATGGTACTTACCATGACTATAAAATATTAAGAAAAATATTATGTGACTTGCATTCTTCCAACGCATTCGGTATAATATACATAAGTCACTCACATGACTAAAGTTCTGAACACAATAACTCCTATCAAGTTACTCCTCCAAATGTTCAGAGCAAGAGAAACCTATGATATCAAATTCATAGGTTTTTTCTTGCCATTTATAGCATTATGGTATACACTGCTATATGAAATACATCCTTTATGAAATTAAAGGTGAATATGATGTTGTCTTAAAGTTGACTTTTTTAAAGCAATCTTGGTTAGACAATTACATCAAATTGCATACAGAAGAAAATAAGTATACTCCCGTGTTTATTGTATACGAGCTTGATACTGAGAATGAAATAGATTATATATGTAAATATAATGGTGAAGAGCAATTATATCGAAAATGTCTTGCAGAGTATATAGATTAACGATATTATCTATTTGTTCATGATGACTACAGCATCAAGAACAAAATCCAGATAGTGGTGTATCTGGAAAAAATATGAGAAAGATGATATTAACATGGTTCGTATGCCCGTTTCATCTTTCTCATATCTTGGGTGGGTAGCTTAATATTAAAGCAGAGGACATAAACCTTTGAAATGGGTGCAATTCCCATCCCACTCTGTTAGGGCAGTTAGCTCAACGGTCAGAGCAGCAAACTCATAATTTGTTGGTTACAGGTTCAAATCCTGTACTGCCCATATGGAAAATAAAATGCCGAACGATACATTGAATTATTTATCAGAGAAAACTGAACATGATTTGCTTGTCATCTTGGAAGGTTTTAAGATGTTACTAGCAGATTCAGAATTGTTTGATATGCTGGCTGAGAAGTTAGACTATCCTGATGAAATGCTAATTGAACTACGTGAAGATGTAAACAACTATATGGAAGACGTGGTATAATATCGTTGCAGATAATTTGAGGTAGAAATGACACTCAGCGAAGCATTGGTTGAGATAAAAAATAATAAGGTTATAAAAAGGTCTAATTGCAATACATCTTATTGTTTTGATGCTAATACTAAAAAGTTTGGTATGATGATTAAACACAATCAACATGAAGGTGTTAAATATGATATCAAATATGCCGAGCGAGACACAATTACTTTTTATCCCGAAGATTTGTTAGCAGATGATTGGATGGTAATTTAGTTTGGAGAGGTGGCTGAGTGGTCGATAGCGACTGTCTTGAAAACAGTTAACGTGAAAGCGTTCGCAGGTTCGAATCCTGTCCTCTCCTTTTATAAAACACTATGACACAAACAGAAGCAGAAGAAATCAAAATACAGATTGAAGCGCTCAACAAAAGATTTGCTCCAGTTGAATTGCGTTTTGATATGTATAGAAATGACAAATATGATTCTTCGGAAGACAATTGGTGGGTTACCATTGTCTATAACTACACTCCTGAAGAATGGATGGAATTTGTCACTATAGGTTTTAATTACAATCAAATATGTGATAAACTTTTTGGTTTTGGTTTTGGTTTAGAATCAGTAAAAATGTATCAAGAAGAATATGGCAATTTAAAGTTTTCTCAATCTGACTTGCCTTTGGGGTAGGATAAATAAATAAAACAGATTGAGACATGACCCTCCAAGTTTAGTAGTGTTTTCTTGGAGGGTTTTTTTGTGAGTATTGTTGCAATCCATCAAACATCTGATATACTAATCTTGTAACTTTCAGTTACTGTCCAACTCCTAACTTCTCCTCTGGTTAATGAAATCTGCGAATTTCAACCAGAGGATTTTTTTGTCAATCATAAATAGGGTTTACTAGTAAACCCTACAAAATTTCGATAAAAATATATCTAATAAATATATAAAAGTGCGTCAAATATGTTGAATTTTCCGTCTGCGTTGGATATACTTTTATTGTTGGATAAGTCACAGTCCTTAGAAAGAAGCCAAGGCAATGAGTACCACAATAAATAATGATGTTAAGCGTAAAGTTGGACGACCATCGTTCATCTTACCATATGATGAAGCAAGAAAAATCATCAAGTCGAAGAACATCAAATCATATGATGAATACCTAACATGGGTAAAAGAAGAGAAGCCATTCGGGTTTTCCACTAATCCTTATCAGATATACAAGTACAGGGGAGAGTGGCAGGGTAGCATGAAACACTTCTTGGGATTGACCGATATTGTCAAACCCAAAGTGCAGGAAGACGAAGATATCAAGGGACACTTGAACTTCAGTAAGATAAAGCAGATAATCAAGCAAATCTTACACATGGGATAAAAGGAAAGGGAGAGCTGAAAAAGTTCTCCCTTTCCTTTAGGCATATTGTGAATATGCCTAAAAAAATTCCATCAAATTTTTCATCAAATTTTCAGAACAACTTTTATATAATTACTTGTATGAATCAGATACTTAGTGTATACTTAGAGAGTAATGAGGAATACTTATTACAGTTAGGAAAGAAGCCAAATGACAACGACATTGCTCTCATATGAGAAAGCAAAGCAAACAATCAAACCTCTGCAATTTCAGACTATGGCAGAGTATAGGAAATGGGTTGTTGAAAACAACTATACTCATTTCTTGCCAAAACATCCTGAATATCATTACGCATCAGATTTTCAAGGTTACGAATTTCTTGGTTTTGTCTGCCTTCAAGACTACAGAGATGCTTCCACTAAAGCAAGAGTTGCTAGTACAAACTATGCTGAAAGCACTAAGAAATCTGTCATTTCTCGTGCAAGGAACCGTGCTTTGCGAGCAAAGAAGCAAGAACCAAACACTCCAACAAACACTACAGTAACGACAACACAACCTTCGCAGAATGATTTGCATTCAACAAAAGAGATGGTTGAGTTCTTTATCAAGGAAGATGTTGATATCAAGGTCATTATCAACTTCCTTGCAGAGTACAGTCATCCCAAGGAAGTATATCTGATTTTCCTTGAGCATCTCAAGTCCAAGTTACCCGTGAAAATCTAATCACTAACCCTCCTTCGGGAGGGTTATTTTTTTGACAAAAATATTTAGGTATGTTCCTAACATACCTACAAAAAATTCGAAAAAATAACATATAATAAGATTGCATTATCGAGTAGATAGTGTAGACTTAATGCAGAGAGAAAAAATGAAGAAAATTCATATTTCCAGTTTTCGTAAGAAGTTTGATGACGCTAGTTTTCAAGTACTAAAGAATATTGTTAATAATAGTTTTGAAAAAAATACTACTATTAATATTGCTATGATTTCTCGAGCTATTACAGACCCAGATGTTAAGCAAAAGTTTAATTCATGGGCCAATGGATATGATTTCGCTGTTATTGATTTTAAGTAGCAGGAAATCGAAATATTAAAATAGTAAAAGAAATTGTTTGGTCATAATGAGTATGTTCTTGTTCTCTATTATGTTATAGAAAAAAATAAAAGATACGTATAGTCGGGCATTGATGGATATATCAATAGTCAATGACCAACAGTTTAAAAAAATCCCCCTAACATTAGGGGGATTTTTTGTTGCAAAGTATTATCAAGATGATATACTCTTTCTATGGGAATGAGAGACAGAGATGGATTAGCGTCCATCCTTAAAAACAAAATAATATCATTGTTGGGTTCTTCTTTTGTCAGTGGAAAGCAGAACTACTATCTCGTCAACGGTAAGAAATACCCTGTCAAAGTCACGAGTGTTGGTTTGGAAGCAAACAACGTAAACCAGTTATCTGCCATTGATTTGAAATTCCATATCATTGGCAAAGAGACATCTAGTGGATTTGAGTATATTGTTTTAAATCCATTCCAAGCGTGTAAGTTATCCACCCAAAAAAATCCTCAGCATAACGGTATTGTTATTGAGAATTTCTGCTGTCCTTACAGTGAATTCTCTCAGTATAAGAAGTATGATGATAGCAATCTGGATGTTGCATTGAAAATCTCTATTGCTTCTTGGGAGTTAAATCGTAACAGACTACCCCTTGAACAGTACATGATATCTCAGCACAAAATGAGAAGTACCATTAATAAACAAAACATCGATTTCATCAACTCAATCATTTGATGGAACATACAACAATTGACCTGAGAAAAACATTCGCTAGAGTAGTATACTTTATCGAGCAGTTAGAAGCAGGTAAGAGTAGAACTGCCATTCTCCAAGAATTAGATTTCAAAGAGGAAGAGTGGCAGTTTCTTTTGTCTAAAATGATTGAAATTTCCGAGTATAAGGATCATGACGCGATGATAGTACTGCCTGACGGTACAAGCTCAACATTAGGTCCAATACTTTTATCTTCTAAAAATATTTTGAAACTTATAATATAGGGTATAGTCTTATACCCTACCGAAAATCGAAAAAATATTTGACATACTTTCGCAAGGTGATATACTTAACGCAACATGGAAAATGAAAACGTGCAAGAAAATATTGAAATTCCTCCTACTATTGAAGATTTAAAAAATAAAAAATTGGAGATGAATGGACTTGAGTTACTTTCTCACATTAAGGATGGAGAAGTAAAACTCACATTCTTTGACCCTCAATATCGAGGGGTTTTAGATAAGATGAAATATGGTAACGAAGGAGAACGACAATCTGGACGTGCTTCTTTGGAACAAATGAGTGAAGATATAATAATCGAGTTTATTAAAGAAATAGATAGAGTGTTATGTCCTTCTGGTCATCTTATGTTATGGGTGGATAAGTTTCATCTTTGTGAAGGTGTGAAACCTTGGGTGACAGGTACAAATCTTAATCTTGTTGATATGCTTACATGGGACAAGGGTAGGATTGGTATGGGATATCGCACACGCAGAAAAGCAGAATATCTTATTATCTTTCAAAAGTCACCAATTCGAGCAAAAGGATGCTGGTTGGTACATGACATTCCAGATACTTGGTTAGAGAAAGTTCAAAAAGTTCATCCTCACTCTAAACCTATCCAATTACAATCTGCTCTCATTAACGCGACAACACATGAAGGGGATTTAGTTCTAGACCCCGCTTCTGGAGGGTTTAGTGTTTTCGAGGCTTGTAAGTTAATAAATCGAGACTTTATTGGATGTGACTTAAAGGTACAGTAATGCTTATCAAAGACAGTTTTCCAGGAAGAAAAGATGGTGGATATACTAGACTTTTTAATAATGAAGATATTGGAAGTCTATTGTCTGCTATTCAAGCTAGTGTCATTCGCTCAGGTAATAATCTACAATCAATAATAGAGTTACATTCGCAGCACTTGACTGACATTGATTTTGATGCTTTTATATCTGGGAAGCTTGTTAATGGTAAATACTTATTCACCAACAGCTTAATAAAATCCAAATTAAAAGTACATATCAATTGCTCCCATGAACCTGATTTTGTCTATGTTATTATATGTGATAAAAACTGTTACATCATAGAAATCAAAGACGGAGATACATTTGATACTAAGAAAAGTGCTGGGGAAGTTAAGCACATGAGAGAGTTTGCTGAATGCTTCTCTAATACTTTTAAAGAATACAGTGTAAAAATCCGATACTGTATGTTTAATCAAGATAATAAAAAATCTATTGTTGATGGATTGAAAAAAAATATCACAACAGAAGAAGCAATGACTGGTAAAGAACTTTGTGATTTGCTTGGTATATCTTACACTAACATACTAGAACAAAGAAAGAAACTTGCACCAGAGAATGTTGATTTCTTTATTGAAAAACTACTTGAGATACAGGTAGTAAAAGATAAGATAAGAAACAAGATTTGATAAATATCCCAAGAAAATTCTTGGGATATTTTATTAGGTATGGTCTCTACCATACCTACGATTTTTTATCAAAATTTGTGTAAATATGTCAAATGCGATATAATACAGAGTTATGATTATATCTTTCGAAGCATCAGCAAATGTAGACACAACACTGTTTGGTTATTTTTCCATGCAGTATGACCCAGAGTTTTTCAATGATATCAAAGAAAACCTGACAGAGATTTCTAAGGAAGATACTTTATCTTTTAAACTTGACCCAGAGGAAGTAAAGTTGCTCCAGGGTAGTTATGAAAATGTAAAGCGGATTATCAGTATTTCCGATGTAGAGCAGAATAAATTCACCAATGTATTTAAGCGAAAGTTCGATACAAGTGGATTTAAGAAATTCAAAAATGTCAAACTGCATATTGACAAGGATTACTTTTATTTTACTGGGCATCACGAAAATCTCAATGGAACAAAACCAGTAGAGTTTCAATCGTTAAATTTTGATGTTCGATTTATTGAAACTTTAGAGCATAAATATAAGAGCATGGTAAACTAGATTATGAACTCGCACGTTTGGATTTATTTCTCAAAAACTGGTGTTGGATATGAGTTAGTAGGAACGGATGTTATCTCCGGTATGGATGCTTTTATCCATGGTGTTGATACATATCTAGTAGAGTATTCTCATAGTGACTTAATGAATGATATGCATTTCTTTATCTATGAGTGGGACAATTCTCAAAAGAAACGAAAAACTGTATTTGAGTCATATAAGAAAGAACTCGTATTGATGGGGATGGTAAAACACATGGATAAAATTCCACTTGTTGTCCAGCAAAAAATACTTTCTATGTATGTAAGCGATGAAGAAGATTTGGTGTTAGAAAAAAATGCAAACTCCTGAACAAAAATTAAAACAACTAAACAAAACAATCGAAACACTTTGGCATGGTGTTTCTGATACTAAAGATGGTGATTATCCCAGGATAGTTAGTCTCTATAAAGAAGTACTAAAGATTAATTACAAGGATAGAGATGCATGGGAAAATATGATTTGGCTCATGTGGAGTTTAGCTGTAAATAACAAAGATACAGCATGGTTATTTGAAGCAGAAAAGTATGTTAAAAGATATCTTTCTTTATTACCAAACGGATATAGGTCTCATGAATATATTGGACAATTTTATCGTACTATGTATATTGATGAAAGATTAGCAGTAAGACATTATGAATCTGCGATTAGATATCAGGATGCTACACCGAGCACTTATCATTCTCTTATTGCTCTTTGTATTAAGATTAATGATAAAGTAAAAGCACGAGATTATTGTGTCTTAGCACTACGACGTTTCAAAAATGACTCATATTCTACTATGAGACTAAAACAATTAGATGCACGATAAGTTTTTAAATTCATTGTCAGAGAATGTAATTTTCCCTGACAATGTTTTACTTAAGCCAAAATACATTTACAGTATTGGATTTAAAATACAATACGAAGAAGGTACTGAATGTGTTATATGGACAGATGGTGAAAAGTATTATGCTATCTTAGAGTTGTTTTCAGAAACACATATGATCAGAATACCTCAAAGCTTGGGAGACAGTGTATATGAAAAATTCTCTCAAGCTTTTGATGGAAATTTTTCTTATCAATACCTTTAGGCATGGTGAATACCATGCCTACAAAAATTAATCAAATATTTTTTTAATCTTGCACCCCATATACAAGATGATATAATAAGTCATCAAAGGTTGAGGTAAGAAAATGAACAAAGAGCAAGCAATCACGTCCTTCATGAAAGCAGTGAAGTCATACACCACTTCCATCGACAAGACAGCACAAACCAACATTGAATACAAGAAAGCAGTCTATGCTCTTGAAGATGCAGTAAACCAGATTTACCGTGTTGTTGATGTCAAGGAACTTGGAAGCAATGCAGAACAACGCAATGCGAAGATTTCTGCACAAACAGCAGAGTTGATTACTGCTAAGCGTGAACTTGAATATCAGTTGGAAGTTGCTCGTGCAGAAGAGTCTCGTGCAAAAACCGAGTGTGACCAAATCAAGTATATTATTCGAGCGTTGGAAGTAAAGGATGAAGCATAATGCAAAGGATTGCAATTAATACGAAATATGGTTGGACTACCGCTCGTTTTGGGCGGTATTCCAACGGACATCTTGGAATTCAGCTTTTTCTTGATGGTGGAGAATCATTGGCAAAGATTTCAACAAATTTGCCTGATACAAATCTAGAGCCAAGAGAATTTCACTTTGATGCTAACAATAATTCAAGTCTTGTAGAAGATATCATGCGTAGCGGTCTTTTTGACGATACAGGAAAGAAACACCAATCTGGCTGGTGTGAATATCCAGTGTTGAAAGTGAAAGACCACATCGAAATCGTAGAGGGGTGAAAACCCCTCTTTTTTTTTGCATATCTCATTTAGGCATGGTAAAGACCATGCCTACAAAAATTTGTCAAAATATTATTTTTATTTGACATACTATATACTATATGCTATACTTGTCATGTAAGGAGTTTGATATGCAGATTTCAATTCAGGGTGTTTTAAAAGTCAATTACGAGTTGACTGTTGATGAAGATGTTTTCAATGAGGCTTGTGAAGATGCTGGTCTTGACCCAGCAAACTACAAGTCATTCACCAAAGATGAATGGACTGAACTTAATTCTCATATTGTTCAAGTTGTGTTTGACAATGAACAGGAACTTGACTATACTGAAATCCATTCGCAAAAATCAATCATGGTTGATACAGTGACCATTGATGACCCAAAACAAATGACCACTGTTTACTATAACCAAGACCGTATCACAGATTCGATTGAGATTATGTAAGGAAGGGGAGGGACGAAAGTCCCTCCAAGCTTGATTATGTTTTTAGATGATTTTCCAATTGTCATTTGGTTTGTTCGCAAAAGTAGGAACAGTTATTGCTTGTATGATTCATGCAATCAACTTGTAATGCGTAGAGATGAAAAAAGAAAGAAAGAAATATACCAATATTGCCAAGATAATGGTATAGAAGTTCAAGATGAGTTTTAAAGTAAATCCCAAGAAAAATCTTGGGATTTACTTTTAGGGATGGTACCTACCATCCCTATGTTTTTTTTGATAATTTTTTCTTTT
>Ga0078894_10001605_pt1 | contig 16933 bp, 3 predicted proteins | sample LauGreSu1BDMLBSD_2_FD_67506 | JGI IMG/M metagenome (GOLD analysis project Ga0078894, IMG submission 67506) | Freshwater lake microbial communities from Lake Michigan, USA - Su13.BD.MLB.SD (version 4) (version 4) | ecosystem: Environmental > Aquatic > Freshwater > Lake | place: Lake Michigan, USA... | reverse complement strand
CCGGAACTAGAGTTGGTGGTGGGTATTTAGTTGCAATTATAGGTGCTCCAAATTCATGTACAACATTCTCTCAACCTCAATTTGCTTTGGGTGAACCTTTAGAATGTATGTGCAATCCAAGAGGTTCAGTCTTTGGAGATCTAGCAGAAACATGGAAATTCAAAAACTGCGTAAGTTATAGAGGTGATGTTCCCACATCGTCTGAGATATATTCACGAAAATATTTTGCGAGAACTCATCCAAGAGTTCCAACACTAACAATGTATTCAAATAAGTGTTTGTTAAAGGCAGGAGCACCTTACATCACCCAACTAAATGATGCAACAACAGCAACAGGTAGAGATGTTTCTTGGCCAAATGAAACATTCTTTGAAGGAACAGACGCATATCAACCAACAATGTATGCTTCGTTTGATAATCAAACTTGCAATATAATGACCGAAGTAATTGGTCTTGGAACCCCACCATCTTCTCTATACAAATATATGGCAGAACAATTTTATGGAAGAAGAGCAATTCATATTTCTTGGGCATTAATAGTTGCTCCAAAAGACTTGTCTGTAAATTATGCAGGAACAACATTCTCTCACATGAAGTGGTCTGATATGTTTGAATCTAGAGTTGGTCCTGGATCAGAAACAACAAATCCAAACTTCTTTATAGAACCAATAGCAACATCTCCAGTTGATGGTCTATTGAATACAAGAATACATGATGCTTATTCCAAATCAAAACCAGAATTTTGGTTCAGAGATTATGATGGGGATGGAGTAGATGAAAGAGCGTATAATAGATTTGTTTCTCAAAATGTAAATCAATGGGATTTGGTTGATAATACAGATAAACAACTATTACAAACAAATAAATCAGAATTTTCTTACTATTATTCCCAACTATGGGAAAAATTAAATCCAGAAAATACTGCAATAAGACAAATATCCAAGGCAAATGATTCTAATTTTTACGGATATAATGATTGGTACATTCCAAGTATAGTTGAAATGAATTATATTACAAATTATTTGGATCAAATAAACGAAGCAATTTTAGTTGATGGCGACGATGATCACCAAGTAATTAATACCACTGTAAATGATACCGACCTTGATACAAGAGATACATTTTATTGGACATCAACAAGTGTTTGTAGAGTTACAAATTGGAATGAAAACAATCACACAATAAAAGATTTATATGAAATTGAATCAACCACAGATAGAGGACTGAATACTAAATCTAGATTTAAATCTGGAACATTTAATTTAACAGATTCAGAAGCATTTGATTTATCACATCAAATATGCAATGGTCAAAAAATGCTAGCAGTGACTCATCTTGCGCCGGCTGGAGCAGCACTTGCATTAGATAGACAAACATTGTGCAAAGTAAGACCAGTAAGAAGAATACCAATTGTTGTTGGTTGTGCTGATGTTGAAATAATCGACGCATATAATGATTACGATTTCCAAAAATGTCCATCTTGTTATGATTACGATCAATGTAGTTCATAAATAATTTAACATGTATAGCAGCGCAATAAACAATAAAACAATATTTGGTTCCCGTGGATCAACTGGAAATATTGGTCCCACTGGTAATATTGGACCTACTGGAACTCCTGGCGCAACTGGAAACACAGGATCGGTTGGTGTTTATGTTACGAATTCAAGTACAAATTCTACACAAATAATTTTTACATTATCCAATAATCAACAAGTAGGTGTTACTGGATTATTTAAAGGTAATACAGGATACGGTAATACGCAAGTACCCGAGTCTATTGGTGATGGAACATCTATACTTGGATCTTCGTCTGAAGGTCAATTAAACATAAAGGGCATAAGTGGAACCGGCTCATTAGTTGTCAGTAGTACAGATAATAATTTATCAATAGATACAATCTATAAATCAACTGTTGGAAATGTTTATGCTCTTGGTTTGTCTGCCGATACTTTAATGTATTTAAAAGAACCAGACCTCGCATCAAGCACCAGAGTAAAGATGGATGGAACTGGTGATCTTGATTTTCAAAATCAATTTTACTTGAATGATTCCGCATATATCAGACAAGTAGGACCAGTAAAGAAAAATCAATATGTTGGAATAACAGGAGCAATTGATAATTTCACGGACGGAACAACTGGTGGAATTTACATCGATTTAGAAAATGGTGGTTTTTATTTAATAAGAACACCAATTGGTATTGCTGGTTTTACTGGATCATTTAGACAGAACGAAATTCTGTCTGCAACTTTTATAGTAGAGTCAGATGAGATTTGGAAATTCCCAGAAAATATTTACTTCGAAGATGGTGAAAACTACTTTACATGTGGTAAAAGTATAGTAAATATTTCAACATTTGACGCCGGAAACAATTGGTATGCAACTGTTTCACAAAGAGGATTGGATATAGAAACTATTGTTGCTTGTAAACCAACATTTGGTAGAGGATCTTGTTGCTATACAAAATATCCAGAAAATACAAAATATTGCCTAGATTATGTCACAAAAGATGAATGCCAATCTCTTTCTGGTGAATTTAATTCTTTACTTCCATGTGCAGTTTCCTGCGTAACTGATCAAGGATTGTGTTGCTCTGGTGGTTCTTGTTTGGAAAATGTTTCTGTAGAAGAATGCAATTTTTTTGGAGGAAGTTATTACTCTAGAATAAATTGTTCCACATATCCAAACAATCCAAATGGTCTTAATTACGGCGAACCAATAGAAACCGGAAGACTATGTTTTGATCCATGCGAAGCAGATAAAGTTGCTTGTTGTAAGGATGGAAACTGTCTAGGAAGTAACTACTCAAGAATACAATGTGAATTAATTTTGGGCGGCAAAGCATTTACTGGTGGAGATTGTTCTACCATTAATTGTTGTGAAAATAATGTAGGAACAGGAGCTTGTTGTATTTGTGATCCTGCAAATCCGGGAACCTCCCCAACAGATTGTATCAGTGATGTTACAAAAGAACAATGCAAACAAAGAGCAAAACAATTAAATCCTTCTTTTATTGGTGTCTTCATGGGAGAGGGAGAAAGTTGTGGAGAAGTTAATTGTGATTGTGTTTGTGTCGTAAACCAAAATCCACCAGAGGGGACTGGTGGAGGGTGCTTGGCGGATGGTTCTGGTGGTTGTGTTGATGGAATCACAGAAGCACAAGCAAAACAACTTGGAATTGTTTTTTATCCCGGTTTAAATTGTTTTCCAAATTTGTGTGGAAGTGATACTGGTCAAACAGGCGGAACTGGCGAAACTGGTGGAACTGGCGAAACGGGAGACAATAATCCAAATGATGTTGGTGCTGCTTGTTTGCCTTCAGGTAATTGTATAAATTCAATAACTAGAGCATCTGCTGAAATTTTAGGTGCAACATTTTATGCAGATACTCTATGCACTTCTACTCTCTGTCAAACAGATGATGATGATGATGATGATGATGATGATGGTGACGGTCCAGACGACGGCGGTGGCGGTCCCGGAAGTGGTGGTGGAGGTGGCCCAGATCCAACAGATCCAACACCCAACGATGGTTTTCATCCATGCCCAAGATGCAATTATACCGGATGGGGAGGTCCACTAAAGAAATCTCCTCCATTAGACGGAGTAGGTGACGGAGATACAACCGACACGACACAATATACAAATAGATGTTGTTATAGACACAATAATCCATATGAATTTAATGCAGGTTTTGGTAATCCATGCGGTCAGCAAATTGTTCCTCCTTGGAAAAACGATGTAGACCTTCCAAACAAAGATGAAGGAGCACAATTTTCAACTTTTCCAAATTGCAATGGATCTGGTGGATGTCCTGATTTTAGTAAAGTTTTGTGTAGAATGGAATGCTATGATGCATTAATCAGAGCAGCAATTTGTTGTAAAATCAAAAAAATATATGATGAAGGAACAGATCAAGAAAAACTAGATGTTTGTGGAGTAGTATGTCCAAATTCTAGTGGTGTTGGTGATGGGACGAATTGTGCCACGCGACTAACCGAAAGAGGTCCGGGGACAGAAATGGATTGTCCATTTGATCCTGAATTTTTAGCAAACCCATGTAAATTTTTTGAAAATCTACCAGATGATTTTTGGAAAGCATTTGAAGGAACAAAAGTTACTGGATCTTGGTCGCTTTTTGAGTGTTTGTGTCCAAAGACAAGTGGTCCTTTTAAATGTGGTCCAATACCATGTGCATTATTTGATTATGGAACAAAAGATCCCTGTTTTGGTCTGAATGGACCAAAAGGTGGTCCGGTAGGACCTGCTGGTACTGGTATTCCGGGAATGCCAGATCCCGGTGATTGGGAAAATAATGGATCTGGCCCAAAATGTAAGGGTGGAAATATAAATGGAACTGGTGGTGGAAAAGGACAAGAGGGCGGAAATATAGACTATGGAAAATGTTGTGGTGATCCAAGTAATGGTGGCATTTTAGAAGACGGTAATACGGGAGATGCAAATCCAAACACAAATAATGGAGGATTTTGTCGTTCAAACGGAGATTGTGGACCTTTCTGTCAGAATGATACTGTTTGTATGTTTATGAAAGATCCTTGTTTTGAAGAACTTATTAAAGATTGGGATAAAACCGATCCAAGTGATCCAACAACTCCAAGAACACCAATTGTATATCCACCCACACCCGGTGGGGGAGATCAACCAAAAGATAATCCTCCAATATGGCACGTTACTGGATGCCCAGAATGTGCTCCAAATGGATGGACACCCGGAAGTTCTTGGCCAGATTGGAAATCATTTGATCCCAAAGATCCCACTAAACCACTTCCAGTAACAACAGAACCCGGAAGAATGGTAATTTCTTGCAATGGTGAATTTGGCGGAGGAACAACAACAACTCCCCCAGCTCCATTAACTGCACCACCAAAAGATATAACAATTTCTTATATTAAAGTTTTTGATTCAAATGGCGCATACGACTGTATTCCTTTGATTTATGATCAAAGCGTATCGGAATACGAACAATGTTAATATAGATACTTTATATTATGTACAATAGTAGCATAAATTCTTTACAAATGATAGGACCGGAAGGAGCAACAGGAAATGTTGGTCCCACTGGTAATATTGGACCTACTGGAACTCCTGGCGCAACTGGAAACACAGGACCTATTGGTACATATGTTACTACAATATTAAATAATTCTTCTTCTTATGTTTCTAATGAAAATTTTCTCATAACAAGAGGAACAACTCTTGCATTTACAGGTGCAACAACAAATTCCACTCCGGATGTAATTGAAACAGAAGAATTTATTCAAATAACAACAAAAAAAATATTCAATAATAGAGGAGGTTATAGAAATGAAGAACCTTTTCAGAATGCAGATCCGCTCGTAGGTCCAAAAAGATTATACCTAACAAATATAGAAAAAGCAGAACTCACTGGCCAAATACAAGTTGTAACATTTGACATACAGCAATGGTCAAGAAATCAATGTATATTTGGTTTTTATAGAGCACATGCATCTGCTGGAAATGTAACTGCAAATCCTGAAGGTTACATAGGAACAAATCCCGCAATTGGAAGAACAAGTGTAGAATGTTTAATTGGTTTTAGGCCTTCTAATACAGGAAAATGGAAAGCTTGTATAGTATTGGAAGACGTTTTTCTTGTGGGTGCAAGCCCATCGATAAGATACGATAGAGAATTGTGGAAAATAGAATCAGATTTTTCAATTTACGATATTAACACTTTAAAAGTAATCGTATTTAATGGAACAAGAGCAGAATTTTACATAAATGAACAATTTATAGGCGAAGTTCGTTCTACTGATTTGATTTTTAATGTTGGAGTACAACACCCAGTAGGTGGAATAGATTCTGGTTCTGGTAGCTCAGTACCATATTTGGTTCATACACATCCAGAGGGAGGACCATACGCTGCTCCATATGGTCCTCAACCAATATTTGCTGGTGTAGAGATTAGACATTTTCACACAAATCAATTAACATCAACAGTGACCGAAAGCACAGATCCGTCTGTACAACCAATGTCAATCAAAGTATTTGATATGTCTTGTGAAATAACAAAAACACCACAAGAAAATGAATTTATATTTTTATTATCAAATGGAAATGCAATAGAAGTAAACTCAACTAATACTTTTTCTGGTGATACTGGATACGGCAATACACAAGTACCTGAGTCGGTTGGTGGTGGAACATCTATACTTGGATCTTCGTCCGAAGGTCAATTAAACATAAAAGGCATAAGTGGAATTGGTTCGTTGGTTGTTTCCGCAACAGACAATAATCTATCAATAGATACAATTTACAAATCAACTTTTGGAAATGTTTATTCTGTTGGTTTATCTGCTGATACTTTGATGTATCTAAAAGAACCAAATTTGGCGTCCAGCACCAGAGTAAAGATGGATGGAACTGGTGATCTTGATTTTCAAAATCAATTTTACTTAAATGATTCTGCTTTAATAAAATATGTTGGTCCAGTAAAGAAAAATCAATATGTTGGAATAACAGGAGCAATTGATAATTTTACAGATGGAACAACTGGTGGGATTTATATTGATTTAGAAAATGGTGGTTTTTATGTCGTAAACACCCCAATTGGTATTGCTGGTTTTACTGGATCATTTAAACAAAATGAAATAATAAATGCTACTCTTTTGTTATCATCAGATAATATCTGGAAATTTCCAGAAAATGTTTATTTTGAAGAAGGTCAAAATTATCTAACATGTGGTAAGAGTATAGTCAATATATTTTCTTTTGATTCTGGTCAGAATTGGTATGCTGTTGTTGCACAACGAGGCTTAGATTTAAACTACACAGAAAAATTTATAACAACAACAAAAGTAATAAAAGAAGCACCAACACCAAAAGTAACAGGAATAGATTTTATAACTCCAGGCACACAATTAGCATCTCAAAAATTACCAGCATCGCAACAGATTGGTTTGCAAAATCAGATTGTATCGTCTGAAGCAACAAAAAATGTAAAAAGAGTCATAGAATTTAATACTTGTGTTCCAGCACTTTCTACTGGTTCTTGTTGTTATATTAAATATCCAGAAAATAGCATCAATTGTTTGGATTATGTAACAAAGGATGAATGTGATTCATTTAGTGGTCAATATAATCCATTAAAATCTTGCTCAGATTCTTGTGGATTTACATTTGGTTTGTGTTGTTCAAATGGAAATTGCATTGAAGGTGTTTCTGTAGAAGAATGCAATTTCTTTGGTGGAAATTATTACGCTGGAATAACTTGCGGTTCATATCCAAACACAACTAGTGGCCCAAATTATGGAGAACCAATAGAAACAGGAAGACTATGCTACAATCCATGTGAAGCAGATAAAATTGCCTGCTGCAAAGATGGTATTTGTCTTGGTAGCAACTACTCAAGAATACAATGTGAATTGATTCTAGGTGGCAAAGCGTTTACTGGTGGCGATTGTTCTACAATTAATTGCTGTGAAAACAATGTAGGAAGAGGTGCTTGCTGTGCATGTGCTGCAAAAGATTTACTTTGTTTTGATGATTTAACTCCAGCAGAATGTGCTAGTGCCGAATATGATGGCATTTTTATGGGTGAAGAGGAAAGATGCGAAAATGTAAATTGTAAATGTGTAGGTGGAATAGATGCAATTCCACAAACACCACCAACATTTGATTTAGTTCTTCTTAATCCAACAATAAGACCAAATGAACAAGCAAACATTCAATTGTTGAATATTGCCGATGCAGAAGGTGGTGATTTATTTTACAAAGTTACAGTAAAACAAATACTACCAACCGAAAATGAAGTGTATTTTACCGAATATCTGTTGATACAAAATCAACAAATAACAGAATATACAACAAATCCGCTATCTCAAGTTTCTACTTCATTAACAAAATATGAAATAATAGTTTCAGTTAAAGATGAAGAAGATAATACTACAACTAAATCAGAAATAGTTACATTATCAACAAATGCACCGCAAGCATCAATAACAGAATTTGAACCAATTCTTGTTGAAATAGTAAATTATCCAACATCAAAAAATGTAGGACCAATTATAGTTTCTGCATCGGATCCTGATGGTGGATCTATAACATCTTACTTGTTTTCTATTGATTCAAATACAGCAAATGTTGATGCAGTTTTGACAGAATCAGGTAATCAAGCAAATCTCGATGTTACCATTAACGAAGATGATCCAAATCAGTTTGTTATTGTTGTTAAATGTTTAATTACTGATGATGAAGGAGAAACTTCTTCTGTTAGTACAGCAATTCAATTTATAAAAGATTTAAAACCAGTATTTGATGTATTTTTCGAACCCGGAATTGGAACAGATTGGACAGGAACACCAAATTCTAATTATCCAACAGCAGGTTCTATTGGAACAAATGTTATTACTAAAATTAGAATTCCAGAAAATCAAGGAAATCTAAGAGTTAATGTAAATAAAAGTTTATACAAAGAACTAAGTGCTGGAGTCTGGAACAATACTCCAGAGTCATTGGAAGTAATAGAAAATACGCAAATATTAAGTCAAGCAAATGAATTGACTATACCAATAGGAAATTCTATTTCTGGAATAACTGCTGGAATATATGTAATATCTGCAACAGTAAGCGAAGAACCACATACAAGTTTTAATACGTCTTCAAAAGTAAAAGCAATAAAAATTACAAATAATGGGCCAACAATAACATCAGTAAGTGACCCACAAACAATAACACTTGCAGTAAGTGATCCACCATTGCAAGTTGGAACTCCTGGCACTTTTAAAACAGCAACATTTGAAATGACGGGAATCGATCAAGATGGATCATTTGATACTTTAAATGGAGTCTTTGCTCCAAGACTTTTGCCACTTACTTCTCAGCAAACTATTTCTTCCGGGTTTGTTTCCAGTGTAAATTCCGTTCAAAAAACAAATAATACATTTTCTCAAACTTGGAAATTTTTTGCAGAGGGTCAATATGAAATCGAATGTATTCTTTCTGACTCTTATTTGTATACCGACACGGAAACAACATCTCTTAATATTCTGAGAAGTGGTGCTCCTGTTATTGGAAATATAAGTTCCAATTTTACTATTTTTCCAGATACAACATTTACAGTAACTGCATCAAATATAACAGATCCGGATAATGATTCACTTTCCTATAGATGGGTTTTAACTAAAGAAAATAATGGCCAAGTATTCGAATCTATTCCCGCGTCTGGTTATTTGCCTTTGAGTGGAAATACTATTTCATATACAAAAACGAATGGTTTGGGTGGAAATAGTAGTGGACTTGATAATGTACCATTTACTGAAAATTTTTATGTTGATTTATTTGTTCGTGACTCATTAAATAATGAAACCACAAAAAGAACTATAGTGACAATAGATTCTCAACCACCAACACTTTCTGTAAATTATAATCCAGAAATATCCCTTCCATTTTACAAATTTGCAGATTCTTCTGGAAATTTATTAAACTCACCATTTCAAATTAATTGTCAAATTACTGCATCAGATCCAGATGGAGGATCGATTGGAAATTATAATACTAGAATTAATTCTTCAATAACAAATGTAACAGGAGCAACTACCACAACACCAACATTAAATTTTACAAAAACTGGATCCTACTCTATTTCACACTTAGCAAGAGATAATGAAATACAAAGAGGATCAATAACAAATAATATAATTGTAAATAGAAATTTGCCTCCAGTTGTCAGTATGACAAATAATCCAACATCAATTGATGTTTCTTGTAGCGAGTTTCCAAAAGATATTGTTATCGAATCTGATGTCGAAGATGATATCACTTTATTTACAAGTTTAATAAATCCACTAATAACTCCTGTTTCTTGGCCAACAAATTCAGAACCTACATTAGTTGGTTCGTTGAGTACTATTTCAGATTCACTGAATAATAAAAAAGGAAAAATTAGAGGAACATTTAGAATACCAAAAGAGGGAATATATACATTTTCTAGTTCAATAACAGAACTTGGAATTGGGGAAAGTGGTTCTCAAATTTCAAATACTGCAACCCATACAATCAATGTACAAAAAATTTCTTTAGGGTTTCCATCTCTTACCCAACCAACGGTTCAGGTTTTATCTAATCCAACTACTAATAATATTATTATAAATGTTAATGTTTTGTATCCAAACGGTCATCTTGTTGCCGCAGCAGTTATAGACGCTGGTGATACTCTTTCTACAGTATTAACACAATATGATATCATAGATCAAAGTATAAGTATTCCTGATGGATTTGTGGGTGTTTACTCCATAACACTCCGACCAAAAAATTCAACAACTCCAAATGGAGTATATAAATTAGCACTAAATCTTAGAGATTTATGTAATAATTCAACACAACAGCAATTTGATGTCTTACAAATACAAGACTCAGTTCCAACTGTTCAAATAACAAATCCATCACAATCTAGTGTTTCTTTGGATTTACCAATTTCACTAAATCTAACAGCAGTAGGAACAGATCCAGATGGAGGAATACTAACATATAATTGGTCTTTGAGCGGACCAAGCACAACTTTTAACTTTAGCACAAACAATTCTTCATCTGCAAATCAAACAGTTCTTTCTAATTTGAATAAAGAAGGAACACATATAATAAGTGTGTATGTAAAAGATGTAAATAATGTCGAATCATCAGTTGCTACAAGAACATTAATTGTTGGAGATCCAGAACCAGTAGCAAACGCAGGATCCGATCAAACATTTACATTTGCGTCTTCGACAGTATTTCCAAAAACATTCCAGTTAACTGGATCTGGAACAGATCAAACTGGAGGATCCATTTCTGCATATACATGGAGAATAATTAGAAATCCGGGAAATGCTGCGTCTTTGAATTCTACAACCATTTCAGATCCTGTAGTAACAATAAGTAATTTTGGAACATATACATTTGGACTAATCGTAACAGATAATAACGGAAATACGTCAGCAGAAGATACTGTAGATATTATATTGAATTCTGATGCTCCGCCGACAGTAACATTAAATACTTCATCCACAAATATTACTCTTCCAACAAATAGTGTTACATTGACTGCAACCACTTCATCCGATGTCCAAACTTTAACAATAAATGAAACTAGCGGTTTTGGTGGTTTAACAATAACACCAATTCAAAATGGTCCAACAACTTGGACGCGAACTATAAGTGGATTCAAAACGAACTCAGATGGAACTACAAGACAATATTCGTTTACTGCAACAGCAACTGACGATTTTTCGCAAAGCATAACATCAGATTCCGTTTCAGTTGGAGTAAATAATCAAGTACCAACGGCGCAAGTATTTTTACCTTCAATTCTAATTAATAATGTAAATTTTAATAATCCTTATAGTTTTGGTATTACTGGTTTTGCAAATGATCCAGATGGAGGTTCATTAACTTCGCCTATATTTACATGTGATGCATTTCCTTCTACTTATACTGGAAATATATCATTTACAAATCCAACAATATCATCTACAAGCAGCGCAGGAACAACATATAGTTCAACTTGTACTTTAGGACCAAGATTAATTCCTAGTGGAACAGCTAGCGGATATACTTTTTCTTTTAGAATAACAGATGATGAAGGTCAGACTGTAATATCTTCAGGAAAAAACTTAGCATTTGCAAATTCTACTCCAACTATAACAGAAACGACTAGAACATTAGTTCAAAATTTTGAGTTACCATCATTTAATACAAGTTTATTTAATATAACACCAAACGATGTAAACGACCCCGCAGGGCCTTTCACCTTTAGTTGGCTTGCAAGTTCTTCAATAAGACCCACAGGGGCAGGAACTCCAAACATTCAGATTCCATCATCAAGTGATGGAAAAACTGATGTATTTTTTACAGATCCGCAAATAGGTGGAACATATGGATTTACTTTAATAGTAAGGGATCCAAATTCAGTTGGAACCTCAAGATCTTATACTATAAAAAGAAATGCAGCACCAACTATTTCTATAACAAGTCCAGCATTGGATACATCTATTACACTTCCAATAAATCAGATTTCTTTTGCAACAAATGCGACAGATTCTGATGGTGAAATTTCCTCATATTCTTGGTCTAGTTCTCCTTCTGCAAATGTTTCTTTTAGTAATACAGTAGTATCAAATCCAACAGTAACATTTGCAGCGGCAGGAACATACACAATTTCTGTTATTGCAATAGACAATAATGGGAGACAATCACAATCCGCAAGCAGAACAATAACTGTAAACGCAAATCCCGCACCAAGTATTAGTAGTTTTACTGCAACCCCAACATCAGTAACTATATCAGACGGTTCTGCTGGTACATCATTAACTGTAAGTGCTACTGATCCTAATTCTCAACCATTAACATATAATTTTACACAAACTTTGCCTGCTTCTCCACTAGCAACAATAGTAGCCGGTTCTGGTACTAGTGCAAACACAGCAACAGTTTCTGGAATGACTGTTCCTTCTTCTTCCTCCACCACCCCATCAAGTAGAACATATACATTCAAAGTTGATGTTTCTGATGGAACAAATACAGCATCTTCTACTACAGATGTTGTGGTTAATAGTAGTGCCCCAGAAATTATTAATTTAGTAAATCCAGCAGCAGCAACTTGGACAGGAACAAATCAAAATATTCAAATTGGAAACGGAGCATCAGTAAGTGATCCAGATGGTGGTACTGTTACGACATCATGGACACAGGTAAGTGGTCCATCAACACCAACTATTCTTGCTCCAACTTCTGTGCAAACAAACATTAGAAATTTTCAATCTGCTGGAATTTATGTTTTTAGATTAAAAGCAACAGATAATGAAGGAACTTTCGATGAAGAAGATGTAACTGTTACTTTAAATGCAGCACTTACTCCAACATTTGACACATTTCCAAATAACACTGTATTTAACAACAATACATCGACAAATCAATCTTTGAGTGTTTCTATATCTAATGCAAGTTCAGCAGCAAATCAAACGACAGTTGGTCCAGTAACAATAACAACTTCAGTAACACCTAGTGGTCCAACAATAACTCCTCCGGCTGGTCAAATTACAAACACTACCAATAATTCTATTACAATTTCAAATATACCAAATATGGTCGCTGGTACAGATTATACAGTTAGTGTTACTGCAACTGCTGTTTCAACAAGTGCAACTTCTAATAGAACATTTACTATAAGAAGAAACGCTTTACCAATTACACCAGCAATTACTGGAAGTTCCACCGCACAGCCTGGTTCTCGAATTACATTTGGTATAAACGGTGGAGCAGCAACCGATTCGGATGGAACTATTTCTTCCTATAAATGGACAGTTACACCAACTACGGGAGTAGTACCACCAACATTAACTAATAGCACATCTGTTGGTATTACATTTAATACTGTGGGAACTTATGGTGTAACTTATAGCGCAACAGATAATAATAACGAAACATCCATATCATCTCAGTTTACTGTAACAATAACAAATCCACCATCAGACCCTTGTTCTTTGGTAAATTATAGCTATAATGTAAATGGCGCAAATATCGGACCAATCGGTCAAAGATTTTTATATAATTTAATAGTTCCAAATAATAAAGTTTGGGGAACACATGTAAGAGCTAGTGATTGTGCTGCTGTTTCAAATAAACAAACAGCAAGTGCTCCAGATTACAATGATGGTATTGCTCCATATAATGACAGATTGGCTGGTTATAAAAACCTTAGTTCCTCCAATCCACTTAAATCTTTTTGTAGAAGACTCCAATCACCAGCATCGAATACTAATAATACTGCGGTAGGTTATACAGCAGTTCCACATTCAAATTTTCCATATGCAAGATCAAATTTAACTCTATCTCCTTCTGGTGCTTTTATTGAATTATTTCCATATAATGAAGGTTCTGTCACCAGCGATGGAAATAGAATAGGAGGTGGTGGATACAAGGTTAGTAGACCCTATGATTTATCTTTATCATTCGATACAAGAACAATAATAAATGTAAATAATGATCTTGTTCAAAACTTTTTGACAGTTGATGCCAAAGAAAATTATATTAATTTTTATAATGATAATGGTGGAGGAAATGCTGGTTTAATTGAAGCAGGAAAATTTATTAATGATTTGGATTGGCTAAGAACTATAGTTAGAACAGACGAAGCAATTCCATTTATTTATCGTTGTTCTTGTTGGGACAATACAACTGATAAATTAGTTTATACAAATTGGCAACAATATACAAATAATACAAGTCAAAAATATAATTTAACTTGTCCTTCGGGAAGCACTAGAAAACCGATATCGTTAATAGTAGTTCGTTATAGAATAGAAGATGCATACGTTCCATCGACTGTTTCTCCTCCCAATGGACCTGGTGGGCCGACTACAACTTGTCATAGTGCTTTGGATTCATCATTCAATGCTGCACTTTTAACAACAGACATTACTGCATATTATGCTTCATTTAATCAAAGCACTTCAAAAACGAATGGCACAGAACAGCAATGCAAACTAGCAACAGGACCATATAGACTTGTAAAATATACGGTAAATTTGTCAGATCAATCATCATCTGAACCAAAAAATAGAAAATCTTGTACTAATGGAATTCCCGGCACTTGCGAACAAGCTGCAAGTAATGCAGGACAAAGTTACAAAATTTTGCAATATGGAAATGTAACATCTAATACATCTTCTGACGATATTTTGCAATTTTACTGGGAACAAATTCCTGAAGGATGTCCATCGACTGCAACAAATTGTTTTACTCCGACTACTTTGCAAAATTCTGAATTATGGACAAAAGAAAGAACATACGCACAAACAAAAGAAAATTTACAAACACCTATTGGATTGACTCAATTTAATAGTTGGGCTCCACCAGAATGGATATGTCTCGCAGATTGCGAAGATCCAAATTTCCATGTAGGTAATTCATTATCAAATCTTTGTATCTTTGATATGATTCAGGGGTGTGCTCCGCCGGCCGGATTTATAGGCGACCCACCTCCACTAACCGATGCAAATGGAAACGAAAACCTAATTTGGATTAAAATATATAATAGTGAGGATTCTACACAGTACGAGTGCGTTCCTGTTCTATATGATAAAGCTTTACTGGCACAATACGAACTTTGCGAGGAATAAATGGCAATACAATTCAGAACAAGAACAAAGAGCAGTATTGATTACTCCACTGATTTAAAATCAACCGGAGTATGTTGTGAAGTTAATGGAACAAAAACTCAAAAAACACTATTAGAATGTTTTCAAATAGGTGGAAATTTTCAATATGGAAATATCGATGAAGTAACATGCCCAACCGCAGGAGAAATTGGATGTTGTTGCGCGTGTAACGCAACATTTGCTAGAAATTATAATATTGATGGAGATTATGTTGTTAGTTGCGGTGAAGCAGACACAACAATAGAAGGTCTTCAGAATACGACAAAGTGTGAGTGCGACAGACTTGGTGGTAAATGGACATCAGGTGCATGTCCAACTAGTACAATGAGCGTCCAAGGAGCAAGATCTAGGTGTTTAACTGATGCATTTGATGGTTGTCAGGTTGATGCAAGAATACCAAGAGCATGTTGCTATATGCAAAGAGATGAATTGAATGTTCCTATTGGTATAACCTGTCAAAATGTTTGTAGAAGTGCGGATTGCGTTGGATATACTTTATCAAGCGAACCTGCAATTTTTTCAAAAGAAAAAATATGTAATGGCACACTTGGAGGTAATCCTGCACAAAATTGCAGTGCTAGTAAGTTTGCTAGTTTGATAACAACAAATACAGAATTATTTGAAGATTTTGAATATGGATCTTGTTTTGATTTACAAAAAACAAATGGTGCATATTCATATGAATGCAAATTCACAAACGAATCTTCGTGTGATGGTTACTGGACAGCAATGTTGGGTGATATGAAAGTTTGTAACCATGCATATGCACCACAAGTTCCAGTAAAATCGGGGAGTAGAATAATAGAACCAGAAGCAATGTCTGAACTTGCATTTGATTCTCTTGAATTAAATATTGGTTCTTTCTATAAAGGCGGAATTTATATTGGAAAATATGAACCGGGATCTCCGATAACAGCATCTGGGTCTGATCTATATGGATCAGAACCTTCCGAACAAAATGCACACAGTCTAAAATCAAGTGCATCTTCTAAAGGTGAAAAACAAAACAAAAAATGGATTTTATTAGTTGAACCAAAAATTTATACAACTTCTTTCTTGGACTCAACTGAAGTATTGCAAACAGCATATACTAATTTATCCAAATACGATGGTTTTTACAATTTCTATGGTGATAATAAAACATTCAATGGAATAAAAAGCAAATTAACAAATACAATTTGTGGAAAAAACAGAAAATCATTTGTTGATTTTTATGTTCCATCTTTACAGGAATTGGAGTTTTTCACAAATCAATATAAAACCTATGCGTATAGTATTCAGCAGTACTTTATTCCAAAGGGAGCGTTTATGACCTCTACGCTTTATAGGGATAAGCTGCTTTATTCTCAATACCTGTCTTTGTATGATAGTACAAACTATGGAAGAGTGGTATTATCAACTCTTACTACTAAACTTTCGATACTGTTTTTTAGAAGAATTTTATTGACATAAATAGAAATGGAGTTATATTATGGGGTGCAATTGTAGGAAAAATAATATGAATAATAATGAACCTGAATTTCGCAAAGATGAAATAAAAGAACAAAATACTTTATCAAAAAAGATCAGCATGGTTCAGAGTTTTGCTACTGCTTTGACTTCTCGCGGTCTTAAAAATGAAAAAGTAAACAAACCAACAAAACAACTTAGAGTATTGAGTTGTTTTGGAAATAAAAACCAAGGTGGAGAATTACCTCCCTGCGAATATCTAAAGGAAAGCACGACACCCGGAAAGCATTTCTGTGGTGGTTGTG
>Ga0078894_10001601_pt1 | contig 16950 bp, 10 predicted proteins | sample LauGreSu1BDMLBSD_2_FD_67506 | JGI IMG/M metagenome (GOLD analysis project Ga0078894, IMG submission 67506) | Freshwater lake microbial communities from Lake Michigan, USA - Su13.BD.MLB.SD (version 4) (version 4) | ecosystem: Environmental > Aquatic > Freshwater > Lake | place: Lake Michigan... | reverse complement strand
ATATTTTTTGATCAATTCTTCACGCTGTGTATCTAAGGTTTTAACCTCAGCTGTAATCACATCGTTTAACTGGTTAATCCAGTATTTGGCAACTAGACTAATTTCCTCGTCTAGGATTCCAGATTTTACCTTCTCTCCGTTCTGCTGGTTGATCAAGCCATTAAGTTCGCTTTGTAGAGAGTAGATTTCAAAAAGTTTTACTGTTAAGTTCTTCATGAAGTTGTTACTTTTTTGTTTTCTTATACTATGGATCAAATTCGGGTTTTACTGTATAAAAAAAGGGGAATAAAAATAGTCCCCTTTTTAAAAATTAAAAAATTAGATTATGGTAATTCTGGCTCAGTTGGAGGAGGAGTAACTGGAGTAGGAGAAGGTTGAACCCATTCAGTATCTCTAGTTAGACCAGCTTTAGTTAATACGGTATCAACAAATACCATATCATCAGTACCCCATGTAGCAGTATCTTCTGGTGTGCAGGTAACATGATGAGTCATGATTTGAACAACTGGAGTTGCCGGTGAACCTGGAGTAGGATCTGCTTCATATAAATTAACAGAGGCAGACGCTGCGCCAGTTGCTAAATCATAGTGCATTAAGTGGATAGTAGCAAATTCTGCAGTTTTGCCAAATCCTGTAATCGAATCGATTTTTACTTTTAACATTGTGAACAATATTTTTTATTATTTATACTAGACGTTGGCTGAAAGTTCAGTCCATTCTTCGGTTGCAAGGATATTTAAGATTTCATCATGTGTATATTCAATCGAATCTTCTGTCCATATTGAAGGTCTACCATATATTCCAGCAGGTTTCGTATAACTAGTTTCTTCACCAGTTTCAGCATGTATGAATGTTGATATAGTATCTTCTTCAATTATGGAAATATCATACTTTACAAAGGTTTTTGTACCATCTATTGAATATCTTAATGTATCAGCTGAAGTTTGATGTATTTCATTAAAATTAATGTCTTCGACCTGGCTAGATGGAATAATTAACCATCGGCGATTTGGGAATTGTGTGCTCATATAAAATATTTATTAATTTTAAAGATTGAATCTAGTTTTGTAATGATTATAATTTTGAAGAACTTGAGCTGCAGTTAAACCAGTAGAATACATTTTAGCAACGCCAAGCCTTCCATTTAGAAAGTATTGACCAGATGATGCTGCGGCATACGTACCAACTCTAAATGGATTGGTAATTGTTAATTGAGATGATCCAGTATTACCAGAGCCGACTTCTGATCCATTTAGATATAGTTTACATGTACTACCAATTCTAGTGCATACAATATGATAAAATTGATTTGTTTGAATTGATCTATATCCGCTGCTAACTTCAATATTACTATTTCCTCCAATAATATTAATTTGGCTTCCATTATCATCAAATAGGAAATACATTGGAGAATTAGATTCTCCGCCATTTCCGCGAGGATCAATTAAGTAGTGACGTTTTCCTGGTAGAGAAGTTGCACTAACCACAACTTCCATTGCATAATTATTTAGAGAAAAGGTTTGATTTGGTGAAACTACTAGCATATCATCAGTTCCATCAAATATTAATTGGCCAGTTGAGTTATATGAGGCTTGACTATTAACTGAATTTAATCCGGCCAAATCTAAAAGACCTTGAGTAGCGGATCTAGTAGTACTGAATGGAATAAATTGTCTAGGTCTAATAATCTCAGGGCCTTGCGTAAACATTACGCCAGCAATGTCAATTGTATTATATGTTGCATATTCATACATATAAAAATAGAAATACATAGTAGTTGTTCCAGGTTGAGTCGTCATATTTCCCCAAGCATGATACCATCCGTCTCCTAAGTGAGTTCTGTTTCCATCATTATGCAAGCCACCTTCTGTAATATAACCAGATGCACCATATTCATATCGATACATGAAATTTGGATGAGTATAACCAGATGAACTTCTGTATATTATTGAATAGGTATATTGAGTATTTCCAGAAACTCCAGATCCACCAAAGTGCCATGCGCCTTGACAACAAACTCCAGAACCTCCACCATAATCATTATATGTTTCCATAGTTTCGACTGATCTAGTCCCTAACATTGGAACAAAAACCTCACGAGTATAATATTGAGTTTTAAAAACTGAACTTGATTGATTTCCATAACTTCTACTATAATACGATAATAAGTTAGTTTTTGGAGCGCCCTTAAATGAGTTATCCATATCTCCAGTATCATAACCGAATATTAATCCTGTGCTTGCTGTCTTTCCAAATCCTTGTGCAATTGCCATATTACATGTTAAATCTTGTTTTGTAGCCTAAGAAATTATTATAAATTTCAGATGCTAGTAGAGGACGATTGTAAATTTTAGTTACTGGGATTTTACCATTAACCAATCGTGGATTTCCATTATTACCCTTTCCGATATATCTAATCTTAAGCCCAGAATATGATGGATTCCAAACCTGAGAAACATGATCTCCACCTTCTGCAACTCCATTAAGATAGAATTGATATTTAGTTCCATCGTTAGAACATGTTATTGTAACATGGTACCACCTGTTTGACTGTAGTGTAGTTGAACCATATCTCCAATATCCAGGAGAAATATTCCAAAGTGCAAGTTTATTTTCAAGAACTGACCAATACCAACTATTATAGTCAATTCCCTCAGATCCTATAAAATTTGCTGGAGAAGTTGTATTGTTATAACCGCCTGCTACACTATTATAGTAGACAACCGATTCAACTGTCCAGCCTCCAGTTGTTTTAAATGTTACATCAGATCCTAGCGTTAAGAAGTCATCTGTACCATCAAATAGGATCTCTTCAGTCGAACTAAATGTAACATTAGATAGCTGAATTGTATTTGATCCTGTGACATCCAGTAATCCCTGGGAAGCTGATCTTGAACCCGATGTAAATCTAGTTGCATGATCCTTTTTCTCTAATTGAGGTTTATACATATAGAGTACAAAATCTACATCCTGCGGATCGCCGCCGCCTCGAGCAAACCAGTAAAAATAAAATGGAACTGAACTTGAAGTATTAGTTACACTTGCTTCAAGCTTTTGCCATGTACCAACTCTGCTAAGATCGTAGTAAGTATTCTCTCCACCGGATCCACCGTGTGTTGCATTAACATTTGGAGTCCATGCAAACTTACCATTTGGTTCAATGTATAACTCACATGATCTGGTAAAAATATCTCCAACATTGCCGACTGCTGAAATTCCAGAATATGCACCAGTCCAGCTAGGATTATTTCCTGGGCTATAAACATGACATCGTAGACAAGTTCGGCCTTGAAATTCAACGACTGACGTTGTAACCCAGCCCCAACTATACCCAGAAAATGTTACTGGATTACTTGTTTCTAAATTAGTAGTAGGTTCACCAATATACGAATTTATAATATCTCCAGTATCATATCCAAAGATAAGACCAGATTCTGACTTATTTGGACCTGTGCTATTTGACATTTTCTTCAATCCATTTTTCGCAATCCTCTTTACTTAGAAAACAAGCAAGCGGGGTTTGGTCAGCTTCATCTTTAAATACACAAAACTGGCTCAGCTGATTTTTATATTTAATTTCTTTAATTATCATTGCACGCCAACTCGGCTCATAAGAGCTTGATAATTTTTAGTAATTTCAGAATTAGAAAGAGGTCTATTATAAACTTTGACATTTTTAATTTTACCATTTAGGTTAAAATATCCACCGGCATAAGTTTCGCGGCCAATCATTGTATTACTAGCATCACTTATAAGTGGACGGCGATTATCGCTTCCAGCATAGTCTCCGCCTACCTGAACCCCATTTACAAAGAAGTTGTTAGTTCCGCGCGAACGCCTCCATGTAGCATAATACCAAGTACCAGTTTCAAATTGGTACGGAACAGTAATATATGGAACTCTTGTAATAATTGCATCATTTGATTGATTAATAGCAAATGCCCAGTGAGGAACATTCCAATTTCCAGAAGAAATTAGTGTGCCGTGATAATTATCATGAGTACCATCTACTGTAAATAGAACCTCCATTGTAAGATCGTCTAGATCAGTAAAATTTCGATCAACATTAATATAAGATCCATAATCTGGTGCAAAATTAAAAACTTTGGCATTTAGATAAGATTCGCTCATATTAGAAGATAAAGTATATCCATTTAGCGAAAGATCATAAACGGTTTGGCCTGATCCAGGATAACAAGATGGATCAGCTGCTTCGACATACAGTTGAAGACCGCTTAATTCTATTCTTGGATTATAGTGTAGAGCCATAAATTAAGGTTGAGCTGCTGAATTTTTTGCTTTATTATGAAATAAAAGCGCATAGTACATAAAGGTATGAGTATAGATTCCATACTCTGGGGCACCAATATGAATTGGTCCATCTTCACGTTCACAAATAAAGAATATAGTTGAGTTTACATCAACTATTCCAACGATTTTAAATCTGGAAACTGCTCCGATGTTGTAGTATGTGTCTAATTCATAGACAGCATCTTCGATTTGATATGTTTGTAAGTTTTGCATTATACGATTCCTCCTGGTTTTCTATTATGTGATACAACTTCACCAATAACATAGGTGTGAGCCTGATCTATTTCAATTTGAACTACTTCCATCACTCCGATTGATTCAATAGATTCAATTTCGGCAAGTCCATTTACTGTTTGTACTTTAGCGCCTACCCATAGTTCTGATAGTGCAACAAATCCCATACTTTCAGTTAAAAATTTATGATTACTTGATACTTTAAGTTCTTGGCCTCCAATTATGGTACGACTAACAATATTGGTTCCAGGGTTGGCAGAGGTCACTCTGTATGATCCCCATTCACCAGTTGTTTCGTGTTTAGTGTAAACATAATCGCCAACTTTAAGCTCGCCTGCCATCACCCAAGTATTAGGATTAATTAATATTGGCATATCTGGCGTAGGACAAAACGATCCACAGATTTGACCAAGATCGCCATATCCGCCATAGTCTATTCTTGTTCCGCAAAACAAATATTCTCCATAGCAGCAAGAATAACCCGATACTTGGTTTGCATCACAGTCATATCCCTGCCAATATCCACTGCCATCACTAGTAAAGACATAACAGTCCTCAGCCGGTGGAACATATCCACAAGTCGCTGAATTACTTTCAGCTAAAGACGAATAGGTTCCATTACAGCCATCTGAATATGTATAGTAAAGATTATAACCTGAACAATATTGACTTAAGTATGTTCCATATGCAGGCGAGCAGCAACATCCACCGCACGCAGTAGTACAACCCTGACTTACATCGTAGGTTCCACAACTGCCATTTGCGTATCGATAATAAAGAGTACAGCCAGAACAAAATTGACTTAGATAAGTTCCGTATGGGGCACAGCCGGCACTAGTCGTAACAGTTAAAGTATTTGAATAGCCAGAATAGCCTCCAGTTGAGGTACATGTTATTCGGACTCTAACTAAATATGTTGTACTTGAAGCCAACCCAGAAATTGTCTTTGTTCCTTCACATCCACCAGTGTTGGTTCCCCAAGAGACTCCATCGTTTGAGCTATATTCAACGTGCATGGCACTACAATTTGAATAGCTAACGTTAACCGTAATTGAACTTGAACTAGAAGTATTAAGAGAAATACTTGGCGCATTACAGCAAGCAAATGAGTGATTATAACCTCTCCATTCAGACATTGCCGCGGGATTATCTGCGCTAGGTCTGCTTGGAGAACACTGGTTTATTGTAGCATAACTACCGTTTTCGGCAGAGTCCAAGCTAATAGTATTACCGGCAGCTCTGCCAAGTTCAGTATTAATTTGACTCATTGCAATTGTACCGCTGCTTGGTAAAGCCATATTATTCGCCTCTTAATTTTTTAATTTCTAATTTAAGGTCTTCTATTTGTGTTTGTTGTTCTTTAATTGCCTCAATTAGGACCCCTACGATGTTTCCATATTTTACACCATATTCATCAATGTCTGCCGCATAAGTTACAACTTCAGGCAATACTTCATTTATTTCTTGTGCAATAACTCCGGTTTGTCTTCCTTTTTCAGCTTCATCAGTTCTTACATAGTATACACCTCTTAATTGTTTTACTTTTTCCAAAGCACTATCAATAGTAACAATTTCAGATTTTTTTCTAGCATCAGAATATGCGACAATATCACCTTCGGCATATAAAGAACCACCAATATAAGCTCTATATGAAGAAGATGTAGTTGAAGTTGATATACCTGTACAGTTATTTCCTACATGGTGATACCAGTACCATCTTCCGTTAGCCTCTCTATATACACCGCCATTACCTGAGCCATCGTACATGATACCGTGAACAGCACTGTAGCTATCCCAAATTCCTCCATAACCGCCACGGTTTCCATCAAGTCTAAACTGTGTATATGAACTCGTTGTATTTACATAAAAGTGAGCACCATTGTAAGAAGGCCAATACACACCGTGAGTACCATTCATTTGTAACCAAGTATTTACTTGATAGTAAGATGTACCTGCTTTATTAGGGGCATCAATGTAAGAAGTATAGTTACTACTATTTAAATAATAAACCCATCCGCCATAATTACCGCCAGTTACATTTCTTGTTGCTAATCTATTTGCATTATCTTCCCATCCCCATGCTACTTGTGTACCCCAATAATTAGAAGAATTGGTATGTCTAAAGTTTTGTTGAATCCACCAACTTCCACCAGGACCGTTTGTTCCATTGGCTCCAAGATCTCCACCGTAACTCATAGTTCCGGCTGAGGTTGCTTGAAAATCGGCATTCCAAGAACCATTCGATCCTCTCTGAGAAATATAGTTACTACTATTTAGTGCAGTTGCGGTACCTCCATTTGCTGGGGCAGAACCTGCGCTATTTGCGTATCTTACGCCAAGGTCGGACGGTTCAGTCCATCCGGTTCCTGAATAAGCGCCATTATTGTAAACATATCTTGAGTAATCAACATAGTTTCGACCCTCTCCTCTTGAAATTGCAACACGAGAGCCTGAGTCATAAAGAGCTGGAGCTCGCATATCGTCTCTTGCTCGAATTGAACCTGAAACTGCCGCTAAGAATGTACCATTCTCCATTACAAGAAGACCGTGAGTATTTAGGTTTCCTGCAACTCCACCGGCGTTTGGGTGAGACCAGGCCATTCCATAAAGATTACCTACACCACTACCATCAATTGCAAGTTTATACGAATCTCCCATTGCAAAGACACCTTGATATCGATATGATGAATAAACACCTATAATTGATGAACCATATTGCTGATCTAAATATAAATTATTATCCACTCTAGCATTACCATATGATCTTATGTAATCTGCATTGATTGTTGCCATTCTAGAGCTTCCGTCTGGATCTACATAGTAACCAGTATTGTTTGAATCATAGAATATAGGAGCACGCATATCCCCAGCCGCAAATATTGTACTAGCAGACCAAATATATCCAGTATAGTTTGATAACATCCATTGAGCATACGCTGTACTTGCACCTACAAAGTTTGATGTGTATACTCCATTACCACTAGCGTTAGCAGCTGACATACCAAACGTTTCCGCTCCAATTGTTGTATACCCTCCAAATGTATGATTACCAGAAGGATTATTTTTCCAATAAATACCCCAGTTAGCAGCATTTTCTTGAAATATCCATGCATCAACTTCAGATACAGCGTGCTTTAATAAAACAGAACCGCCTGGAGCAGTTGTAGTTATTCCACCATTCATCGATATACTAGTTCCTGAACTACCAAAGTCAGCATAATATGATGTATTATTTGAGTCATAGAAGATCGGAGCTCTCATAGAACCTGCAGCTTCCATATAAACGTCTGAGTAAATATAACCATCTGCAATTAGCATACGTCGACTACCTGCTCTCATTAGGTTTACATCGTGTGATGTATAACTACCAATATACACTGAGCCTGGAGTATGCACATACATACCAGCTTCAATTCCTGGAGTTCTTGCTTGTAAAACTAATTTGGTATGAGGGCCATTACTAAATATAACTTGAGTACCCCATCCGCCTGGATCTGACCAAGAACTTCCCGAATCTCCAATATACAAATTTCGGATATTTGAACCTCCACTTGGATCTAGATAATGTGCAGTATTCTCCGAATCATAGAAGATTGGTGCGCGTACAGAGCCGGCTGCATACCAGTTATTTCCATCGTCTAACCATGCTCCCCATGAACTACTTTGATTTAAGAAACCGATTCGATCTGAGTTACAGTGAATTGTACGGCTACCTTCATCACCATCATTCATATGGATATTTGAATAACCAGCGCCGTCTGCGTTTATTGTAAGATCTGTTCCATGAACAAAGGCATGGTTACTACTATTTGTTCTAAATGTCCAGCCTTCTCCATTATTAAGAAATCCAATTTGATTACTTGTATCAGCATAAACAACTCCTCTAAGAGTTGATTCATGATTACTTCTGAATTCTAAGTGGATATTTCCACCTGAACCAGTTATTGCCCATTTTGCGCCGCCTCTTGAATAGAAATGAGTACCATTTGCTTGGTTATACAAACCTTCTAAGTTATTATTATTTCTAAACCACTCGTTGGCATAAATATCAGTAAAGGTAGGAGAAGAAGACGTTGTAACATTTTGATTCATATTTGCAGCATAACCATAATTAGTCGTGTCCATTACTCTTCGCCATCCAATATATTGGTCATCACTCCATTGAGTCTTAAAGAAAAAGTCTCCAGTATGAGAACCCCAAAGTTGGAATCCAAAATTATCACCACGCATACTTAGTACACCACCATAATTATAACCACCTGGAGGATTACTAAGGTTATTGTAATTATTAATTTGATCAAATCGAACTTCTCCAACACTATCCTGAAATCTTTGGAAATCCGATTCAGCGTTAACTCCTCTATAATATAAGTATCTGCCATTTGCTGTCGCTTCTGACATTCCGCTTGATGAAAGAGTAACTGAGTTACCTCCTGAAATACTTAAGGTATTTCCAGAAAGGCTTAGCGTTTGCGCATCAGTATTTGTATCAGTATCAGTAAATGATGCGGTTAAGGTTGAGCCGTCGCCTTGTGTTAAGGTTAAGGTCTTAGTTGAACTTCCACTAAATGAAATAGCAGTAGGTCTCTTATTATATGCAGTATTCCAAGTTGATGCTGAACTAATATAAGAATCACTAATTGCAGTACCATTCCAAACTGCTCCAGAAAGAGTTGCTCCACCCCAGCTCATATTTCCGGTTACGGAAAATGCGCCACTTGCCCAAATAATTCTACCATTATAATCATTCGCACCAGTTACAAAATCAATATAAGCACCACTTGGTCCGTATAATTGTAATTGTGCATAGTTATCTGCTAAGTTGAATCCCATTCCAGGATTAGCTAAAGTATATCTAGAAGCAGATGTGCTTCGGTCACTTACATAAAATGGAAAATTTGTATCTACCGTATCACTATTAATTGCAATTCTACTATTTGAAATAGTAATTGAGTTTGCACCATACTTACCAATCTTAACTGTATTATTCGCAAGAATTTCTAAAATAGGTAAACCTGCGATTGTATTAACACTGTAAATTGTATCAAGTACAGAATCTGTAACTGTAAATAGTCTACCATTAACTCCGTCAACTGCTAAAACATCTCCGCCATCAGTTGAGCCTTTTACATACATAGTTGCAGAAGGTAATGAATATGCATAATTAGCAAGGCCAACCGCTAATCTATTTTCAAGATTTAAATAGCTAGTTATAGCAGATGTTCCTGAATGCCATCTACCTAATCGATATACGCTAGCTCCTCCGGAAGATGCAGTAAAGGTAATACCTCTAACATTTCCTCCACCACTTTGCATAGTATTAATTAATAAATCATGGTGTCCGCCTACTGCGCTAGTATACCACTGAGTATTACCTGCGCCAATCCAAAAATCTTGGTGTCCCTGAAAATGGACATTAGTTATTGTTGAATTTTGACCGTTTAGGGAACCGCTATCCCAGTTTGAACTTGATCCAAATCTTGAGTATTTTCCATCCGCGTATAATTCATTAAAAGTTGGACTCGCTCCAGTTTGAACGCTTTGGTTTAACCAGCTAGAAAGCCAAGTACCTCGAGTTCCTAAATATAGATCGCCGCTCGCTCCAAAATTACCATTTGTCCATAATCCTGAGTTTGCTTGGTATAAGTAGTATGAACTTTGATTAGATGGATAAAAATTTCCAACAATAAACAGGCTACCGCCATTGTCTAAATTAAATAAGTTGGTTCCGTCGGCTCTTCTAAAAAAGAAGTTTCCGCCTCCAGTATTTTGAAGATATAGGTGACTTGAATGCCACTGTATTTTGTTTTGCTCTCCAGTCCAATCTCCATGCGTACCTACATATGCAGCACCTGCACCAATTGTAAGGCTACCTGACATTGAATCACCAGATGCATTTACAAATCTAGAATCAGATTCAGATTCAGTATAGTATCTGTCATCATGGGTATGAGACGATGACGCATAAAGTCCAGAGTGATTTCCCCATCCATACGCAGTATTCCAATTACTTATATTAGATGATGAAAAATCTCTCGAATCCCATATTTGATATTTAGCGTTACCATCTGACCATCCGCCCGTATACAGTCGATTTGTTGAATTTTCTAAACCAAAGAACGTTGCAAAATCACTACTAATATGAAATGCCATAAATGCATCATTTCCATCATCTGCAAAAATTTGTAAGGAGTGATTACCAGACGTATTAGTTCCAATATCTCCAGATGATTTAAACTTTGTAGCATCAGGCCATGCACCAGGCGACTGAGTTGAACCTCTAACTATATAGCTCGCAGAAGCGTGGTTACCCCATCCATAAGCAGTATTCCAGTTTGAAGAGTTACCGCCAGAAGCATAAATTGTGCTAGCGGATTCAAATCTAGCATTTGTGTAAATACCGCCATTTGTTGAATTTAAATAGTAGGCTGTACCATTTAAATAATATGCATTTGACGCTAAAAAGTTTAGCGATGAAATATTATTTGATGCACTGATATTTGAAATACTTCCAATATCAACACCTTGTCTTAAATATCTACCGTCGAGTAGAGATTGCTTTTTAAGTCGAAGCCCATCAATACGTGATGAGTTTACTTGAGCTAAAGTTAATGGAGTAGGCGCATAAACATCGTATTGATTTGTACCAGACCATGCATCATCATAGGATAAGGTACTTGAACTAAGTAAAATATCTGGAGAGCCACTTTGGTAAAAACCATTAATTGGCTGATCTGAAAATAGGTGATATACTGCTCCACCACCCCTAAGCATAAATACATACCCCATTGAGTGGCTGTAGATGAACATATCTGCACAGACACTAGTATATGATTCATTAAATACTCTTAATCGGTCTGCATATTCAGCACCACCCCATCCACCGAAATTACCCTCCCAATCTAAGAGAAGACCTCCATGGTGAACGCCTGTTCCAATTGGATCCCAAGGCGCTTGTTCTCCATATCCGCGTTTGATAATGATTCTTCTCCAAACATCTTGATCACCGCCCCAAAACTGAACAGCATAAAATTTATCTGGATCGCCATCCACTGTAATATCACAAGAATATGGTAGTGTTGTAACACCAAGCATATTAGATAGACCATTAACTTGAGTTCCAGTTAATTGTGATCCGCCTAAGTATACACTGCTAAATGAAGGGGCGCTATCTGTTCGTACATTTTGATTTAGGTAAGTAGAAAGCCATTGACCTCTAGTTCCTAAGTAAATATCTCCATTTGCTAAGAAATTACCATTTGTTCTAATACCAGAATTTCCAGTAGCACCATATAGGTAATATGAACCCTGTGAACCAACTGATGCATTATTATATCCAGGATAATATGGATGAGTTGAAAGTAAATCACCAGTTAAGGTTCCGCCTGAAAGTAATAAGTATCGACCATCGTGATTATGAGAACTTGTTACATAGCCGGCTGACGCATGGTTACCCCATCCATAAGCAGTATTCCAGTTTGAAGAGTTACCCCCGGACGCATAAATTGTATTTGCAACTCTAAGGCCATCACCTTTAAGAGTCATTTCCTCAATTCCTCCAACTAACCATCTATGATATTCATCACCATTATCAGATGTCGCATATTCTAATCTAGAATCCGTATCGCCATCGCCTGTATTAAAAAATTTAATATAGGCGCCATCAGTATTCATAGTCCAAGTTATACCTTGGTTAGTTGATCCCCAATTAATATTACCAGTCATATTACCACCGCTTAGCGATAATTTACCTGCAAGCGAATTCGTGACAGAGGTTGCAAAACTTGCATCATCGCCGAGAGCTGCTGCTAACTCATCTAATGTATCTAGCGCGCCTGGCGCACCATTAATTAAGTTATTAATTTGCGTTGTAACATAAGACGTTGTTGCAATATTATGAGCTGCTAGATTTCCAGCATGGATTGCAATGTGACTGTCAATAGTTGTTCCTGATATTAATTGTGCCATATTAGTTATCTATTTTCAAGATTTTCAATTCTCTCGGTTAATTTTTTAATAAGTTCTTGCTGTTCTTGGATTGTCTTGATCAAGATTGGTGCAATACGTGTATAGTTGATACCATCAACTTGTCCATTATCATTGTATTTAATTAATTCAGGATAGATTTCTGCAACCTCTTCCGCAATTAAACCAATTTCTTTTGTATCTTCTACTCCAATTCTATAATAAGTAACAGGACGAAGTTGCATTATTTTATCTAGGGCTGGAGTTAGAGATTCGACTCTAGTTTTATATCGAATAGATGATAATTCTATTAATCTATTGCTAAGAGTTAGCGTTCCTCCAGTATCAAATGTCATTCTAACACTATTATCTGGGACATATACGAATTGTAGATTTCCAGTTTGATTAGAATTATCGTTTGGCGAATCGCAAATAAACCAGCTTTCCCATTGAATACCCTCCCCAAATCCAGAGTCTGACATTATAATATGACCTACTCCTTGTAAAGTATTGTTTGATAAATCTAGAGTTCCGGTTATTATACCTCCGCTTAATGGCAAATAATATCCATCGATAACTTGGCTTCTAAAGTGACCTGGTGTAGATTTTCTTAAATAGTTATCACTTGTATTTTGTGTCCAAATCTGACCAATCGTTGGGTTTTCCGAGTTACCAGCAGACGCATTAAAATAGGATCCTAAAACATAGTTTACATATAAGTTTCCACTACTATCTCTAACGGCAACTGTGTTTGCTGTAGCAAGCGTTGTTGCATGGTAACCATCTAATAAGTCAGCATCTAATCCTGAGCCAGCTCCATCGTTTCCTGCATGCCATACAGTATTTGTACCAATTGTAACTGTACCATTACCGTATACTCTAAGCAGATCGTCATTTCCCCAATGTCCAATTGTTACAAAGTTACTATCAGACGCATTTGCCGCCCAATAATATCCAATATAACCACTGTTTTTAGTATTACCAGCTTTACCTACAACTAAAATATTATGCTGGCCTGCCGTTAAATTTGCAGCTAAGTTTTCTTGAGTATGAACAAAAGTAGAAGATGTTGAATTATTAATTCGTAATGCAGCATTACCAGCAGATCCAGTCGTATTAATAGTTAATGCACCAGTCATTGTGTCGCCACTAGTATTAACCCATACATCAGATACTGAAGTTAAGTAACCTTGACTTTGTACCCATGATTGAGTTGCTAGTAGATTTCCAGCGGCATATGGTACATATTTAAAATATGCAACCTGCGCTGAAGTTATTTCAAGAGCAACTGATAGTGGATCATAAATATCGCCATAACCAAGTTTGAAACTATCAGTATTATTGTTATTGGTCATTCCCATTGACCACATTGGAGCTCCAGAGTAATCCCATGCAGTTCCTTGATAAGTGGCCATACCGGTTGTAAACATTAAGGTTGCTTGATTACCAGAAGCTTGTCTGTCAATGAATACTCTAGCTGTTCCAGTTTTAGCACTAACGTATAATTCTGGATTAGTTCCAGCTAATTGAAATTGTGCAGGATTATCACTAATTGGAAAAATATAAAGGCTTCCAGTCATTACATCTCCACTTACATTAACATAGAGAGAATCTGCAGTTCCTTGAGAAATACCTCCACTTGGAAGAGTAACTGAGTTACCTCCACTAATTGAAAGAGTTGATCCGCTAAGACTTAGGGTTGGTTGACTGATTGTATTTGTAATAGTTAATGCCCCATTAACTGTAGAGACACTAATTCCACTTCCGGCTGCTGCCGAAAGTAATCCAGTATTAGTGATATTTAATGCTCCATTGACTGTAGAGACACTAATTCCACTTCCAGCCGTTGCTGACAGTAATCCAGTATTTGTAACAGTTAATGCACCACTAACAGTAGAGACACTAATACCGCTTCCGGCTACTGCTGAAAGCAAACCGGTATTTGTAACAGTTAATGCACCACTAACAGTAGAGACACCAATTCCACTTCCGGCTGTTGCCGAAAGTAATCCGGTATTTGTAACAGTTAATGCACCACTAACCGTAGAGACGCTAATTCCGCTTCCGGCTGTTGCCGAAAGTAATCCAGTATTTGTAACGGTGACCGCTCCAGTTGTTGTATTTACTGAAATTCCTGAACCTGCGCTAACTGAAGAAACACCAGCCGTAATGGTCCAACTTCGGTTTGCTGATAGATCATATGCTGTACCGTTAATTGTAAGAGTTCTGGTAGTAGGAACCGGCGTATATCCTAATGCAGTTGTAACATTGGCTGAAGTAATTCCAGTAATATAACCTGGACCATTTGTTAATTGATTTAGGTTTGTTAAATTACCCGAGTGGTATACTGTACCATTATCCCAATAGAGACGACCATCTGTTCTCATTTCTAAGAACTTTCCAACGTTACCGCTAATATGAAATGCAATACCCGTAGTCGTATTATTGTAAGATTCAGTCCAAAGAGCGGCTGTTGTATAATTACCATCAGTTTGATCTTTACGACCCCTAAGACCACCGGTAAAAACCGAGTCGGTTGCAGTGGTTGCGCCTCTTCCAGTTACACTAGCAAGAGTATCAGTTTCAGTATATCCGGTAATATAGCCTGGGCCATTTGTTAATTGGTTAAGGTTAGTTAAGTTACCGGCATGATAAATTGTATTACCACCCCAAGTTAGGGCTCCTGTACCAGTTCTACCCAATAGAGTTGCAGTATCTGTAATACCAAATGAGATATAGCCTGCAGTACTATCCTGTTGACCAACTATACCTATTGTATTAGCGCGGTTTACATCACCAATCCATGCATCATCGCCAACCTTTAAGTTGGTACCATTACCATTATTGGTTAAAAATACTTTGTCAAATGACGGAGTGGCTGAAGTTGCAACAGATTGTCCAATCGACACAGTTACCGCGCCAGTTGTTGAATTTACTGAAACTCCTGTTCCAGCATTTACTGAGGTAACTGCTCCAGTTGGCGCAGGCACCGTAATAACTTTACCAGATGCATCAAATGCTAACCAGCCTACGGCGGTTCCACTAAATGAACTGGATGTAGTATAAGAAGGTAAAACTAGTTGTTTTGTTCCTAAGTCTATTTGTAGACCAACTGCAGATGATACTGAATTTGTTCCGGTTAAAATTCTAAAATTATCTCTCCATACATCAATATGTGCAGCATACGTATATGAAGTTGCTTTTTCTAATGATAATTGTCCACCCTCGTCTGTTCCATGTGCACCTAATTTTAAACTAGATTCAGCTATTGCGGTTGCGCCATTTAAGGTTAAAGACGAAATAGCAGCTCCTCCAGTAAATGAGGTTGCTGTTGCAGTGGTTGCACCACGGCTAGTTACAGTTGCTAGAGTATCAGTTTCTGTATAAGAAGTTAAGTAAGTATTTGAATCAAGAGACCAAGTATTAGAACCAGTTCTTTTTAAGAAACCTGTTGTTGCCAATGCTGCGATTGCAGTTAAGTCAGCATCTAGAGGTTGATATGTTGAAGAGGCAGTTCCTGTTGTTAAATATGTACTTGAATCAACTGAACCGTCTGCTTTTAAAAATTGACTTGAAGTTCCGCCGTCCTTAATAAATGATCTTCCAGTAATATCATTTGCTCTAAGATCGGCATAGACAAATGATGCATGTGAAGTATCAATAAATGGAGATGCATCTGGTTCTGGTGTATAACCTTTAAAGAATTTCCAAACATTATCGGTTGCATCTCTAAATAGACCTGCGTGAGCGTATGATCCATCATTGTAACCTGCAGCAAAACCAAGATCTGGATTTGCATTAGTTTTTGCTCTTGCAGTACCGCCTGTACTATATGATCCAGTTGCACTATTTGCAATAGTAAATGAATTGGTTCCGACTGCAGTAATGGTTTGGTTTGATAAGTTATAGGCACTAGGTGTAATTCCAGTGATTGTAACTGACATTCCAGCAATATAGTTATGGGTTTCAGCCGTGGTATAAACAACAGTTGAACCATTTCCTACGGCATTTGTAATTGTAGTTAGAACTCCATTATTCAGATAAATCATGTTATCTGAAACTGATAGGTTTTGAGCATACACTGTGGTTGTAGTTCCACCAATAATAAGGTTTCCTACAACATTAATATCTCCACCTACATATAAATTCTTTGCAATACCAACTCCTCCACTTGTAACAATTGTTCCAGTTGTAGTTGAAGTAGCTTGAGTTGTTCCAGAAAAAGTTTTAATTCCAGCAATAGTCTCATTACCAGAAGTATGCACAACATTGGCATCATTTGCTGGAGTAAAGCCTAACCACCCTGCAATTGTTTTATTAACCCATAGGGTTCCATTATAACCTAGGATCTCTCCATTTACTGGAACCGTTGTAATTAGGTCTACATCATGTATTTCTCTTAATTCAAATCCATTTTGAACCTTTACAAAAATTTCTCCA
>Ga0078894_10001600_pt1 | contig 16957 bp, 13 predicted proteins | sample LauGreSu1BDMLBSD_2_FD_67506 | JGI IMG/M metagenome (GOLD analysis project Ga0078894, IMG submission 67506) | Freshwater lake microbial communities from Lake Michigan, USA - Su13.BD.MLB.SD (version 4) (version 4) | ecosystem: Environmental > Aquatic > Freshwater > Lake | place: Lake Michigan... | reverse complement strand
CATAAGTATTGTTAATAGAGGAGGTGATATAAGTGTATTATCAAAACTACCAAATGATAATGATCCTGGTTCAAACATTTTAATAAATGGAATAAAATATCCATCTGTTCAAGAATCTGATCCTTCTTCTACAATTATAGGTTCCGCATCGGATGGTAGTACACTATCATATCAAAACGGAACTATGGTTTGGACTGAACTTAAACCATATGATCCAGGATATTATGGTGTAACTGCAACTACGGTTCCTATATTTGGTTCTGCTAGTTTAATAAATGGATATTCACTCGATTTTACGGATGACCGTATGGTTCCTTTAGTTGTTGGTGGTGTTAAATTAGGTGAAACATTCAGTCACGAATCTATAGCAAATGTGCTTGAAAAAATAATATATGAGTATTTACCACCGATTTGTTCAATATCATTTGTGGATGCAGAAATGGAATATGCAGAGATAGGTAGTTCACCGGTAGTCTCGCTAAATTATTCAGTAACTAAAAGAACATATAGTACTTATCCAACTGCATTGAAGAATATGAAACCTAATCAATTACCGGAAATTTCATCATCAAATACAGAAACGGTGAATGGTGTCGCGACAGGTGTTATGTTAACACCGTTACAAAAAGGAGTAAGTGACTTTGTTGTAGTGGCATCGGATGGTATATCAACTGCAACTGCAACTGCATCAGTTAAGGCAATTTATCCATTCTTTTTCGGAATAACTTCTAATTTGTTAATAGATAACTACCTATTGAGTGAATTAGTTTCAGAAGTTTCTCCAAAAGTTGATAAAAGAATAGATTTCTATCAATCAGATATAAAATCAACAGATAAGATATACTTCATATATGATTATGAATATGGACCTTTAAATAAAATAATCAAACCTGATGGTAATGATCTTAATACTGGACAATACTCTATACAAAATTATGTATTTTCGTCACCTGAAGGAAAATGGGCAACTAAAAAGTTCTATATCTATAGAATAGATAATATTTTCTCTAATTATATAAATCAGAATACGGTTAGTATGTATTTTGGTTTTGACTTTTAGTCTACTTTCTCAAACCACCAATTGAAGAATACGTGATTATCACCACGTAATATGTAGTCCTCATTTTCGTATCGAACCAAAATTCTGTCAGAGTGTGCTCTAACTAACTCAATAACAATACCTTTGTTCATTATGAGTTGTTTTCCTGTTTCTGTTGAATTACAAACTACCTCTTCTCCTAATAATTTATAATTACCCGGTATTGGTTTTAACCACTCTTTCAGAGTCTTTATGATAAGACCGGTTGTTTTTATTACCCACTCTTTTGCTTGATGTAAATCTTGATCTTTGAAAACTTCGGACTTAAATTTAGGTTCCGTACTTAGTAAATTCTCAACAACACCATAATATAACTCATCACCAATAACAAAATTTATATAAGCATCATAGTTTATATTATTTGATTTTGTTATTCTGAGTATTCTTAAATTTTTTATCTGTTGGTGTTCCATTGCGAGTTTGGACCTAAGGTTACGATAAGCACCGGTGTCTGCCATCCTACCCATTATGTCATTTATACGTGACATAGCACTTCTTATTGCATCTTGATGTTTATCGAATGCATTTATAGATAATTGTGGATCATCCACATGTGTAGATGCTTGAACTGATGTATCATTAAAACGCTGTAGGTTAAATTCTGTAAATTCCCGAATTAACTTGTTTCTTCTTTTCATATTTTATATATATTAAAAAAACAAACTCGATATTATGAGAATTAAAAGGTTTAATGAAAATGTCGAAAAGATGGATTCTGAAACTACCAAAGGTATTATAGAAGAATTAGAAGAATTACTTGCATTAGTTGATGAGAAGTTCAAAAAAACTGAAGAGGTGATAAACACACTCGAAAAATACGTAGATAAATCCAAAAATATAAAGACCAAAATTGACGAAGCGTTAGTTTCGTTACGTGAAGTAGATAAATCTATTGATGAATCTGTTAAAGATAAATTAGATAATGCAATAACTGCATTACGAGAATATACAGAAGATGATAGTGAGTATATTTTAGGTGAAAACTAATAACGATTAACCAATATAAAAAGTATGAATATTGGTAAAAAACCATCTGATGAATTGTCGCCTGGTTATGTTTGGGTTCCCTATATTATGTTAGATAACGTTATAATTGGTGTTAAGAATAAAAGAATATCAAATATTCAGGAATTATGGGGATTTCCACCAAAAGATAATGTTGATTTTTCACCAAAGAAAACTTTTAATAGTAGATATTCAAAAAAGATGGTTAATAACAATTTTTACGGAACTATTTGACATTGATGGACGGGAAGTCATGAGGTCGAATATATATGTACATGGTGAACGTGTACCTTATATCCTCCGAAACAAACGGAAAATATGTCTATAAAATAGGCCACACTAAACGTGACGTAGAAAAGAGAATCTCTGAATTCCGAACAGGTAACTCTTCAGTCTTTGAGGTGATTGATGTATTCAATTCTAAATGGGGTACCAAAATTGAGGCACATTTACACCGACACTTTCGTGTAAAAAGAGTAGGTGGTGAATGGTTTGATTTAGAAGAACATGATTTACTAGATTTCAGAAGACTATGTCAACAAATACACGACAACCTTAATACAATAGAAGAGAACAATACATACTACATAGATAGAGGTGAGAGGTTCTAATAAAAAATAGAATAAAGATATGGGTTCAATAAAAGAGATGATGATACGTGAGTATATGACCGCAATAAACTTCAAAACTGATGATTGGGGATTATCGAAAATAAAAGAGGATCTCCGTCGAATTTTAGGTGAAGAACCTGCAATTGACGTGGTATATAAAAAAGATGTAATGGTCAACGAATATACTGGTGAGGCACGTGAGTTTATGGATGTGGATAAAGTACGTATTATATTTACAGATACAGATGACCATTTTAAAAAGATTGAGTTTCTTGTTAGTGATAACATATTTTAGTAATGGAGATAAAGGCTGATATAATAGATTATATGGGTACATACGAAGGTTGTATTATGGTACTTATTTCACTTATGTGTGATGGTGAGTATAGTGAAGCAACTGTTTTATACCATAAAGATGACCTTATGTTAACGGTACATAAATCAGTTGAAGAAAAAATTGGTTTTCTGATAGAAGAGTGGGAAGGTTATCGTGATTTACTCGAAAATATATTTAAAAAATTAGTTCCGGCAGAAGAGATGTATTCTCGTTTGGATCCTGTTAACTTCGAAGAATTTCTTTCATTAGACGAAGATATATATTATATTGATGAAGAAGTTGATGATAGTGAATTAGAACTTCTGGATCAACAAACATTGGAATATCTTTACGCAACACAATCAAACTTATAAGACCTTTTCGATTATAAAACGAAAAGGTTTTTTCATTTTATGTTAATAAGCGAAATAGGAATAAGAGGATTTAGATCATTCGGAAACAACGAACAGGTTGTGAAATTAAACACTGATAAAGGTGAGTTAATATTGTTAGTTGGTAACAACGGAAACGGAAAGAGTTCGTTTTTAAGTTCATTTGAATATACACTTTATGGTAAAGTTAGAGGTGGTCGTCAGAAGAAATGGAGTACATTATCAACATTACCAAACCGTATAAATGGAGAGTTACTAAACCGTATATCATTCACTTCAAATGGTGTTGATGTTGAGATTAAAAGAGGTATATCTCCAAATAAACTTGAACTTTGGGAAAATGGTGTATTGAACGAAAGAGCTGGTAAATCAAATATTGATGATTCAATAGAATCATATGTCGGTATGGATATAGAGACTTTTAAATCTTTCATCAGTATGTCAATAAATGATTTCAAAAATTTCATATCATTATCGAATGAGGAAAAACAATTACTACTCGATAAATTGTTTAACTTAGAAGTAATAAACATACTCAATTCGATACTAAAAGAATTGAATAAAAACAACAAAGTACGAATGGCATCATTGGATTCGGAAATAAAGACATTGGAGGAATCAATTGCGTCAATAAACAAATCGATTGAGAAATCAATACAAAAATCGATTGAGAAGGGGAAACAGGATATACAATCCGAAATTGACCGACTTATGTCTGAAATGAACGAAAAGAAAGATGATTACAAATCATTGAAGGATAAAGTTGATAAGATAAAGGAAAAAGAAGAAATACTAACAAAAGAGATAGAAAATGAGAAAAAACAATATATCATCGTTCAGGGTGACATTAAGAATGTTCAACGTGAGATTGACCTCTATGATTCTGGAAAATGTCCCACTTGTGGAACAGATTTTGATTCTGATCACTTTGATGCTCTGAGAGAATCTTTGGTGGAAAAAAAATCTGGTTTTGAGAATATAAAAACTGAAATTGAAGCAAACATCAAGGCAATAAAAGAAAGACAAACTAAATTAAAAGAAATTGCAGATGGAACACAAACATCTTACACTGAAATGAGTTTCTTTCTTAAAAATTGTAAAACACAGATTGAACAACTTAATCTTAAGAAGATGAGTGAAGAAGTTGTTGAGACGGTTGATGTTGAAGAGTTTAGAAGAACAATATTAGAACTCGAAGAGAAAAAAGATAAAGGACAAGACGGAATAGCAGTAACTAAGGATAAAGAGTTATATTATAAAGAACTCAATAAAATTTTTGGTGAAGATGGTGTTAAGAAGTCTATCATTGCGGGTATAATCAAACCAATAAATGCTTTTATCGCAGAAAATATTGGAAAGATGGGTATACCATTTGAGGTTAGATTGGATGAAACTTTTACTGCGGAGATTAGACAATTTGGTTCACCAATTGAAAGTGATTCATTATCAACAGGTGAGAACAAAAGGGTTAATATTGCAATACTCATAGCGTATCTAAAATTGATTAGAACTAAAAGACATATAAATATTCTCTTTTTAGACGAGGTTTTTTCATCAATTGATATAGAGGGAATAGATTCTATTTTAACACTCTTAAAATCGTTTGCAAACGAGTATAACATCAATATTTTTGTTGTACATCACGCAATACTAAATCAAGAGATGTTTGATAGAATTCTTAAAATAAACAAAGAAGTCTTTTCTTCAATTGAAGAAGTTGATTTCACAGAAATTGATATATTCGGAAATGAACAAATTGGAGAAGAAACTTATTGAGTGTCTAAACCTTAGGTCACTAAGGAAGGATCTTGCGAGTATGCAGAAATGGGAAGATGCTGCTATAACTCGTGAGACGGAAAGGATTTCCATAAGGGAGGTTCACAATATATTGAACGACACATCAGATGATGGGTACGACTGGGAGGTCTACGAAAAGTCTTTCAAAGACTATTGTGAACAAAGATTCGGTACTATTGATGTGGAAAGTATACTAAAAATGCTAGATAGAGAAGATAAACTAAAACGATTGGGAATTTAATACATAAGATTATGTCAATAAATAATTTAAATAACACAGGTAATACAAGCGCTATTATACTACCAACGGGTAGTTACACAACGTTAACTAATAATTCGAATAATTCGACTATATCATATGTTAATGGTGGTTCTTGGGCGGATAGAAGTCATGTAGATGATGTGAAGGATTACATTGACTTTGTTTTGGAATTATTAGATATCGATTTGGACTTTGATAGGTTCGTTAGAATGAGTGCTAGTGATAAGAAGGCACTTATAAGAGAGATAAAATTAAATAAAATAATAGACTAATATGTTAGTAGTAGAAGTAGGAAAAGGTGGTATCGATGCTGCTTTGAAGAAACTAAAAAGAAAGGTTGATAAAACCAAAATGATAAAAGAGTTACGTTCGAGAAAAGAGTTCATCAAACCAACTGATAAAAGAAGGACTGAACAGGGTCGTGCTGAATATATCAATAAAAAGTATGGGTCACAAGAATGAACGTAAATAAAAACTATTATTCAGTATTAGAGGTTTCCAAAGATTCTGATGAAAAAACTATTAAGAAGTCTTATTATAGACTTTCTATGAAGGTACATCCCGATAAAGGTGGTGACCCTGCAGTTTTTGCAGAAATGACAGAAGCATATGACGTTCTTTGTTCGGACCAAAGAAAGGACTATGATATGAAGTCTAAATTTGGTAATAACTACAATGAGTATTACGAGTTTTTTGACATAAATGTTGAAATTGATTACGAAACTGAAAAAGATAGACTTGAACGTTTCAAAAAGAACGAAATGTTGGATATTTATATTGATGCACCGGAAGGATTTGATGGAACTTTGGAATATGAGAGGTGGGTAAGGTGTAAGACATGTGATGGAACTGGAAAAGATATGTCATCTAAAATAGTTATACGTGACGTTGAAGGTAATGTGGTAAAGGTATTTGATGGTGAAGATGGTTGTGATTTCTGTGAAGGTACTGGTAAATATATGAATCAATCATGTACATTCTGTGATGGTAATGGTAAAGTCGGTATGAATCCATGTGGTTCATGTGGTGGTGAAAGAAGAATATTGGGTAAACAAAGAATTACAAAAGTTAAACTAACTGGTGAAACTACACGTGTTGAGGCAATGGGTAATTTATCAAAAACCGAAGCAGGACGTGTCGGTAATCTTATAATCCGGTGTAAAGACCAATAATATCATCTCCTTCAGTATCCTGTGTTCGATATATACTATAGTCTTGTTGCCAATTGACTCCTAAAGGTATACCAATATCTGGTGCAACTAATTTAGCAACAAATGTGTTTATCACTTCGTTTTGTGTAGATTCCTCAACTAGGTTTTCACTCGAATCATCAATTAGTGGTGATTCTTCATTTTTAGGTATTTGAACTGATGTGTTTATGTTACCAAGTTTACCGGATGGACTTTTGAAATACTTAAAAAATGGTATCATATCTAATTCATAGAATTTGAGGTTATCTATATAAAAATCCGCAGGTGACATACCATCTCTACCGACACCGGTAAAATTCATCATAAGGTTCTTCTTATTGAAGAAAAACTCTTGTTTAGTTTTACCAATTGTCGTTAAATGGTTTACATTTTCGTATATAGGTAAATATGAAGACTTTATTTCGGAGTCACGTGCAACACCATTCACATCATATGTCTTTCTTATTGATGTATTTATGTTATTGAAGTTTATAGCGGGTCTTACAACTCCATCACCTTTATCCATAACGGTACTGGATGTTCCTGTGGTAAAGTCAATTATATCAAATTCTGCCATTGTATATCTTCCTCTTTCAACGGTTGACTTATCTTTTCCATTTGTTCTATTTGGTATCTGATAGGCAGGTATCAAATCTAACATACTACCTGCATTTGTAACGGTGACTCTTAATTCCTTACCTAATGTCTTACTATCGCTTGTTATAGGTTCGGGTGTTCTCAAAAATGTTGCACTACTACTCATTGTTATACTAATAATAAATTCACCATCAATATTCCAAGTACTTCTATTATTATCTGTGGCTAATAACGTAGTTCCGTCGGTATCGGTAGTAGGATTTGTTGTTATTTTTGAGGTGTCTGTAACATATTCACCATCCAAAGTTGGTCCGGTTATCTGTATTACTTTATCTATAGTGAGTTGTGATTGATAAGAATTATCGTTTATCCATAATCGTAATGGTCGTTTTACTTTAGTACCAGTTGATGTAAGTGTAAAATCCGTTTGTTTGATAGTAGGTATTTGTATCTTTGTGATTGGAATTACAAAATCCCATCCTAACTTACCAAATTGTTCTTTACCTTTATCGGTGCTCGTATTTTCAAAGTAATCCTCAAATGATGAAACATCACCAACGTAATCAGATGTTTTTTTGTATTTAGAACCTAAAAAGTATTTCCTATTTGATAGTGTGTAACTATCTCGGAATATTGATATACTTGAAAGTATATCAGAAGTAGGATAACCATAAAGATTATTATCGGAATACATCCTTTTAGAGAATTTTTCGGTGTTTGTCGGTGGTCTTCCTATGTTAACGGCAGATTGATTTGAATAATTTACATCTATCCAAGAGTTGTAAGAGAATACTCTTTCAGATGTCATTGTGTCTATCGATGTACTTTTTGATGTGTTATTGGATCTAAATTCGAAATTTTGTATCAAACCAGTTGATATTACAGTTAGTATTTGACCACCACCAATATTTTTATATTCATCTAACCATCCAATTCCGGTTATTATACTTCTATCACTAGGTGTTTCTTGCACTTCTGTTGTTCCGAAATATCCTATTTCATTTTTTGTTGTAGAATAAGTTATGGATATTATATCACCTTTAGTTAAACCATGTGGTTGTGGTGTTGAAAGTTGTAACCAAGATTTGTTGTCTAATATACCAAGTTTAGTGTCATTTTGTTGCCATTCCCATTGTAACGATTTTTTACGTGCAGTGAAATGACCACCATTGAATATACCATCTATCCAATGTGATTCATCCATTTTTGTTATCATTGGATATCCAGAAAAGAGTCCATTATTCCATACTCCTCTGAAAAGACCATTTAAGAATACACCATTCAACCATATGTTTTTAGTAACCATTATTCTATGGTTATCTGAATCTATTTCTATTCTACGAAGTGGGAAGTCGGTATCAAATTCTACCTCTAATAAATCACCGGATGTAGAATTTACTTTATAAAACTTTTTAAGTAATCTTCTGTTTTCGTTTATATCTATAGCAACTACATTACCTATAGCAACTTTATCACCAATTGTGAATTTACTAACTGATTGAGTAGTTCCTTTTATAGTAAATCTCCATACCCTATCCTTATCATATGAGTAATAATTATCAATAGAATAAAACTCTACACGTGTATTATCAACTCTCAATCCATTATTCCAAACACCATTTTCCCATATACCGGAATAGAATGTGGAGTTTCCTGCTTTTGAATTATATGATTTTACATTTTTATTATTTTCAAATACCGTATTTCCTGTACCTATATCAATTGTGTATTTAACATCTGTTAAGCCTGTTACTGTCCAGTTGTTTGTAGAATTAATAGTATTATTAGATTTGTGATAATTCGAAGTTATACTAAAATCACTCAATGTTATCATTGAATATGTACCAAATCCTTTAACACCATTTGATAAAACAAACCCATCACTATTAGAAAGCATTGAAATTTGGTTTGGTGGCATCCATGGTGAATTATAAGTTATGTTACTAGACATTGTATATCCCGTAGCATCCGCCGTTTTTGTTCTAAATTCCAAAATTGGATCTGCAACAAAAAATACATATTGATTACCCTCTAATCCATAAAACTCACAAGTCTGTGAATTTTTACCATTATTAGCGACACTTTTACCCAGTTTTCCAATTAGTGTAACATTTCCGGATAATATAAGGTCATCTATATTTGTTTGCCACCATTCAATCTCTGATTTTTTATATGGTAGATTTTTACCAACATACATATTGATACCAAAAGTAGAATCGTTGATATATTCAAATTTTATACTAAACTCCTGTTGTTTTACAAACAAAGCAGCAAAATTGTTAACTAAATATTTATGAGAAGAACTTTTATTAGAATAATAGTCGTATACATTACCACCAATTGGTAAATTATAATTTATATCTATATCAGGTGTATTGTTACCTGGTGCAACTTTATCAAACCATATGAGTTTTTTTTCATCATTTAGATAGTGCCACCCCTTTGCACCCATTGGTTCACCAAATAACGAAATTGTGATAATCTTACTACCTGGTCCAGATGCAGGAGGTCCTAGAACCGTTTGGTTTAAGAAGTTGAAACTGGCATATCCCTGTATATCCCATGGACAATCTATAATATCAACATTTGATATACCTGCTGATGAAAAATTAGATTTTGCTACATATGTTATAGGATTTTGTGACTCAACTTCCAAATTTGATGTTTTTACATATCTTTTCGATGTAATTGTTTGTATAGGTTTACCGGTTAATTTGACATTAGTGTTTAATGTTTTAGAATTGACTTGACTAAATCCATTTATGCTACCAAAAGAATTTATATTTATATTGCTTATATTACTAAGCAAATCATTACCTAAAGTGGATATTGTGGTGTTTATATAAGGTGGTGATATAGTTTGTACCTCACCCCATGGTAAAACAATATTAAAATTTTCAAATGGTATTAACCGGTCTTTACCATCTATGAAGTTTTCGATTGACGTACTAAAATGATAATTAGTACCAATAGAAAACGTTTTATCAATATAATAATGTATTGGTGCTAAAATATCGTCGGAATATTTAATCCGGCTAATATAAGGAAATTGTTTTCTATTTACACTTGGTAACTTTGTCTCTATTGTATTGTAATTCCAAAGATTGGTTAATTGGTACCAACCAATATTATTTATATTAGGATGTGAATATTCTAATGGCATATACTATATATTATTACACTCGTACTCATTAGTATAACCTAGTATCTGTATATGAGTCGGACATTTGTGGTCCATAAATTACGTAATCTCTTCTCCAATTTATATTTGTAGGTATTTGTGTATTGAAGGCAACTAATTTAGATACAAAATGGTTTACAACTTCATTTTCAGTAGTCGCATCAATAACTTTATCAATCGATTCCATAATATTTGGTGATTGTCCTGTATTTGGTATTTGTACAGATGTGTTTATATTACCTATTTTACCATATGGATTTTTGAAATATTGGAAAAAAGGTACCATATCCACCTCATACAACTTAAGGTTATCAATCATATATTCCGAATATTCACTACCAAAACCACCATAACCACTAAAATTCATAAGTATATTACGTTTATTAAAGAAAAACTCCTGTTTTTTCTGACCAAACGTTGCAACGTGGTTAACATTTTTGTATATAGGTAAGTATGTTGCACTTAGATTTAAAACACCCCTTGACGTTTTCCTGAAAACTCGGTTAATGTTATTGAAATGTATTGGTGGTAATATTCCAATATCATCTGAATATTCACCTTTACCATCTACACTACCTTTATAGTTTATAAGTTCAAATTCAACCATTGTATATCTCTGTTTTGGAACCGGATCAACATCATCTCCCTCTACGTTTTTACCTTCTTTGAGGTATAATACACCACCGTTACCGAGTGCATTAACTAAAAGTTCTTTACCCTGACCTGGTATTCCTTGGCCCGATGGTTCAGGTGTTCGTGAAAACTTTATAGATGATGATTGTGTTATTGATGATATGTAAAATTTACTATCAATATAATCGGGTAATAATGTATTATTTACTTCCCAACTATAACCATTTTTGTTTATACTAGTTGAACTTATAAACATATCACTATCTGTTTTTATTATAAAAACAGGTGGGTTTTTTTCTATTTCGGTAATTTTTACAGTTTTAGTTGATGTCGTATAATATTCAGGTGTAAAATTATCATACCATACTGATACAGGTCCAGTAACTGATATATCTTGATCTTTAGAAATAATACCTAAATATGCGTTATTGTCGGGTATAGAAAAAACTAATTTACCATCACTCTTCACTGCACTAATTACAGGTATTGTAATAACTTTATCTGGAGATTTTGACCATTTCCAACCTAAATCTCTGAAAGTTTCATCACCTTGTGTTGTGTCAGTTGGATCAAAATAGTTCTCAAATCCAGAAGACTCACCTACGTAATCTTTGTATATTTTATATTTCTTACCTAATCTGTAATTTCTAACTGTGAGAGAGAAACTATCTCTAAAAGTAGATTTACTAGATAATACATCGTTGGTTGGATATCCGTAGAGATTATTTTCTGAGTAAGCTTTATCATATTCGTTTATTAAAGCCTGTGGTCGTCCTATGTTTATGGCACTTTTGTTTGAATAGTTTATATCCATCCAGGAGTTGTAAGAGAATACCCTCTCTGATAAGAGAGTATCTAACGATGATACGGTTGATACGTTATTTGAATGAAATTCAAAATTTTGTACAAGACCATCCGATATAGATGTGATAAATGTAATTGATTTTATGTCTGAAAGTTCATTTCTCCATCCAATACCTGTAACAATTGTTTTTTGATCCGGAACATCAAGAACAATTGTAGAACCTAATACACCATTATTTATAAAATTTGTGGAGTATGTCATAGATATTACATCATCTTTTTCAAGATTGTGATTATATGTAAAGGATATGGCCATTCTTTCTTTATCATCAACTTTGTATGCAGTTGCTATATTGGTACCAGATGATGTCAATCTAATTTTTTTAGCAGTGAAATGACCACCATTGAATATACCATCTATCCAATGTGATGAATCCATTTTTGTTATCATTGGAAATCCGGAGAAAAGACCATTATTCCAAACACCTTTAAAATATCCATTTAAGAAAACTCCGTTAAGCCAAACATTTTTAGTTACTAATATCCTGTGTTCAGAAGAATCTTTTTCAATTCTTCTAATTGGAAAATCTGTATCAAACTCTACTGATATTGAATCAAGTGTTTTTGATATAATCCTAAAACTACTATTAAGTAGTTTCCTAACTTCATTTATATCTATTGCGACAATATTACTTATTGCAACAACATCACCAACATTAAAATATTGAACAGAAGACTCTCTACCAATAATTGACATAGTCCATGTTCTATCTTTATCATATGAGTAATATTGACCTACTGAACGGAATTCTCTCGTTGTAGTGTCGGTTCTCCATCCATTATTCCATACTCCGTTTTCCCAGATACCTGAATGCATCGTTCCATTTCCAGATTTAGCACTAACAACAACTGTTGAATTTATACTATCTGAAAAAACATTATTACCAACACCTAATTTCAATGAATAAATTGCATTCGTTATATCAGTTTTGTAATCATTTAAATTTTTTATCTGGTGTAATAAGTTGTTTCCTTTATTATATGTTCCTGATACACCAAAATTACCAATTTCTATAACAGAATATGTACCAATACCTTTTGTATCTGAATAAGTTAATTTATAAGGTAGTTTATTATTTTTAATTATTGTTTTATTACTATCAATATTGAAATTATTATCACCAGCACTACTGAAATCTAATATAGGATCTGCTACAAAAAATAGATATTGATTACCGACGAGTCCAATGAATTCACATTTCTGTTTTTTACCTACACTTACACCAAGTGTTCCAATTTTCTTAACCTTACCATTTTGTATTAAATCATCTATATTGGTTTTTCGATCACTAACTTTATATGGTAATTCACCACCCATATACATAGTTATATTAGAAGGACTTTCGTTTGTATATTCAAAGTAAAGGTTGAATAGTTGATACGGAATATATGTGGTTATAAAATTGTTTACCATATATGCAATATCACTTGACTTATTTGAAAAATAATCATCTACTGTTCCACCTATAGGAAAACAATTATTTAAGTCATCTTCTGCATATAATTTATCAAACCATAAAAACCTACCTTCTTTTGGTAAGTAATGCCAACCTCTACCAGCATAAGGTATTCCATTGTAAAAATATGGTACTTGTATGGTTCCATTTGTTACTACCGTTCCATCATTTATTTGTGTCATAACATTCCAAACTGCACTACCTTGTATTATCCAATCACTTTCAGAAACACTTACATGACAAAGACCAGATTCCATTATACCACCTTGTGCACCAAAGAATGGTGTAGTCACATATGTTATTGGATTCTGTGGATTGGTCTTTGATGATATTAGTTTTTTTGGTTTCTCTTCTTTGGCATCGGTATAACCATTTATGTTGGAATATGAATATAAATTTATTCTTTTAAAATCATCAGGTACTTGATTTATTCCAAAAGGTAGTCCTATTTTTGGTGCCGGTATATCTGTGGATTCACCCCATGGTGTTTTTATTTGTAAAGAAGGTTTTTGATTATCTGTAATAGTATTATAATAATTTTCAACTATTGTCCTAAATTGAAAGTTTTTATCTGTATTGAATACATAATTCAGATAGTAATGTATTGGATATTTTTTATCAACTTGATTATTTGGAAAACCAGAACCATCATAAATCTTTACGGTTAGATATGGTGAAATCCTTCCGGCAACATTAGTTACTTCTTTCCAACTATCGTATATTTGGTACCAAAATCCAGTAGTCTTAGGAGTTGGATCTGACCAAACTACAATAAGAGAAGGTGTTGTTATAAGGAAGTTTGGATTATATATGTAATCTAAAAAATTCGATTTGAGAGTCGGATCCGCATATATTGCATTACCACCACCATAACGTGTAACATATATTAGATATTGCCAATTTTTATTTGCACCTAATTTAAATGTTGTACTAAAGTTTATACACCTATCACTTCCATTTCCACCTTCCGCAGCAGGTAGTTCTCTTGTGTATTCTTTCGTTGGTAAAGTGTCTATATATGGAATTGGGGTTGAACTACTCTTTGTGGTACTACTTGCCACCAATTTACCCGTTTTGTCAAATATATCTAATTTATAATTATCTAAAAATTTAAAATTTGTATCGGTTTCTGATTTTACAAGTATACCAATGTTTACCGGACGATCAGTTGGATATGCTAAAGTACCATTCTTATAATCGAGTTTTGGTAACCAAAAGTGACCTTTTAGAGTTATATCATATTGGTTGTTACCCAAATCTACGCCGGTTACGGTTCCTTTATCGGATATATCTGCGGTTGGATATGTTTCATATGAAAAACCAAATTTGATTACAGGGTTATATGAAGTATAAACTGGTTCGGGTGGTTTTATAACAGGTATAGTATAAGGTTCCCATTTTAAAGGGGTTTTGAACCACGCAAAATATTCATTACTTGTAATACCACCTGATGGTAAATCCGTAATATCACCGGTTTTTGGTTGATCATCCCAGTTATAAAACTCGTATTTGTTGAGTTTGTTAAAATTAGATATTGCAATATTATTTATAAAAGGAGTTCTAGTTTCAGGAGATGTAGGTGAAAAATTATCTAAAGCCAGACCGGTTCCAGTTGGTGTGTCATCAATTTTCCAGAATTCTGGTCCAACACTTTTACCTACTTGTACAGTTATCTCGTAATCAATGTATTCATAAGTTGGATTAGCTAATGTTAGGTAATAGTAAGTATTCTCTAATAATCTTGGTTCTATGTCTATCTTTATTTCATCACCTACTTTTAATCCTGCATGATCCTTTAAAGAATCAAGAGGACAATATAATGTAAGTGTGTTTGTGGATGGATTATATAATTGATAACCCTTTGATTCCGGAGTTTCAAGAACAATTGTTGTACCAGTACCATAATAATTCCATATATCTTCAGAAGTTCCGTCTTTTTGAAATTGTGTGTGAAATTTAGTCGTTCCATCTCCACCCAAGTGTCTTGGTGACCAAACATAAAATGCCAAATTAGGAGCACCAGAAAAAGTTGTTTCTACACTAGCAGTATCGATACTTATATCAGAAGGATATTTCCAAGATTGTGTATTTACATAATTGTTAATGAATTCTTGACCCGACATCTCAATACCATCTAATGTGAACTTTTTATTGACTTTATCGTACAAGACAGAGTTGTCTAATGAGAATTCAATTATATCAGCTACCGTATTAATTTTAGATACTTTGGCTATAAGTGTTCTTCTCTCTGTACCAGTATAGTTGAATGTATTAGTATCATCAGAAAAATACATTGATCCTATCAGTTCATATGAATTATTACCTTGTAGTGTATAGTTATTAGGGTCTGCTTCAAACCAAATTAGATTTTGTCTAATTTTTATAGTGTTTATAGGAGTATAACTACCACCACCTTCAAAGCCAACGGAAACAGGATTCGGTCTTTTACCTTTAGCAACTATTACATATCCATTTGGATCAAAGGGTTTTGTTTCATATCCTGAGATAACACGTCTAAGTTCAAAGTCTGTATTTGTAAGTTGTCTACTAAAAAAACCCCAATTGTATGTGTCGTATCTTGAAGGATCTTTATAATATACAGCACCCAAAGATTGTATATAATCTTCATCGGGAACAATATTCCAAGTAAAGGAAATATCAAGATATTCGAGTGCTGTTTTTTTAGCACCATATCCTAATTTATATTGATATATGTACTCAGAAAGTTGATATTGAGGTATACGTACAACAACAGTCTTAGTAGTGGCATCGGGATTGGATGATGTAGAATCGGTACTATCATTATTATTATTTTCTTCTAGTGCACGCCAAACTCTATCTACTGAATCGGGTCTCAGTTGTATATCATACCATCTGTTTCTGAACATTTCTAATTTTTAGATTTTATCCCCAAACTATTGGTGGGTAAGGTATACTTTCATTTGCATTGGGTGTATAATTTTGATTTTTAGTCTCTATTGCGGATGCAGTTATACCCATAATTTTAGTATCTAAATTGGAAATACTTTCAAATACATTCCAAATATGTATCTTTTTAGAATTATTATCAGATAAATCACCACCCATACTATCGTTCCTATACTGTGTTATATCTAATATGGATTTGTACATAGGGTTTGTTATCTGACCATCATAGTCAAATTCAGAACCATACCAGTTTCCATTTTTCCATATTGGTGCAGTATTCACTGAACCCCATGTTACATTATATGCGTTCATATAATTCGATACACCGTCTTTGAACCACATTCCTATACCGTTACCATAAATGAATTTACCTGATAACCATTCAGAATAATAAAAGTCACCACCATTAAATGTACCATTATTCCATATAGTCGGTAAATTATTTCCCGAAGTACTACTATTAAAATCATTTATAATCCATGGGTTGAATGAACCATTGGTAAAAGTTCCTTTATTGAATGTTCCTGATGACCAAACGGAATTTATCATTTCACCATCTGTATTATCAAATGTACCATATAACCAAAGTACATTTTTAAATTTAGCAGATTTATCAGTTATTTTT
>Ga0078894_10001598_pt1 | contig 16959 bp, 14 predicted proteins | sample LauGreSu1BDMLBSD_2_FD_67506 | JGI IMG/M metagenome (GOLD analysis project Ga0078894, IMG submission 67506) | Freshwater lake microbial communities from Lake Michigan, USA - Su13.BD.MLB.SD (version 4) (version 4) | ecosystem: Environmental > Aquatic > Freshwater > Lake | place: Lake Michigan... | reverse complement strand
AGTGATCCTAGTGAAAACAAGATCAAAGAAACAGAAATAGCCAAGGAAGAGATTGCAAGGTCCTTGCCTTTTTGTTCTGGGTTTTCAACAAAAGCTTGGGTCATAGCAAAAGCATAACCACCCGTTACGGACGAGGACATGCTCTATCAAGACAATTTTGGTCATATTCTTGTTTTGGGCGAATTTTGAAACTACCCTCTGGAGATTGATAGCGCAGCTTTCACCAGATTGGAGTGGTCAAAATGGGTTTGTTCGGTCCGAAAAAACTGAAGGAAGAGGATTACTACTTCACCTATGACGTGATATTCACTAGTAAGCCTCAAGCGGATTATTCTCCAGAAGCATTTACATTCCCTCACGCTTATACGAACTTGGTTTATTTGATGGCTAAAGATTGGTTTGGCGATAATCCTGTTCCAATCCGCGAGGCCCTGAAGCGATCTAAATTAGTAAACGCTGAAGATTTCTATGCACCAAAAGATAAGGAAGAAATTGACTTCGTTGGTGAACCAACAGTTGATAGAAGCCTGATTAATTCCTACTCGCGTTTTGACGGATGTGAGCGAATTAGTTGGAGTTCGTCAGATATCGCAAAGCGCTGGCAAAAAACTTTAGAAGGCAAAGGTGTGAATTTCCATGAAATGAAATCACCTCAAAATCTTGAATTAGACATAGTTATGGGTACTTGGCTTCTATTTGATGGCAAATCAGTCTTGCCGATTATTGGCGAGGCATGGAAGGACTCCAAGACCGGCAAAGAGTTCATTTATTGGTTTGTAGATGCTGTAGCAAGGACACGAAAGACTGACGTTCCACCTTTAGAGTACCCATCTCACCAATTCTTCTACCCTGAGATGTTTCAAAGAATTGGCTATCTCAGCGAGACTGTTTTCCCCTCATCGATGGTTCGTATCAGAGACCGCAACATGGAATTTGGCGTTAAAGATGATCGGAACGCACCAAAGATCGCACTTCACATACAGACCGACTATTACGTCATGGGAATTAGTCAGGGCGAAGAGGATCTGAGCATCCGCTATGACTGGGCACCAGAAGTTACTCGTTATGGATATGTGGTTGATGAAGATGTCCCATTCGAGACAGTCGACGAAATTGTTATTCAATTGGTGAATGCCTTGCCGAAGTTTGCGTCAATTTTGGTGGACGGATTTGCCAATTGGTCCTTTAAAGAAAACATTAGTTTCCAAAGTGAGTTATTCACCGATCTAGATCTTTCTGATTACGAAAATCAAGACATGTACTGCATCGGTCTGAATATTCCTGGCCCTGCATATGGTGCATTGGCGTGGAAGAGCGTTATGTCGTATGCAGTGCTCGATGAGCTCCAACGCAATCAGAAGCTCATGGATAATGACGACAACGTGATGTTTCATCGTGGAGGTTTGTTTAGAATTGCAAATCAAGGTATTGGACCAGCAGCGGTGCATGCTCTAAACACTTTGTATTTCAAGATGATTTCACAAGATGATGTAACCACGATTCCTGAATCGGCACGTAAAAATATCGAGGCCATACTTACCTATTTCACGCAGTACCCATTTGATCGTCAGGATGCCAACGCCTATTCCAACTTGGCATTACTGCAAACCGCATGGGGCAAGCACAATGAAGCTCTGAAGTCGGCAGATAGTGGGATAGCTCTGTTTAGCTCAGAACTCCAGCAAAAACATATAACTGAAATGTCAGGGGGAGGGCAGTTCTACCCAATCATCATTAAGTGGGAGCTATATCTAACGAAAGCTAGAGTTTTGGTTCTACTAAACAAACCTGAGCAAGCAAAAGAACCTCTCGTCTCTCTCATCCGCGAAGCTAGAGCAATGAAATTCAGCGGTCAGGAACTCGTTGATGCCGAGGGTCTACTTAGTTCGTTATAGAGAAACGATTTAAGCTTCGTTTACAACCGCTGTTTTTACCCAGTAATCTCTAAATGTTCGCTGACCTTTTGTGAAATAGAAGACGATTTCGACAACGATCCAAGCGATTGATGCGATGCCGCCTGTTACACCAGAAGCGATACTGACCGTGATCGGGATAAGACCTTCACGGATACCCATGTGCCCCCATGTTGCAGGACGTCCATTGGTGAAATTAATTGTTCGAAGCTTAAGAATCTTTTTAGCGGGAGTTTGACCCTCACCCCACACAATGAAGGACCAAATCAACCATCCAATACCAAAGGTGATCACCATAAGCGTTGCATCAAGAACGATCGCACCAAGGCGATGTTGAAAGGATGCATAACGCAGGTTCATTTCGGAAGCATTAACAATGGGCTCTTGTGTCATGCAAAAAGGGTACAGCAAGAATCAATTAGCTGAATAAATCGCCCAACCAACTCGTCGATTCTTCATCTGAATCTGAGGAAACGGAATCTTGTATGTTGCCAAGTTGGCTTCGAAGAAACGAAGTTCCTATGGCCACACCGGCAGCAGTTGCAGAAATGTTCTTCATTCGCTGTTGAACTTCATCACTTTTCCAACCGGGTTGGCGAGAGCGCCATTCTAAGTACTCAAGTTCCTCTAACTCTTTGGCAAATCTGGCTTTAAACATGGCTAACTTTTCTGGATCAATCTCCTTTGGTGGTGTAACGGGTACAGACTCAGATTTGACTGATTTAAGGTTACCTCCAGAGTAGGCCTGGTTAATCGGTAACGAATTTGGGTGCGGCTTATTTGGATCATGATGCACAAAACTCTCGGATGAGCACTTAGGACAGATAAAAACATCCATCGGCACCTCAATTGAGCACTTTTCACAAAACTTATTTGCCAAGTTTCAAATCCATTCTCTCCTGGGACAAGTGTCTTCGAAGAGTTAGCTGTTGTAAATAGTTACCCTTCACGAATCGCAAACGAGCAAAAATCTGACCATCCTCTTCGGCATGTTTACCCATTAGTTGCGCTGACGGGTAAGTAATCTCTTAATCAAGTCCACCAGAGGAGGCAAGGCATGAGAAGCACGATGAGTAAGCGACCAATTTACGTTCTGCTAGCAGTCATTTCCTTGCTACTTGCTGGATGCTCCAGTTCGAGTTCAAGCGATGCATCTGATGCAACTAGTGATCTACTTGATTACTTCACAGAATCTTCAAACGTTTTATCGGTTAAGGATGCGAGCTTAAGTTCATGCCCATCTGCAACATTGGGCCAAATGGCTGATGCTTTTATGACAAACCCTAGCTGGAGAGATTTTCCTTCAAACAGTGGAGGCACTGTTGTCGAGCTAACTGGAGAGATCTCATATGACGGTTTTCCAGCTGACGCGCTTATTCAGTTTGATTTAAGCGGTGGAAGTTTCGAGGCGGTCTATCTTGGAATTAACAATGTAGATCAAAGTCTGCTTGTGTTAAGCGCCTTACTAAACAAGATGTGCGACGCAACCTACTAAGCAAACATCAAGGTTTGGATTCGCAGGCGATTCCATCTCGATCTCTATCAAGTTCGTGAATATCTCTGCCAATGACGCGGATACGTGACATTCCAAGGTTGTAGATGTCAGGGCAATTTAGATCATAAGTAACGATTGGAACGCACTGATCATAATTTGGATCACAATTGCCAGTAGCTGCAGCAGTCGCACTTTGCGATGGTGCCGGCTTCACTGAGGGACCTGTCGAGAGCTCACGGGTTGGATCCAGCTTAGAACCGGGGCACTTGCCCCAAAGGCCTATTTTTTGTGCCCTCGCTTTTTGAGCGGCCTTCAAAAGTTGAGCTGAGTACTTTCCTTTTTCACCATTGTAGAAATATGGGGCGGCAGCACCGATTTCAACCATTTTCAAGTTCACATTGGTCTTACCCACGAACACGTATCGCAAGAGTCGTTTGAACCGATCAATATTTGCAGAGGCAGAATCTGATTCAAGACGAATTGTCTTTCCAAAGATTAACTTTGCAAGAGCAGCCGTTGATTCACTTGCGTAACATTCAGAGGACATTGGCTCTGGTGTATCGATCTGCAACAACCTGACATCTTCGCCGGTGTTGATTCGAATCGTGTCACCGTCAGTGATCTTAAGGATCGTCTCTGCATTACTGCTTGGCATTGCAGCAAAAAGTCCAAGAGCTAACGTCATAAAGATCGCGATGCGCTTCATGGCGAAATAATAAATGGGGAAGTCTAAAATGACTGGTCATTTCAATTGGGGCCTTAGCCTTTCGGTGATAACAGCTAAATGCTTTCCTGAGAATTTTAGAAAAAGTCTTTTAACCTTACGGAATGTTATGAAGCTTTTTTTGAAAACATTGTCAGGTGGTCATGACCAACAAATGTCTTGTGCGTAATTCCCGTATGGTGTTAACTTCCCAGGTACTTCATAGAACTATCTGAGCGGGGGTTAAGAGATTGAGTGACAACTCTTTTTCCTCTGAGTATGAGTCCGATCCAAGCGACGCACATGGAAGTTATAAACAAGCTCCACAGGTGATAGCTGCAATCAGTTTACTTTTTGTGTTGCTGGGCGCATTCCTTGGTGCGTACGGGATCCTCAATCGAAATCAAACCACCGCTTCCCAACAATCCTTAATTGGAGCTGTTGGATATTTTTTGACGGTAATTGTCCCAATTGCGCTTCTTCAACTAATTCGGATGCTCCATTCCAACGCATCAAAAGTAGATAAAGACAATAATGAAATAGAAGTCTTGCCCTATTTTGTTCATGATAAGTGGGTACGGCTGCAGTCGCGTCAATTAAAAATTGTCGCATTGGGCTTGGTCTGTGCCTTTTTGTCAATCACTGTGTTTTTCTGGCCTATTGCCCAAGGATTTGCATAATGAAAATCCTTCGTAGGTTTTTGTCTCTCACGCTCACTTCATTTCTGATTGCTTTAGCAGTAATCGTTAATCCAACCCAAGCATTGGCTGAAGTCGATTCAATCGATGTGCGTTATTTGCAGACTTGCCTCAAGCAAAAAGGTGCAAGCCTTGATGTTCTTGTCTTGATGGATTCCTCTAGGTCTCTAAGAAATCCACAAAAAGGTGAGACAGATAGTGGCAGTTCCTGGACAGGATCCGATATCGAAAATCGTCGAGGACCGATTCTCCTGAGTTCTCTAAGTTTACTGCAAGATTTAGCTGAAGATTCAGGTAATTCGTTCCGAGTGAATCTTAAAAACTTTGGAAATAATTCTGGAAAAGATTTGGACGCCCTTAAATCCAAATGGATGCCTTGGACGGAAGTCAAGCCAGGAAATTCAGACGGTATTTTGAATGATTTTGTGGAACGCGCCCTATTTAACGATAGTCCTGGAACAGATTGGGCCAAGGGTTTGGCGACGGCCAGAATAGATTTTAATGCGAGAATCAGCGAAGCAGAGAGAGCTGGAACAAAAAGCTGCTCAATTATGTTTTGGATTACAGATGGCGTGCCTTCCAGCCCTGCTTTAGATAAGGCAGAGATTTGTAAGTCAGCTGGTGAATCATCGATCGATTGGTTCAGAGAGCAGAACATTCTAGTCCTTGGTGGTTTGCTAAAGCCAAAAAATAAAGACTCTTCTCTTTTCCGCCCAATTGTTACGGGCCAAAATTGTGGACAGACTCAAGATTCATGGACCAACGGTGATGTAATTGAAGCAGATGACATAAATTCACTGGCCTGGGGATTCGTAAGTCTTGTCGCTAACATTAAAAACTTAATCGACCTTGATTTTGCCAAGGGTAAAGTTGTTTTGGATCGTGGAACATCGCAGATGGAGATCTACATAAAGGGCGAACCTTCTCAATGGGAATTGAAAGCTCCGGATGGATCCGTATTTTGTTCATCTAGCAACCTTGAATCCACAAAGTGCGTTGTAGCGACAGGTAAAACAAGTATCACCACTATCTCAGTTACACCAGTCGATCCAAATACGACGCAAGGCTCGTGGACATTTACATCTCTCCCAGCCACCGAAGTAAAGATCTACGGTGGAATCAGTGTGGAGCCGAACCCAGTGAGACTGGTGATCAACCCGTTGGACCAAAATGTAAATGAAGGTAATAAGGCAACTTTTAACGCAAGGCTAGAAAATGCTGATGGCTCTCTTTTTGATGTCACCGGTTTCAAGTCAGTTAAAATCTGCGCAACACTTGAAAGTGATCGTGAGGAAGTTTGCAAGTCTGGATCTGCCACTGCAGTTTTAGAGTTGCTCCCAAGTATGAGTGATACGACGGTCCCATTCACCGCTTTTATAACTTCAAACAATGGTGAAGACAGAGAATACAACGTGTCAGCAGTTGTTAATGTACTTGTGCAAGAGAGTGGAAAGTTTCCTAGTTTGGTTTGCGGAAACGGTTCTGAAGGGGATACCTGCAGAATTCCAGACCTTAAGAACAAACTTTCGAGGGAATCAGTCCAGTTGAAGGTTCTAAAGCCAACAGATGCTGGCGCAGTTTCAGGACAAATCTATATCGCAGACATTGAAGTAACTCGTGACGATTTTGCCCGTAACTTTAAATTTGTTCTCACGGATGAAAGCGGAAATGTTGTGAATCCGGGGGATAAGTCGAACCTCTTTGATCCTAATGACACCCTCAAGCTTGAAGTCTCTTTCGACAAGGGTGAAGCTAGCCAAATCGAAGGCGTCATTAAATATGCAGTTGTCACAGGCGATCAAATTGTAATTAGGCAGTTGAATTTTGGCTTTGAAGTGCGAGACGACGTCAATCTTCTTGTTCTATTCTTGCTCCTTCTCCTGGCTTATCTACTCACAATCGCGCTTCCATACGCATTCTTATTGTGGTCAGCACGACGATCTGCGGTGTTGAATGTTCCAGGCGGTGAATTTTCATTCCTGGTGCTGCCTTTTGAAATTACACATAACGGAAAACTGATGGGGACGGGGGAGATACCAGCCGGTTCAACTTTTGCTCCAAACCACAAGAACCTTGAAAAACGTTCTATTGCTTCGAATGCTCGTACCGTAACTATCGAAATGGCCGAAATATCTACAATACCTCCAAAGTGGAATCCATTTGGCGAAGTGAAAACACGTATATCAATTCCTGGAAACTACATTTTGCCTACTTGTAATAGTCAATCATTAAGCTATGAGGAGGCTAGATTTATTTCCACTTTAGTGGACGAGGCTATTGTCTACTTCCCATCCGAAGGAAATATTAGTCCCGCCCTCATTGCGTCCGAAGAGTCAATTTCCGAAGATAAAGCTTTTGATCTTTACGAGAGTTCGTATGAAGCTAAAATAAGTGAGACATTATCAGCCCCAACTAATCCTGTTGCTGGAAAAGTGATTTTCATAGTTCCACCGTATGGAAATAAAGAAAAGTCGCTGACAAAAGTTTTAAGTAATCTAAATGCATCGGCTTCAAACATTGACTGGCCCGAAAAGATTGCAGAATTGCGGGAGAATTCTCTTAAAGTTGCGCTGGAACAACAAGAAAAAGAAAGTGCACTTCAAGAAGTTGAGCAAGCCAAAGTAGCATCTAAAGCAAAGCGAAAGAAAGGATCTATCCCGGAGCGGGAAGCTAGCGAAGAGTGGTCGACATCTTCAACCGATTCCAACTGGGACGATGACCCATTTTTTAAGTCTGAAGTACAAGACATACCTGATTCATGGCTAGACGAAGACCCCGATAAGAAATTCTGACCGAAAGGAAATGTAATGCTAAGACCGTTATTAATCATTGGAGTAGGTGGCTCTGGTGGCAAGACGATTCGTTCCATGAGACAGTCTTTAGAACGAAAATTCCTTGCTGCTCACTATCCTGAGAAGCTTCCTAGGGCTTGGCAATTTCTTCAAATTGATACTACTCGCGACGGTGAAGATTTTCCTGCGCCGATGCTTGATATTGAAAATTTCCATCAGGTAGTTCCACCCGGTACAGACTTTAATGAAATGCGTGACTCAATCACCCAAAGAGGTGATGTATCTGAACAGCAGAAGATGCTTGCCGGGTGGGGAATCGCACATTCCGACGTGAATCTTCAACAAGGCGCTGGCCAAACGCGTGCAATTGGTCGTATGGCTGGAGTTGCAGACTCATTGGGAATTGTGAAAGCAATTTCAAATTCTATTTCGAAGATGGACGATCCCTTAGCATTCGCTGAATTAGAGAAATTAGCTAACGCACTTAAACTAAGTACGCCTAGCAAGGAACCGATGGCTTTGATCATTGCATCAGTCGCAGGTGGTTCTGGTGCAGGTATGTTCATTGACATAGCCGAGCTCTTGAAGCGGTCTACTCAAAAATCATTTGCAAATTCGTCAATTTCGTTTCTATACACTGCAGAAGTTTTTAAGAGCATTGGTGGCGGCGGTAAGGACACTGCAAAGAATTCCCTTGGCGCATTTAATGAAATCATGGCTGGCAAATGGAATGGATTATCTACTCGGAGTGAATTTCTCTACCAAAAACTAGGACTCCCGGCTACATCCGAGGGCTCCATAGGTCGATTTGGACCAAAAGGAAATATTTTGATTGGTGCTAAAAACAAAGCTGGCACCGACATTTCACAGGGTGCTCAGGGTCAGGGAATGAATGAAGTTTTCCTAACAATTGGAGAAGCACTTGCAGGCGTCATCATCGACGACAAGGTATCCGAGTGGATATATCAACAGGCATTTGTAAACGTTGGTGACACTAAATCAGCAATTGATATCTCTGGTCTAGCTCCGTCAGATGGGAAGTACCCTACGCTTGCGGCTGCAGGAATAGGTTTTGGTCAATTAAGTCTTGGCGCTGATCGAGTGGTTGACTATGTGGCAGATGCAATGTCCCTAATCCACATTAAGTCCCTACTATTCCCTGATTTCAATCAGGAGTTGTTGAAAAATGGTGCCACCACAAAGTCTATTATTCAAGGCAAGGTTGACGAATTGTGGCCAGACTTTTTGAAGGATTCAGGGCTCGATGAAAGAGAATCTCAAGATCAGATAATCACACAATTATTCCCGAAAGGGCATGAGGAATCCTCAAGAGCATTTGCAAAAAAGGTTTCACGTGCAGAACTTAAGGAAAAGCAAGTACCTCTCCAGAGTTACGTAAGAACTGTCTACTCTGAATGGGATACCAATTTAGAATCTTTTGAGAACCAAATCAAAGCAAGTGTAAATGACCATGCTAAAGCTTGGGTACCTGAAATTCAGGAAAAATTAAAGGATCAAGTGGCTCAGTATTTATCCCGAGAAGGATACTCAGTTACCTATTATCTGCTCGAAAAACTGAAGGCAGAATTACTAGATTTTGCTCGTAAAGATCTTTTACGCGAAAGCAAAGAGATGACGGCTGCCGCCTTTAGAGGAAGTGAGTCGCAGTTCAAAGATTGGATTGCGAGTAATGCACCAGGCCTGACAACTGTCAGTTCAAGTGCCCAGAATGCCGCCTTTTTAGAAAAAGTTGAAATACTGTTTGCAAAGTCTATTGTTTTCAAAACTCGCTCATACGTTAGAGAGATAGCTGCTTCTTTGATTCAAGATCTCTGCACTAATCTACTTGAGCCGGCTATGCGATCTCTCAGCGAGGCGCGTGATGACTTGGACAAGCAAGTTGCAAATAAGATTGATGAACTTGGCTTTCCTGTATGGGGCAAGTCGGGCGGAGTTCACGCTCGCTACAAGCCTCGCTCAATTGAAAGAATACTAATTGACACAGCGGATTATGAATCCACATATGAAATGTATGCACGCCGTGACTCCGGTGGGGCTTCACCATTTAATGAGTCTGTTTCAAAGTCAATACTGGGGCAGATGATGAATCCTAAGGATGGAGATCCAAATAAGCAGAACCTAATCAAGACTGCAACGGAATGGGTTACTGGAGTCCGTGAAGCCAATCCGATGGGTACAGTAACGTCGAAGGTTAACTGGGAGATCAAAACCACCCTTGGGGATCTCGGTCAAAGAAATCGTGAATGGCTCAGAAACTTAGACAGTTCATTTGGTAAGTTTACAATTACCTCAATTCGTAAGTTTCTTGAAGATGACACTATCGAGAAGAAAATTCGAGACCAACGAGAAGACAAATTTGTTCAAGAGTTCCAGGCGATGCTTGCGTTAGCTCAGCCACTAATTTTGTTGAATCAAAATGCGATGCAATACGTAAAAAGTGTTGCAACTAGTGGTCCAGCCGATGGGATACTTACGAAATCTAGCCCATTGCCTTTCGACAGTGGTTCCCCTCTAGGAATACGTTGTACCACCGTGCTTAGAGGCATGGGTGAAAACGTGCAGTCCCCTTCCTTCGCTCTAAGTTGGTTTTCAGCACAAAGCACTGCTACTTCCATGTTTGCTGTTTCGACAACGGAAGGGTCCCTGCCGGCATGGGCATTTGCTTCTCTGACTGACCCAATTGTCGATCAGGAAGCACTATCGAAAACTGAATCCCTAACATGGAGGCAGTTTTGGGAAGGACGTCGTGCTCGCCCACTAGTTGAGTCGATTCCATTTGAATCAGAAATTCGCCGCTCGATAGTAACTGGCTGGTATTTGGCGAGACTATTTGGTCTAGACAAAATTAGTTTTAATGCGAATGGACGTACGGCAAGCATTTGGAATCCCACTCTCCAAACCCCAACCTGGAGTAATTTTCCAGATCCATTACTTGACATGCACCCGGCAGATGCTAATGAAACTGGTTGGATGCTTCCTGCGATTCTTACTTCCGCTGGTTTGGCTCTGTCCAAGTTTGGTAAAACAGGCGATACCAAAAATATAGAGGCATATAAGTTTCTTCTGTACTTAGGTCGCGAAGTCACAACTAGTATGCGAAATCGTGACGAGTGGAATTTACCTGGATCTGGCGACTTACTACCAACAGGTGAGCGTAAAATGTCAACATACTTACGTGATTGGGTATTGAAAGGTGAAAATCTTTCTGAACTGCCAATAAATGAGATGCTTTCGGGTTATCTCGCCCAAAATGACAACCGTGGCGAAGCTATGAAGTCAACGGTTGCCGAATTGCGAGAGCAGTACAACGATTACTGGGACCAGTTGAATTTTTCAGCATGGAATGAGATACCAGAAACTTGGGAGCTAAAGCAAGACATCGAAGAAGCTTTTGACGACATTCATAAGTATGTAACCGGCCTATATGTCGTAACCAAAAAACCTGGAGCATAAAAACAATAATGAGTAAAAAAATATGGGCGAGTGGCGCGATCTCAATCATCGTGCTACCTAGCGGTGACCAAGGAAGGGCCATTCTTGACTTAGCTCAAGAGTGGACTCGTTCTTGGTTACTAACTCCTGCACTTTGGATGCTGGCTGATGAAATACCTGAATTTGATCCAGGGGTGGATATCACATTACAGGTTCCTCCAAAATTGAGCGCTTATCTTCTTGGTCGAGATCTGGAACAGAATCCTGTCAGGGAGACTGTCGATGTCTTCTGGACCTTAGGTTCGCAACCATTCAATACGGTCCGCTTTATTGCAGTTCGCACTGAGCAAGACATCGAGCTTATGGAGAAAACTTCTACTTCAGCCCAGACTGCAGCAAGATATATTTCGTACGCAATTCCGCAAAGAAATGATAACGACGAGGATGATTTACTTGGGTCTTACTTTAGAAAGTATAACCTTGTGATATCTCCAACAAATGAGCGAGGCTTGCTGGGTGGTGTCGTAAATCAATTCTGGGACGCAAATCTCATTGCTGCTGCTGAAGATAGAGCGACACCACTTTCCACAGATTCGTTTGTGATTGTCGGTGAACGCTTTGTTGGTTTCGCACTTGCACACATCGCAACCACTGCAGGTTTGTGGGCTGGCTTACCTATCAGTTCGGCCGAAATCAAAAGTGAAAAAACACCGCATCGCCTGGCCCGTCTACAACGAGTATTTGTACGTGGCGTGACAAGCGATACTTTGTCAGCAGATGTGGCGCACTGGGCCCTTCAAAAGTTAAACCATACTGACACTAATTTTGAGATTGGCTTAGTCGAGGGTCATGGTGTTAAGACTATTTCCTCTGAATATCAAAACGCGTACATGAATCAGCTTGTCGATTACATACTTGCCGGTCCTACCGGAGGTGATATGAAGGATAATTTCCTTTTTACCCCATATAGGCAAGATACGGAATTCCCATCCGGACCCTCAAGATTTAAGAAATTTATGAAGCGTATTCAAGATATGGCCGAAGGTATGTTTGCAATCCCTCGATGGATTAGCGCTTCTGCCGCGTACCGCATGGATTATGTTTTGGATGAAGAGTACAACGAAGAGATTTTGTATGAAGCTATTCCAAAAAGATTGGCACCAAAAGTGAAGCTGCCGCCCGTAGATATACTTGTTGCTTCCTTGAAACCTAAAATGTCTTTACCGACGCCAGAGTTATGGCGATTCATGCGTGAAACTATTTCGTCAGCAATCGATGCGCCAACATCAAATCACCCAAGTGTTCTAAAGGATGAAAAAGACGAACTCCTAGTTTTTGCAACTGTTGAACAAGTGTTGCCAAATCCAGAATCAGCATGGAGTGGCGAAAAGTACTCAAGTGGAACCTCTGTAAAATTTGATTCTATTTCTTGGCTAGATGCATCAAAAATACAAGAAATTTCTACGAATATAAATAAGAGAATCGATGAACTTGAACCTGGTATTGCTGACGCCCGCAGCCAGCTTTTTGAAACTCAACGTTTAGTAGATGAAGCTAACAGCGAATTCAAGATCGTCAATGAAGATTTGGAGCTCATTCAGAAGGAGCTAACATCGGATGAGAATGACGCGAAAAAAATAAAGAATAACCACACACACAAATTACCTCGTGCTGTCACAGATACTGCTAAGCGCAAGTCTGAAGGGGGAGCCACGAGTAAGGGATCTAAGCCAGCCCAGGGGGCCGAGCTCACTGAATTCCTCAACGACGATGGAAAAGTGAAGAAGGCTGGTTTCTGGAAGCGTATTTTCGGGCGTAAAGGCGGGTCCAAGAAATGAGTTTCTGGAAGAAACTATTTGGAAAAAGTGATCAATCTGCAGCTCAAGAATTCAAAGTTACGGAAATTGATTCTGAGGAGTCTCAATCTGACGCTGATCCAGAATATGTTTTAGAAGAAGTTGCCCCAGATATGGAAATTGAGTCCTCGACCACAGATGAACTTGTGCCTGATGCACCAATTGACGAAAGCATAGAATTGACTGAGCCAGAACCTGAAAGCGTGGTGCAAGATTCGCAGGATCTAGGGGAATCTCAAGTTCATTCAGAGGTAGTTACGCAAGACCGAGATACGACAGATTCCATAGAAAAAGAAGCTGAAGCTAAAGGTGATGCAGAAGCTGCTGAAGTGCTATTTCGTCAAGAGCTCGAAGATGCAAAAGCTGCTGAAGTGCTTCTTCGTCAAGAGCTCGATGATGCAGAAACTGCAGCATTAAACGCCCAACTAGAACTTGAGAAGCAAGATTTTCTAGAGGATCTTTCAGTGCTGGATGGAAGAATCCTTCCTCAACTAAAGGTTCCTGACTGGCGCGAGGAACTTGAATTCGTGAAGGAGAGATATGAGCCCTGTGATTTGTCGGATCACATTGTGAAAGTTTCAAAGCGCAGATTAACTGCCCGTCAGATCGATCACGAGCTCGCCCAGAGTCGCAAACAGGCATATGAACGATATCTCGAAAGAGCCACACGACGTTTCAAAGAAAAAATCGATGAAGATGCACTTCTGCATAATGCTTTAACTGATCTTTCTCAGTGGCGAAGTGAGCAATCTAAATCAGTTGCATGGTTACTTGCCGAAAGAGTTAACGAGGAAGTTCTCAAAGCAAAAGAAGCTGAAGTTGCCGCGACCTCATTTGTTGAAAATAATAGTGAGTTCACAAATGCATCTGCAATCGCTGCATACCGACATTTTTCTCGCCGACTCTTCCTGATACCCCTCGTTACGCTATACATTATGTCAGTCGTAGGCCTGACCTACTCTCGCTTTGATTGGATCATGAAATTCTTCCCCTTTTTCAATTTAGGCCTTTCAAAAGCGATTTACATTATTGGTGGGATTGGAAGTTATTTCTTGCTAGTAAATTTCTGGCGATACTCAAGAAAAGTAGCTGAAATTCAGAGAAAGCTAGTCATATTCAATGCGAAGTACCAAGAGCAAGATAAGCGGATTCGCCATGCGGTGAGAGAGCACACGCGACTTTCGCAACAACAGCCCCTTGTAGAGCCAATATTGTTTGTGTTAGCAAAGGCTTACCGAGTTCAATTGCAGTCGAATGTCATGGCTAAAATTCATGCAACAACAGACTTTGAATCCGCTTCACTTCCTGCCTGCGTGACTTTGGCCAGAGCACTAAACAGCGAAGACGATAAAATGGTGCGGTTAAAGAGACGAGCACTGAATATTCTCATGACACCAGGATGGCGGACGAACGGTTTAAATGATATCGCTCGTATACACGCAGATAGCAGGATGCTTGATTCGCATTCATTATCATTGAGTAGCCTTGACACGGATTCAATGGTTAGTGCGACCAGCGCACAGAAAATTCTTTTGGAAGCATTTACGAATACTTCTATCCACGATCGTGTGAGTAAAGAGCGCCTCATTAAAGCGATTCAAGAAATACACACCGAGGTACTTGCTAATTGGAGTTCCGAAGATCGACCAAGAGTTCTTTCGCTGCGCGATGATGGGTTTGATAAGATTGCCTTTAGAACAAGCTGGTTAGCTGATGAAGACGGAAGCGAGCCATGGCTGCCATTCTTAAGGGAGATTTTGAATGAGGAAACCGCTCCATTTGGCCTATTCAATATTTTAGATAAACGTTCCGAGCTCAATATGCCTAATCGAATTAGTTCGGAGGCGGTTGTTCCAAACTATTTTGTGGTCAACGACTCTAAAGTTACGATTCGAAAGTCTAAATCGACAGAGGTAATGCCTTTGGACGTTGTAGTTCGGGTGGATGTGAGTCCTTGGTCTGAACCAACAGCATTTGCCGTATTTGCGAACGAAACTAAGAGTAGTTTGAAAAGTCCAACTCAGCCTACGGAACCTACCTCGTTAAGAAGCGGAGGTTCTACTAGTGCGTAAAAAGAATGCAAAAAAGGTAAAAGAGAGCACGTCAATTGAGGTAAAAATAAGTTTGCCCATAACCAAGGTTTCATTGATGTCCTTGTTTCTGGTGGGTCTATTGACGCTGGTCGGATATGCAGGTTATTTAGGGGTGAATTCGATTTGGAAATTTACACATCCTCAATTCAATGTTTCCTTGGATTCCTTGAAGTCTTTAGAATATATCGCTAGAAATGCTTCAGTACCACCTATTCCGGGACCACTGTTCAACACCCCGGATGCGCCGACCATCGAAGCCAAGGCCAATTACATAAAGGCAATTAATGAGTATGAAGTTGAATTTCGAAGTCAGTTTCCACAGTCAAAACTGTTGAATCTTTCGGATAATGAGTTGTTTAATATTGGAACAGCTTTTTGCTCTGCAAAGAAGCAAGCGATTGAAAAATCTGGCGACTTTTCTCGTGAGGAAATAGTAAAGACCTTTCAAGCAAAATATGTGCTTCGCTATCCAGGCATCGAGGGTCTTGGCGTGTACCTAGATGCAATTGCCCAAAGAGCTTTCGATCAATTATGTAAGGACATGTGACATGACATTTTTTGAAGCTGTAGCAAAGTGTTATCGGAAGTATTTTGTATTCAAAGGTAGAGCATCACGATCAGAGTATTGGTGGTGTTTTCTTGCTGCACTCCTGTTTGCTTGGCCTCTTCGATTGGCAGAAACTGGGGAAGGCAATTGGTTTGCCTTGATTAGTGTTGTTTACTTCTTGTTAACTTTATCTATTGCTATGCCGCTACTGGCCGCTTGGACTCGCAGAATGCATGATGTAGGTAAATCTGGTTGGTCTTGGCTTTTCATCTTCATCCCAATTGTGGGTTTCATTTTGTTGATGCGTTGGACAACTAAAGAAGGATCCTTGGAAGCCAATAAGTATGGCGAGCCGGATAACCATCCGTATGTCCAAGCCAAGGTCACAAGCGAATCCAAGTAATAAGTGGCCGAGTACTGTCCGTCCTGCTTTGAAAAAGCAGATTTCTTGCATGTGTGCGGGGAATCTAAGTCGCAGTATGTCTTTGGTGAGGAAACATCCGATGAAAAGTACTCCTTTACTTCGATAGTTATATGTGCCCCATTGATGGGTATTGGCTTAGATTTTCTCTTACCACTCCCAAGTTCACTGATCGTTTCTGTCTTAGTCTCACTACTTGGCTCGGCATTTGTTGGTTTTCTCTGGGTGGCATTTAAATTTGATGGAAACAAGTCATTCCGATTCTTTGTTCGAAACCTAAAGAATTTCATTTATACGCCTAACATGCTGAAGATTTTCGGTTCGGATGGAAGAAAGAACATAACTTCTGCATGGATTGGTTTCATCGCCCTATCGACCGCAGTTCAAGTGTTTCTCTTTACTCCCGGAAATTCTTCATTTATCGAGTACTCCATTAACAACAAGATCAAGAAAGAATCAGGGGTAAATCTTCAAGTTGAGTGCCCAGGGACACAGGTATTTCTCTACCGAAACACAATTGAATGTAGAGTCAAGACTGGAATTCTCGGGATAACTGTTCCGGCCCGAGTAACGCCATCTCCGATACTTGGAACATTTACCGTCAAAGTTTCGCTCTTGTAAATGCAGTTTTTACGCAATATCACTTGGTGGCTAACAGGCCTTACGACTTTAGTTGTGTTTGTGCTGGTTGTACTTTTGAGCGAGATTCTTGCTGGTCAATTTTGGGAAGTTCCTCGCACTGCAATAATCTGTGTTTATGCAGGAATAGTTCTGGGTTTTCTTAACAAACTAAAGCTTCTGCGCTTGGGTGAGACATTGGTCCATGAAATTGGACATGCACAGATGGTGGCATTGACCTTCGGGCAAGTTTCTTTCATTCGTGTAGAAAGAGATACGAGCGGTGTTACCTACCACCGTCAAGGATTCTTCTTTAGGCGTTTTACTTCAGCTTTGGTCTCTCTATTTGGTCCTATATCAAGCGCTGTTG
>Ga0078894_10001595_pt1 | contig 16984 bp, 28 predicted proteins | sample LauGreSu1BDMLBSD_2_FD_67506 | JGI IMG/M metagenome (GOLD analysis project Ga0078894, IMG submission 67506) | Freshwater lake microbial communities from Lake Michigan, USA - Su13.BD.MLB.SD (version 4) (version 4) | ecosystem: Environmental > Aquatic > Freshwater > Lake | place: Lake Michigan... | reverse complement strand
TTTGGAATCTCTTTAGTGAATAACCCTACACAAACTCAGGTAGATGATTTCTTCTACAGATTAGTATGTGCTAATGGAGCAGTAGCTAAAGACATGACAGCGGCCTTCCAATTAAAACAGGCAAATGCTCAAGGTATTGCCGAGTTATTCCAATCCCTTAAAGCTTATGGTAAGAATGGTTTTGTACCGCGTGCCTTCTCTGAAAGATTGGAACGTGCAACTGGTACACGCGCAAGTCTAAGCGAGGTACAAAGAGCGGTTGACTCCGTAGTAGGTAACCTTAAGCATGAGGATCCTGAAATGAGACGCCGTCTACAGGAAAGCGTAGTAGACAACCACTTCCCAATGTACAAGTCTACTATGGCCAGAGTATTCAATGCAGGTCATAACCCAGATTTCTTGACTGACAAGCAGAAAAGCTTTATCAAGACAGGTATGAGTGTATGGGATCTTGTAAACGAATTAACTTGGTTAGGTAGCCATAACACAGTAGAAGAATACGAAAACCGTGCACGCTTCAAAGCAGCAGGTGGAAGTCTCTTCGCTAAGAGTAACTATGATTTAGAAGCAGCACAGTTTGCTACTATATAGTTTGATGATTGATTGATTAGAATTGGGCCCTCTTTTAGAGGGCCTTTTTCTTTTTTAGTTAAAACCGTACTCCGTAGTCCAGTATAAGATATCGGAGTTCTTATCCAGCTATTTAAATCTAGACCGTTTCGATAGCTAACCCAAAGGGATCTGCGCAAGCGGTCCCTTTCTTTTTTTGTCTAGAGCCCGGGCCCGGGCTTATCGACCTTGTCCTACGTACTTCTTAGGTTTCTGCTCCTTAGGACCGAAGCTCTTCTTTGCTTTACCAACCTTCTTTACCTTTACTCGGAAGGGGGTTCCAGCAGTAGCGCCTTTCTTTGCTGCCATATCTAGACCGGGTTATTTGCAATTATTTATTAGAAATAGGTATAATAGAAATAGGCCCAAACCCCCGGGCCATGCCGACGGGGCATAGGTATTTTTACGCACCCCGCTCCGTGGGGATCCCCGGCCCCTGGAGAAATGTCCGCCTAATAGAGGCCCGGGAAATTGTTAATAACTTTATGCTAAAAGATTGTCAGGTGTCATGGAAAAGTGGTATATTAGCTATAGGTATAAGGACAAGAACTCCGACCAGGGCTGGACCCCGCATAGAGATCCAGGAGAGTAGACTCCGACCTACCTCTCTCTAGGGGAAGGGGCTAACGACTACTCTGCATTTACCCCAAGTTTTAGATTCCAAGTTCCTTGGCGCTAGCTATTATATCTACTAATTCTTCCTTTATCTCGTCGACGAATTCCTGCCGCCCGACCTTTTCTTGTATAATATGTACATCTACACCATGATAGATAAGGACACGTTCGAGTATATCCCAAGCAAGAAAACGAGCAAGCCGGTCAGGGGTTTCTATTATCAGGGTACTGACCTTCTTGCGTACTACAAGATCCATAATCTTATTCAGACCCGGTGCATTATCATCTAGTCTATTTGCGCGACGTACCTCTTGGATTACCTCATCGACCCGGATTCCGCGGGCTGTGCAATAGCCCTGTACCCTGTCGACCTGCTCCCTGAGACGAGTTGCGCTAGATATTCCCGAGGCTCCAGAGTCCGGAATGGGGGCCGTTCTACAATATATTATAACCAACCGGTCTTGGGGTACCCTACTCCCTAGTAGGTATAGTATCTGGTCTGAGTCTATATAGAGCCTACCGTTAACCCTGTTCTTATAGGGACTAAGCTTACCCTGCTCTATATAGCGGTCTAGCGTTCTTAAGGTTACACCTAGTCTCTGGGCTGCGATCTTTCGCGATACCAGACTGCCAGTAGGTATAGAGTCTGGCTGGGGTATGTCTTGCTTCTTCATAAGGTTATTTATACCAGACTAGTAGACAGCCTGGCGTCCGGTGTCTACAAGCTTCTACCTATTGTCCGATTCTCCTGCGGTCGCCCGACCCCGAGGATTTCCGTAGCGGGCCCAGGCCAAGAGACGCACCACTCCGTAGTCCTTAAGCAGGACCAAGTGGACCAGTCTGGGTCGGCTGGCAGGCGGCACTCCGTAGTCCCGGCTATAGGTATACTGGCTGGCTGGGGTCTGGTCTATATAGAGTACTCCGTAGTCCCGGTCTGGGTCTATATAGAGATAGGTATAATGGAGAGAAGAGTCTAGACTGGCTGGTATAGGGTTAGGCTTGTTCTTTCTATTATTAATATAAGTAGAGAAAGTATCTATAGAAGAAGTAGTAGTAGTCTAGATACGGGTAGTGTTATTATAGGTAAAGAGCCGCCCCTTGGAGTTTAGAGGCGGAAAGAAGCCTAGAGCCGGATTAGCAAGCAAAGAAGCCAATAACCCAACCGCAGTTATTAATCTGTAAGGTTGTACCTGAAGCAGGAATAGTTGTATCATCCGCATAGTACCAGTTACCACCGCCTACATAGGGCTGGGTTAAGGCAGAGTCTAGCCATACCCTGTCAACCTGCTGCCACAGGTCCCTTGCAACCCATACGGTTTGGGTATAGGGTCCGCTTAGGGCACAGGAACCGGGTTCTGGTCCGCTCATCCTGATTTGACGATCAGGGGGTTCAGCCATTTGGGTAATTGTGGTAATACCAAGCCCAACCTTATAGGTAAAGAGATTTGCCTCTATCCTGAATTGCGCACCGTCATCTACTGCCCTTACCTCTTGGGTTTGGGCCTGGTCCGTATAGAGTTTTGTACCAACTCCCAGGACCTGGGTTGAAGCCCATACCTCAACTATTCCGCCAAAGACCAGACCCGACCAGGCAAGCGCAGGGTCTGGATCTGATATACCATAATACCAATCGCCGCTTTGGCCGGCTGGCGTATTAATTGAATAGTATCTAAATTGTAGAGAGTCCGAACAGTTAGATGTGGGTTGGGTACCCGGTCCACCTGCCTTTTTTCCTAAGAGGATATAGTAATAGTTATGATTCATAGTATAATGGTCTTGTTATAGCTATTTATTTGGGGGATAAATAATAAGAAATAGACTAAAACTATTATGAAGGTAAAATTATTTGAGAACTGGTTACAGGAAGATGCTGATGTAACTGTACCTGGACCAGGTTCAATTAGCTGGGCAAATCCAGTAAAGGCTACTATTTCAAAGGCTGCCGACAAAGGCGGCAATGCAATTGCAGTTAAGAACGGTGCTGGCAAAGTATTTAATTACAAAATAATTGGAGTTGCTCTTAATAACCAATATGCAATTAATTTTAATTGGCTTAAGAAATTAGGAGACGGCGGCATGCAAATTGGTCGTACTGTACAGGGCGGCGTTGATCCATATACTGTAGAGTATGACGATCTAACCAAAATCTTACCGGATCTTGCTAATGGTAAATCAGTTGACCATACTACCCTAGGAGTTGGTGTTAAATTTACAAAAATCTAAATAGAGTATGTCTTCAATTAAAACATTCACAGCTTGGATTAATGAGGCTAAACGCCCAGAGTGGAAAGACTCAGATGCACCTGATGCCAATGGCAGATTCCGCGATCTTGGAATCAAGGCCCTGGCAAAGTGGCTTATCTCTAGCCGTAAGGGTGATATGCGTAAAATTACTGGTTCCCTAAACCAGCAAATTGTGTTTAATCGTGGAGATAATCCAGCCTATGCCAAAAAAATGGAAAAGGTTCGTGAAGAGGTTAAACGCCAATTAAAGAAAAATGAGGGCTTTGACCCAGAACAGTGGGATCAGATTCAAAAGCAACATATTGACAAGCGCCGACTAGAGGACTTGGGTCTTGCTGACTCAGCCCTAAATGCGGTTGAGGATCTTATTCAACGCAGACGCTGGAAGTGGAGCAAATCAGAGGACGGCTCTCTTAATATTGAATTGGTACGTTGGGAAGCAGAGTCGACTTATCTTTCGCGAATGGGAGCTCGGCACCAAAAGAAATATCCTAACTACTATAACTTTACAGTTAGCGACTATGGTGCAGAGCCTGGTACTCTACGTATCTTGTGGCACTCAAGCAAGGATCCAGTAAGGGAAGAGTCAATTGACTCAAGCGATCCTTGGAAAGTTGTACAAAGGATTGACCAATTATTTAGCGAGCGCCGTGTTGATTAATCGCCATACAATATCCGAATCATTTTCCTTTGCTACTTGGCAAAGGCTTCAAGAGCTGGGTCTTGGTGAAGGTGGTATTACAACCAAACGCATTGATCTGCATGGTAAACTTCTAAGTGGCCTAGTCGATGAAGGGGAGTTTAAAGAAAAGTTGGTTGAGCTTGGATTAGTTGTACTTGTGGTTAAAGTATTTAGATCGAGAACCCAGCCAATTGCACAAACCGTTGCTATTGCTGGACCTGAAGAAGCCTTTAGCGAATTAGATATTTGGTGGCAGGAACAAACTGGCAGAGGCTGCCCTATCCATAATTATCTAGACAACTATTTGTCAAATGGATTCTTAGTTAAGGATCGTTGGTCACAAGCAGTTGCAGATGGCCGAGCTATTGCAAACGGCGCATTTAATGAATTAGGTTCAAGATTATAAACTATTATGAAAACTTTATTAACCATATTACTATTGGTGACTGGTCTAGGCGCAACCGCACAAACCACAGCAGATACCCTAAAGCTGACACCACAAGAACTATTTGAATTTAACTCTCAATGGTTGGGATTGGGAACAACTCAAGCCTATATTGATTTTTCAAAGGACGTCTTAAATACTTCAGACCTTTCACTTGGTGTTGTTGGTCGTAAGGTTTCAACTACACTTAACTTAACCCTTAACAGGGCTTCGACTAGCGGGGAGTGGAATCATGCTGGAATCCTATCAATTAATCCAGGCTGGAAATATTATGGTGTAGGTTATGGTCTTACCCGAAAAAGCGATTGGCGTAGCACAACTCTACAGGTAGTTGGGTCGTTTGATTTTGATTTTCAGAAAAATATTAATGTATCATTTATTGATATGATTAAGACCCATAGATTTGGCACAATTGGTTATAACTTAACTGCAAGCCAAACCTTTTGGGGCGAGTGGGAAGGCCCATGGCAAGGCGAATACACAGTTGATTCGCTTGGTAATTGGGTCGCTAACATCTATCCAACCATGCCACCGTCTAGACAGTTAACAACCCGAGCAATGGTAATCTATTCTTATCCAATCAAAAAGAAACGGGTTACCATTTCACCACAAATTATTTTAGTTAGTGATATTCACAGGTCATTTAGCGATGGTACTCTTAATATTAGTTACCTAGCAGATTTTAATTTAGATGCCTATTATGGTGTACAAGCTGATTGGAAAATCGGCAAGAACTTTATCTTAAATAGTGGACTAAGATTTAATAGTACAATTGAAAAAAACAGTCAAGGTTTTAAAAAGAGTAACCCTATTCTTTTTTCAATCGGTACAGGCTTCTAGGAAATAAATAAAGTATATGAAACACGTAAATAACTTTAATAATTGGCACTCAGCTAATCAACTAAACGAGAGTCTCATTTTAACTGTACAAGCAGGTATTGTTTTAGGTCTTTTAGGTATAAAGGGAATAGTTGCAATTGTTCGTAAAGTTGCACAAAAGCTTGGTGAAGGGGTTGAATTGGAAAAGAGCGATCTTAATGAATTGATTGATCAAATCATGGATGATATTAATAAGGCGGACCGAAGCGGCAAATCTTACTCTGCACTTGAACAAGAATTAAAAAAGAGAGTATCTTCTGGTGAAATCACTAAAGCCAAAGATATTGTAACCGCAATTAAAGAATTAAGCAAATGAAACATTTAATGCTATATGAAGATTGGTGTAGTCAAGGCCAGCTAATAACAACTGAACCTCCAATTAATGAGGATTTAATATCAGATATTGCGCACTTAGTTGGAGATGTTGCAGCAGCAGTGGCTGACGTTACTGTACCAGGATCAGGCGCAGTAATTGATGTTATCAATATGCTTTCATATTTTGCTGAAGCCCATTTCTCAAGTGATAGTCTTGAGAAAACTAAACTTATTATTAGTGGACTAATTCAAGCATTTGCAATATTTGATCCTATTAATGCAATTACAGTCGGTCTTAAGAATTCGCTAAATCGAATCATTATGGCATTTGGTCCGCGAGGCGCTGTAACCATAGCTGCAGCTAGAGCTGCCGCTCGACAGGTAACTGACGGTCTCACAATATTATTAAATGGATTAGTTGGTATTTCATCTAGACTTTCAACTGCTCTTTCTGGTTCAAAGTTTGCACAAGCCGTTAAGTGGTTAGCCGATAGACTTGGAATTACAAGTGTTATTAATTGGATAAAAACTTTTATTACTCAAACAGCAGTACCGTTTATTAAGACTTTTTTAACCAGAGTTAGAGATACATTTAATCCAAGTCAAGCTGGAGCATCAACTGCTGCAGATGAGCTTAATTCAATAGTTGCCAGAAATATCGCTAAAGTTACAATTAATCAACTTGGAGCAGAGGCCATTCATGCTAAGGTAGATAGGTTTGCTCATGAGTTTTATACAAATAGTTCTAAAAAATTTATAGCAGCCGATCCTCGAATTGTACAAAGAGATGCAACCTATGTTGCGCCAAAACCATACTTTAACAAACCTATTTAATCTAAACTCTAAAGTCTAGTACAAGATAAATAATTACAAATAAACATTAATGTCAATGTCAACCATTAAATCATTTGAAACCTTTATTAATGAAGGTTTAACTAATCAATACCTGCCAGTTAATGAAGGTTTTGATAAGGAGAGTTACACATATCAAACTACAGGTTCTTCACTAAGACCGATGCAATATTTTGATAGCATAACATCTACACTAAGCACTGGAACCCTAACCAAAGGAAATATTCCAGGCTATCTAGGCAGATATGGAAACTTTGAAGGAAAGACTGCAAATCAAATTTATCAAGAGTTAATTAAAAATCCAGCTCTAGCTGAAATTGATGCACTTATTACAAAGAAAGCGCAATCTAGCGGTACAGCTGAAGAGCTTTCTAGCTGGAAAGCTAATACAGACAAGCAATTATTATACACACTGTTATTAGTTGACCTAAATTCAAACAATCGCGAAGATATGAGAGCCGCTCTAAATAAAGGCAGAAGTTCTGTAATTGTTTCTGATATTGAAACAAAGAAAAAGATTACTTCTCCTGGATCTATTCAAAATAAACCTGATATTTCAACTGAACCTAATGCAACGCCAGTTCCATTTACTTATACACAAGATGGTTCAAAGGGAGATGTGTTTGTAATTAATGAGTGGATTTTAAGTAATTCATTTAAAGCTGAGCTTGATGCTAGAATTAAAGACATTAAAGAAACTATTGATTTATTAAATCCTCCTGCTGGAAAACCAAAAGCATTTTGTTCAGAGATTAAAATTGAATCAAGCTGTTCAACTGCACCTAACGGTACTCCAAAGTCATCACCTAATGCTTCTAAATATTCTGGAACTAAAATTTCATTTATTGATCTTTCAACCGAAAGAGCAAATGCAGTTTTAAATTACATTAAGACAGGCCTATCATCAGTTGGAGTTTTAGTTGATGCTGATACTAAAGTTACAATACAGGCAGCCGGTCAAAACGGTGATGGTACAAGCGGACCTGCTTGGAATACTGTACAGGGTTTGTCTAATGAAGAAAAACTTTCACAAGTTAGACAATATCAAATGGCAAAGGCAGACTTTGTAATTTTATTTAATGATACAACTATTGAAATTACTCCGTCTGATGAGAAAAAGCCAGAAGGGGCTCCGGTTCCACCTGAAATGGTTGAAGTACCAGTAGATGAATACAAATTAACAATTGCAATAAATACATTTAGACTAAAAATACGTTTCCCAGATATTTACATACCAAGAATCCAAATTAGATGGCCTAAGCTTGGACTATTTAGCGGTAATAGACGTAGATATCCTAGATTAAAATGCTATAAGTTCTAAGTTAACCTATTCCATAAGTAAAGCCGAGATATTTTCTCGGCTTTTTTTGTATATTAACTATATGAAAAAGTTACTAATAATAGGAATCTTTGCAATAAGTCCACTTGCAAAAGCACAGGTAAAAACCGATTCCGTTTATACTGTAATTCGTGAATTGGTTGCGCCTTCTACCAAAATAGCCAGAACTGCAAAGCTTGACTCAGCTGCAGCCTTTCATGCAAATTATTTAATTGCTGGTAAAAAGACTGGTCACTATGAAGAAGACTTGCCTTTAACTAAAACTCCAATGAGACGAGCTGAAAAATTTGGAGATGAAGGCCTAGGCATTTACGAGGTATGCTGGGCTGGAACCCCAAAATATGGAAACTTGCCAAAGTCTGCTAGAGAAGCTATCTACTATTTTAAAATCAGTAAAGCCCATTGGGATATTATGACAACATCAGTCAGTCAATTTACTGAAGTCAGATTTGGTTATAGTCGAATTGAAACCAAGGACTGGAGTGTATGTGTTATTATCTACTCAACCGGTCCAGAACCAGTTCGACCTAACAGATAAATAACTACAAACAAACTTTAAAATAAAATGGCAAACATTTTAAGATATCAGAATTGGTTAAATGAAAATCGAATTTTTGAAGATGATGCTGATCCTAGTCTGTATATTGATTGGAAAGGTAAAATGAGCGGACCGTTCCCTGCACTTGGAATAGTGGACGGTGATGGAAAAACTATTATTGGAATTGGAGCAAAGCATAAAACTGGCGAAGATGCAAAGATGAGATTTGGTTCAACTGCTTTACGTAATGCAAAATGGGCAGTCGTAAATCAGCCTAAATCTACACCGGCTACAACCACTCCTCCACAGGCTGCGCCCCCAACCATTACACCATCTGTTGATTTTAAAGGAACAGATTTTCCTTATCCTGATAATATTATTACACCAAATTGGACAGTTGCCCAAGCAGCAAAAGTTCTATTTGATGGTTTTATTACAAACTTGGTTGATTATTTTAAATTAGACTCAACTCAAGCCAAAAACAATTTTAAATCAATTGCAATTGAAGGCGCTGCCGATATTGCTCCAGCAACAACTGCAATTCCATCTGGCTATACTCAATTAGACCATAATTATGGTGGTGCAAAACCAAGTAATGAATTTCTTGCAGAGAATCGTGCAATTAAAATGAAAGAAGAAATAGTTAAGGCTCTAACTACAACTGGTAAACTTACTCCAGATTTAATTACCTTTATTTCAGGTAAAATTACAATCACATTTAAGACAGGTTTGCCAAGAGGCGGACGCTATGTTAAGATTACAACAGCTGCTTCACCATATGATGTTAAAACGTCTGGAGCAGTTACGCCTGGAACAACTACGCCTGGAACAACTACACCAGCTGCCCCTGGAACCAGCGGAGAAATAACAAACACATATTCAGTTCTTAGAGATCAATATCTAGGATATTTCTTTGGACAATCTCCACAAATAGAAACCTCTGCAATTAAACCATGGAGAGATTTACAAAAAGTAGAACTTTCTAAATTACAAGAATGGGCCAAGGAATATTTAGGCGGAGAATTACTTTCAACTGAAGAGGTTAGGAATCTTACTGCAACCGTTGAAGGAACCGTTGATGAGTTAGGTACAGAAGAAGCAACTATTTCGTGGAATGTTCCAACTGGTAAGGTGTTTGCGCCAGTTTCAGATGTTGCAGGTAATGCAGTTAACACTATAAAATGTAGTGAAGACAACGCAAGAACTCTTAGCCGAGCTGGGTCAATGTATCAAAATGGAACTTTAACTGGATTTCCATTTGTTATATCATATGCATTAATAGATTTAGAGGATGGCCAATACGGTATACTTACTTTAGATAGTGTTTCTCTTATGATGCAATAATTAAAACTTTAAAATACTATCTTTACTAAATGCGATACATCAAACTCTTCGAAGACTTAGAACCTTTCTATCAACCTAAACTTAATCCAAGAGTTTGGGGTATCGCTGATGTAAACTCTGCACCGAAAATCCATCCAACTCTGCGTAACAGACTACTTGTTATTGCTCAAGATTTTTACGAAGCGCTTAAGGTTGAGATTCCAATTGAAGATATTCACTTAACTGGATCTCTTGCCAATTATAACTGGACCCAATACTCTGATTTTGATGTGCATGTTCTTTTTGATTTTACTAAGATCAATGAAGATACGGCTCTAGTTAAAAAAGCATTAGACGGTCAACGCTTTATGTGGAATCAACGTCATCCAGTTAGAATCCTAGATCATGACGTTGAACTATATGCACAAGATATTAGCGAACCACATATCGCTAGTGGTCTCTATTCTCTTCTAAAGGATGAGTGGATTACAATTCCTCGTTTTACTCCACCTTCAATTGATCCTAAAGATGTAAGTCGTAGAGTTGAAGCCTTACAAACTGAAATTGAAATGTTAGCTAAGGAAATTGCTACAAGCGATTTCGGGTTAATTCAGGAGCCTCTAATTTCAAGGGTTGATTGGCTTAAAGAGAAAATCATGAAAGCTCGTAAGGATGGTCTGAGTGAACGAGGAGAGTTCTCAGTTGAGAACCTAACGTTTAAAGCTTTAAGAAATTCAGGCCATATTGAAAAACTAATTGACTTAGGCAAGGAAGCCTATCGTAAACGTCACTCTGACGGAAACCCTATTGCATAATAGAGTAAAATATAGAATAAATCTCTATAATATGCGATCAAAAATTAAATCACTTTCAAATTTTGCATTTTCAAGCATTTGGAATTTTGTCTTTACTTTATTAAGTATAAGTATTGCACTTCGTTTTATTGCACTATTTGTTAAGTACTGTATAATTCAAAACTAGCATGAAGCAACTCGACTATATTGCAATAGCACAATGGATTGACAAGATAGTCGAGTCGGCAACTACCAAAGCCCATCTTAAAGTTTGTGAAAAGCTATTAGATCGATATCAAGATCTAATTATAAGTGAGCACAATTCTAAACTGTGGGTTCTACACCACAAAATCCGCAATAACATTTTTACCAAATCTGTCAAGATTAAAGTATAATAGTACTATGAAAGTAGTATACCTGGAGCAGACCATTAATTGGCTTGCTCAAATTGATCCACACCTAGTTAATAACCTTATTCAATCAGGTACTGTTAAAAAGACAGAATCTGGTATTAATTATTTAGTAATAGAAGAAGATGGAAACACCGACACAAAAAGCAATTAATGAAGCTCGTGCCATTATGGAAAGTTTTGACGAAGCTGACGCAATGACAATTGGATTTGATCAGCCAACTTATACCTTAACTGCAGAGCAAATGACTAAAATCGCTGGAGCTCTTTACCTAGCTGATTGCGAAATTGATAACTTAACTGGATCCCAGTGTAAATGTAACTAAGATGCCAACTCTAATTAAAATACATCCAGACGGTCGAGAAGAATTTATGGAGCAAGGAGCAAGGGTCGATGCTATTGCTTGGAATGAAGACAAGACATTTAAAGAAGTAGTCGATCATAAACCGGTAGTCGGGTGTTCACTCCTAGTAGGATCTGTTACTGCTCGCAGTTATTCTAATCAAGACTATTGGTTGACAACTGTCGTAACTGAAATCTTAGAAGAGGAAAGGGATGAAGAAGGTTACTTAAAATTTGTTAGATTTAAAACCAAAAACTCAGAATACCTTTTAACCAACAGATAAGATGGCAAATCACAAAATTGAAATAGAATTAAACGATAAAGAACAAGCAAAGTATGAGGAATGGATTGGCCACATTAAGGCTCTACATGGTCAGGTTGGGTTACTTACTTGGAAATATACACCTAACGGAATTGGTATGGAACTTAGTGTCTTTAGCCATTTAGCAAAGGTGGAATTGGATTTAACTGATGTAGAAAGCTGGTAATTAAAATAAATTTATGATAAATCTAATATTCTTAATTTACGTAGTTGGATATTTTATATCCCTATATGTAATGCACAAATTTAAAAATGGCTTGGATCTTAATAACTATGATCCGCCGCATCCAGACTACTATGATGATTATGACTCAAATGCTGAAGCCTATGCAACTATTAGTTTTATGTGGCCACTGTTTTGGGCAGCTATAGTTATTTCCCTTATTTGGAAAAGCTTAGTATGGATTTCTACTAAATTAGATACAAAATGAAAGTAATATTTTTAGATCATGATGGAGTAATTTGCTTAGCAACCGAATGGGGCGGGCGATTTAAGAAGCAGCAAAAAGCTGGCAGAAAACTGAGTCAATCAGTTTTGTCATTATCAGTTGATGCGCGTTTTGATAATTTCAATAAGAAAGCTGTTGCAATTCTAAATGAAATCTTGCAAGAAACTGGAGCAGAAATTGTAGTTAGTTCAGATTGGAAACGTTGGGCAAATGTAGAAGAGATGGGAGAATACTATGAAGCAAAGGGTATTATTAAAAAACCAATTGCATATACTCCAAATCTGGCTGAGTGTAATTGGTATAATGCAGGTACATTTGTTTGGGCGCCTAAATGGGATTTAGAACAGACTCGCGCCATTGAAATCAAGCAATACTTAATAGATCATCCAGAAATAACACATTGGGTTGCAGTCGACGATTTAAATATGGGAGCACCATATACAGATCCAGATTGGGGAGATATGGATAGAGATTGGGGTCTCTCTAATTTTGTCTTAACTCCAAAATCAAGAGAAGGAATAAAACAAAGTGGGGTCAAAGAATCAATTTTAAAATTTTTAGGAAATGGGAACTAATTATTACAGAATTCCAACTGAACAAGAAATGGAAGAGCGTAAAGCTAGATTAGCTAAACGTATTCAGGAATTAGAGATGACACCTTCAAATATTGAACGTAGATTTTCTACAATTCCTACTCATGATTCTGATTATGTATGGGAACACGAATCTCCATGGGACGAGTTCTGTGATCAAACTTTAATTCACTTAGGTAAAAGGTCAAGTGGTTGGAAATTCTGCTGGAATTTTAATGGCGAAAGATATTACACCAATAAAGAAACCCTACTTAAGTTTATTAAGAGTGGTAGAGTAGTTGATGAGTATGGAACAGAGTTGGAAGCTGATGAGTTTATTCAAATGGCTATGGAATGGGGTCAACCTGATGGATTAGTCGCTGATGAAGCATACATGCGAGATAAGGAACACTACTTAGGAAATAATTGGAAATCCTATGCTGATCGAGAAATCGATGGGCTAAGAGTTTCAAGCTCAACTGAATTCTGTTAAAATATAAAATATAAAATGAAAACAATTAAAGATTTTATTAATGAAAAGAAAGCAGCCTATGATTTTTCATGTGCAATGCTTTATCTAGATTTTCCGCAAATGTCGGAACTGCATGGTCAAATAGATCGTGATGATGTGTACGTGGATCCAGACGATCAAACATTTGGATTAGAAGATGAACCTCATGTAACTTTACTGTATGGTCTACATAATAATGTTGGCTTAGATAAAGTTGAACCAATCGTAAGCGAACCGACTTATACAACAGTTAAGGCACATAACCCATCTCTATTTGAGAATGATAAGTATGATGTCTTAAAGTTTGATATTAAAGGAGATCAATTATCAGAACTTAATACTAAGTTAAAGCAGTTTCCTTTTACGTCAGACTTTCCAGACTATCATCCTCATATGACAGTCGCCTATATTAAAAAAGGTATAGGTAAAAAGTATGCGGATCAATTTAAAGGTAAGGAATATCAAATCCATCCAAGTCATGCAGTTTATTCAATGGCAAATGGTGAAAAACATAAAATTGAAATAAAACGTGATTAAGTTAATACAGAGAATCTTTAACCATGAAATCTGGCATAAGTGCCCAAACTGTGGTAGTGAATATGATTTAAGATCTAGCACCTATTGCAGTGACTGCGGCCATCAGTGGAAATCTGGAGACCCTATTTAATAACCTTAGTATAAAATATATGGAAAACCAAGAAGTTTTAATTTGTGAGTGTCACTCAACTGACCATCAAATACTATTTATGTGGGAATACGATAAACAAATAGACGATCAACTAGCGTTTATGCATATTCACCTAACAAACTATCGAAGTTTTTGGAAACGCCTATGGTATGGATTAGCCTATGCGTTTGGTCGTAAGAGCCGCTTTGGGGCTTTTGACGAGGTAATATTAAACCCAAAGGATGCTGATAAACTACAGAGAGTAGTTAATCATCTCAAAAATATAAAGAAAGCACGTGAAAAGAAAGTTAAGAGAACTGATTGATAGACTTGCCAAAAAAGCAGGATATTTAACAGTTGCTGAAGCTGAGAAACTTGTAGTCGAGCAGCGCGAAAAATGCGCGGTTAGAGCAAGTCAAAGATTCCAACATGCCAAGAGTAATCGAGACATGTTTGGCGCAGTAATAAACACATGGTTAGTAACAGAAAAACAGAACTAAACAACATGCAAATTGCACTAATTGCACACGATGGCAAAAAAGCAGAAATGGTTGCATTCCTAATGGAAAACCGTGAAGCATTAGATGGAATTAATCTTATCTCAACCGGCACTACCGGAAAATTCGTAGAACAGGCAGGACTCAAGGTAACTCGGGTCCTGTCGGGTCCTATGGGTGGAGATGCTCAAATTGCAACTAAAGTTGCAGAAAAAGAAATCGGGGCAGTTATATTTTTTAGGGATCCACTTGATGCCCATCCACATGAACCCGATGTACAGATGCTAATGCGAATCTGTGATGTACATAATGTCCCACTTGCAACTAATCCAAGTTGTGCACGCCTTATCCTAAAAGGCCTCCACTGTAGTTGATAAATATTTTCAGTTATGCAATTTATAGAATTTTATATTACAACATATAACTCTACAACTGAACGAGTTATGGAAACAGTCTTGACTCAGTTAGCTGATGGCGGACATGTTAAAAAATGGAAGACCCACTCTGACGAGTCTACTCTACACTGGACTGTAACTGGAAGTTGGGCTGCTTATTCAACAGTTTCAGCAATCGATAAGAACAAATCTTATTCTGAACTGGAACCTATCTCATTTAGTTTAGAGCATTTCGAGGAAGATTAATAAACATAGTGTTAATGATTTGATAATCCTAGAATTGGCTATCAGGTTGGCAAAGTCCAATAGATAACATTATATGATTAGTACCAAGTTAACAATAGTTATTCCATGTAAAAATGAAGGCAATACAATCTATGCCTGTCTACTTGCTATCTCAAACCAAGTAGAATCTCAAAACCTTCACATAATTATTGCTGATAGTTCAGATAATCAAGAGTCACTTGATATTTTAGCTAAGTGTAAATCTGACTTTAAGGATTTAGATATTCAAATAGTAGAAGGTGGATTTCCAGCCCAAGCCAGATTAACAGGTTCGCGTCTAGTCCAAACTGAGTATCTACTCTTTTTGGATGCAGATATTATGTTGACTGATATTAATACACTAGTACAGTCTATAATTTATTGCTGTGCTAATCCTCATATTGATTTACTTACAATACCTTTCTATACAGATCCTAAATGGAACTGGACTTTTAGAGCTTTTGAATTCTTTCAAAAGATTGGACCTCCATTTGCAATAGGCGGATTTCAATTATGGAAAACCTCAACCTATTGGGGAGTTGGTGGATATGATCCATCTGAAATATTTGCAGAGGACTATTCAATTTCTTCTAAAGTAAGTCGTGCTAATTTTAAAATGTTAAAACCGCACCTTGCTTATACTTCACCAAGAAGATTTGAGAATAAAGGTATTTTCTATATGTTTAAGTTAATGATTTTAAGTTATATTAACAGGAATAACCCTGAATTTTTTAAAAAACACCATGATTATTGGACATGACATATCAGTCAATAATAGTATCTGACCTACACTTAGGAACAAAGGATTCTAAATGCGATGAATTCTTAGAATTTTTAGATACACACAAAACCCATCAATTAATTCTTAATGGAGATATTATAGATGGATGGGCAATTAACAGAGGAGGCAAGTGGAGAAAAGAACATACTAAAGTTCTTGGTAAATTACTAAGACTTTCAAATGATATTCAAATTATTTGGATTAGAGGAAACCACGATGAGTTCTTAACTGAATTTATTGGTAATGCATTTGGTGGAATTGAATTTAGAGAAGACTATCATCTACAATATTCCGAATGGATTGAGTCTGATGTATGGCAGCGCAAAAGTTATTATGTTTTTCACGGAGATGTTATTGATGTTTTTATTACAAATTACAAATGGTTAGCCAAAATTGGAGCAGTCGGTTATGACTTTGCATTATGGTTAAATCGTATCTACAATGGATATAGAAAATGGAGAAATCTTCCATATCAATCTATTTCTCAGAAAATAAAAGCTGGAGTTAAAGTTGCAACCAATTATGTTAATGATTTTGAAGTAACTGCTCTACGCATGGCAGAAAAGAAAGGCTGTCATGGAGTTATCTGCGGTCATATCCACCAACCAGCTGACCGCTATATCAATGGTCACCATTACCTAAACTCTGGAGACTGGATTGAAAATATGTCTGCTATCTTAATTGATAATAAGGGACGTATTGAATTATATCAAGCTTAAACTCTTTTAGACTACACCAGTATAATATTCCATGAAATGGAAAAAATATAACTGGACCTTCCTCATTACTTGGATAACCGTTTTAATTATCGGCGGCTTTCTTTGGGGAAAACTTATTGCTTGGCTGATTTCCTAGCCTAAACCCAAATCAATTGGGTATATTAATTTAAATTACGTCTAACAGATGGCATCAACAAAAGAAATTAGTAAGAAATACCAGCTGCTTGATGAGATCGAGCACGTCCTAAAAAGACCAGGCATGTATATCGGTTCGACTAAACCGCATACAAGTCAGGAATGGATCCTAAAAGATGGTATGTATGAGAAAGAGGAATTGACTTACAATCCCGGCTTTCTAAAGTTATTCGATGAGATTATTTCAAACTCAGTCGATGAGCATAAACGCTCAGGTAAAATT
>Ga0078894_10001593_pt1 | contig 16984 bp, 13 predicted proteins | sample LauGreSu1BDMLBSD_2_FD_67506 | JGI IMG/M metagenome (GOLD analysis project Ga0078894, IMG submission 67506) | Freshwater lake microbial communities from Lake Michigan, USA - Su13.BD.MLB.SD (version 4) (version 4) | ecosystem: Environmental > Aquatic > Freshwater > Lake | place: Lake Michigan... | reverse complement strand
AAGTAATAGCAATGGCGAAGACGCCACCGAACAGCCGGTAGGTGAATCAGAATACACGGTATTGGCCGCCACCGGCGCCCAGGGAGAAGCAGTAATCCCGACATCCGCCCTTCGAGAGAAGCTCCGCACCATCCTTCTTGATGCCGACCAAATCGAGATAGGTGAAGACCTCGATGTCCTTGTTCAAACTGTAGATATTCCAGAAGAGAACCGCCGTTTTAATTTAGATAAGCAATGCGACGATTTATTGGATACGCTTATCACGAATATTCCTTCTGCCGAAAAAACGCGGTCTGTGATGTCGCACATTCAGCGAATGGTGGTTCGATTTCGCGAACTACGCCATAAATTCTCTCACTTTGACGAGAATGCCAATCCGGCAATCCCGCCCCATAAAAGTGCACTTTACAGGCCGCTGGTCGATACATTACTGCGAATGGACCGTGCCCTTCGATGGATTATCCCCATTGTGAAAACAAAGAAGGTCATTTACGATATTCCAATCGACGAACGAACTGCTGCCGAAATGGATATTATACCTCGTCTCATACAAGAAGAGCGAGAGACAGAGGTACAACTTCAACGCCAGTGGCAAGACGGGTCGATTAGTTATGCACAGTATATCGCCAATCTCTCGGCGCGGCATTTTACCCCAAATTATGAACCCAAATATATGCAAGATGTCATCACTTCGCGGCAAGTCAGCGAAAATATCACCGCAGTCATCGACAATCTGGACGACTTTTATTCGTCGGTTGTCAACGGCGAAGAGGTCAAACGCCGGCGTTTCGTCATTCAGAAATATAATCTTGGTCTCTCGAAAGTGAAGCTACAGCACACAACCGCGGTGGAAACGGGCACTGGACCGAGTGCCATCCTCAAACGAACAACGGCATTCACAAACCTCACCCCAGACGAACGGATGAATATTGTCGGGTTTATGACTTTTCCTGAGCCAGTTATGAATTATTCCCGGATTTCTCTTCCAAGTATTACGATTCTAGATAAGGCCGACCTTAATACAAAACACGTTCATTACTGGGATATGTTGCGGCAGATGATGTCGATTACGACCCACGATATAACGAACCTCGACACGCCACTTGATTTGAATGCACACAGTATGCTTCAGGACATCAAACAATTCGTTCTCACGCCGGGAACGGAAGCCGCCGCGATGAACGACCGAGATAAATACCGGAAGTTCCTCGAAGTGATAATACCGAAAACCCGTAGTATTTTCGAAATGATGCGTCAATATATCCACGGTCGCTTGACATTACAGGATGTCCTTGCTTTTATAGAGCCGTTCCTGATATACCAAGAAGACCTGAATGTGAAACAATACGACGAAATCGTCGCGTTTTTGTATGAGCGTGTTCTTGAATACAAACGGAATTATGCTACGAATTATCGTAAGTTTGGGCGATTGCGGGCGTTTCATTACAATGTGCGTTATATGGGTGTTTCGATGATATATAAACTGATTGCTACAGGACGGATGATGGACGCAGATGTATTTAAAGCGTATGGGTTTCAAGACATACAAGTGAGGTCAGGGACGACGGCAGCGCCGGGGGCAGCAGGCGGATTCGATGAACGTCAGCGTCAGCAAATGCGTGGTCGTGCTTATGCTGCTGGATTGGGCGAACAAACGGAATACAATGAAAGTCTTCTCTCGTCGTCTGAACTTCTCTCGCGGATGCTTGCCGTGGATTATGCAAAGTTGTATATGGACGCTGTTGCCATTACGACGACAGAACTTATCACGCCCTTTGATTTTAATCTCGTATTGGGCGAACAAAGCCAGAATCTTCGTGACGCGGGGGCAATGAAAGGAGGTGCGGGGGCTGGTGCTGCCCCTGCCGGCGCTGCCGCTGCCACCCCCGCACCGAAACGCTTCGGGATGGTTCTTGCGAAGAATTACCACAATCAAGAGGCCATTGCGGAAGACAATGACACTGACCAACCCATTTATTTCGATAAGAAATACGACGCAACGGATTACGCGTTTATCGAGTCATACCGCGAACAACAAGAATCGATGAGCAACGCGGATTTCTCAATGTTTTTGGTGGATGAACTCATCAAGAAGAAGAAAATGACCTACGAAGACGCCAAGAAGGAAGCCGAAGCGATAATGGTCGGCCCAGGGATGCGTCCGGTCAATGACGGCGAATACGCGGTTGTTGAAGAAGAAGAATACATTGAACCAACTGCGTCGAGCGAGGATGTTCTTGGAACAACTGAAACGCGTTTTCTGTATTATAAACGCGAAAATGGCAAGTGGGTGCGTGATACGAGTATTCCGGATATGGTTCCGAGCAGTGACCGCAATTATTTCTGTAATGTCAATAAGGATTGTATTCCGTTGGCGATGGAAGCGTCGAGAGATTTCGTATCTCAGGCGGGTGAAATCGGCGGCGTCGGCGGCGTCGTGGGCGGCGATACCGTAATGGCGGATATGACGAGTAAAGAAGGCACAAATGCCATCAAAAAGGCGTTCCTCGATAAAATGAAAGCGGAGTTTGATGTCAAATATCAGGTGAGCCGAGAGAATTTTATGGACTTCGTAAACCGTAAATTCGAATACGACTTAAAAAATATCGCGCGTATCAGCGAAATCCAGCATAAAGAATTCTACAAATATAATGACCGGAAGTATAAGATTGGATTTTCATCAGCAGCGGGAGCAGCAGGCAGGACAGACGCCGACGCGGCCGCCGACGCAGACATCGATGCTCTTATCTCTCCAATGGAACCACTGAAAGACAAAATTATCGCCCAAACCGATTTCGTGAAACGGCAATACGATATTCACCAATTTATTACAAGCTTCACCCGCAAAGCGAACGAAATTATGGACGAAGACCCGAACTGGTTATATTGTATTAAGTCCAACGCGAAACTTCTTCCATCATTTTACGAGAATATTGCAATTGCGTTTCTTCAAGGAGCATCGGGCAGCAGCGCGAATTCGCTCTCCGTCGTCATCGATACAATATGTAAGGAACGCGGCACTATCAGCGATGACGGAGAGTCGTGGGTGGATAAATACAGTGGGGCGCTTATCAAGAAAATCGAACATGTCACGGAGGAAGGGTTTGATGATGCCGGGTTTCGCCTCGTAACAAGAGATATTATCGAGGCGGATTTGGGTGAAGGTGTGTTAAATGTCGCGAAACCGACGAACGCGGCAAAGGGCGGCAGCGGCAGCGAAGGCGGACTTACCGGAATTAGCATCATTGAGAAATACGACAGCCCGAATGCTCGTATTATCAATAATATTATCACTACAATGACCGGTTATATGGGAATTGACCTTCACAGCGAACGCGAATTTATTATCCAGCATACTCTTACACTTCTCGAGTCATCCGTCCCGACAGAAGACAAGTATCGCGAGAAGTCCGAACGCTTGTTTCGAGAGAAAGGCAAGCATCTTCCGCCATATAAAGAAATATTCTTCCAGACTCTCTTACTACTAACACTTTGTTATCTCGGTATTTCGATACAGTGCGTTATACCGTCACCGAAAACACGCAAGACACACGCAGGTTGTATTCGCTCGTTTTCAGGCTACCCAATCGACGGCGACGGCGATATTTCCGGATTGATGTATATCGCTTGTATTGCTTATAAAATCAAGACGAGTATCGAACCGTGGAATACATTGAAGTCATTCAAGAAGGAAGGCGATATTCTCGCAAAGATGAAAACCTTGATGGATACAACAATTCTCGCCAAACCGGCGATAAAGGAGCGATTACAAGTGAAACGCGATTATTTACAGACGGTCAAGGCATCGGGCGGTGGCGGTGGCGGCGGCGAGGCCATTCCGGAAGACCTTTCCATATTACGATGGGGCAATTTTATGCCGCCGATGAAATCTCTCGATAATATGCCAACGCCTCAAAATGTCGCCGCGGATTTCACCAACCAACTCATCAGCGATATGAAACGCGGATATCACGGACAACACGACAAACTCGCGGTTCTTGAAAGTAAGTGTCAGTATTTCGGTCTCTCGATACAGCAAATGATACATCATATCGTAAAAAATAGCAGCCCGTTATTGCTGAATATGGCGAGCGAGCCGTTCCTCGAAAATGCCTGCTGTAATGAACCGATTGACCGCCGTAGTAAACGCGTTATTGATTATTTTATGGAACGCGAACAAAATATCCATCATCATAATCGCATTATTGGATTCTTGACAAAGACAATGCAGGATATGGCAGTGATTACACGGGCTTCTACATTTATCGACAACCGAAATACACGATTTCAATACCCGAATATTCCGGCGTCGTTCAATGAACAGACGATTTATCGTGCGTTTATCCATTACTGCCGGATGAACCAGCAATACGCTGGTGGGGATGGGGCGGGGGCAGCAGAAAGCACCGCGAACCCGGTAGTAACGGCTGTTGCATTATATCTCCATCCCGCTCTTCGAGAGATTTGCCCTCCCAAACCGGCCGCGTGGTCGTCTACCGATACGATTGAAATGAAGATTGCGAACCTCAAAAAAGACTCGAATATATTCGACGACACGAGCCTCGCTCGATTATTAAAAGCAGTAAACGGTTATAAAATGGTGGATGCTGGGTATAAAACACTGGCATCGGTTCGCCCGCAAGAAAACACCCAATTTCAACGGTTTCAAGATGCAGTTCTTCATCTGGAAAGGTGCGACACGGCGGCGGCGGCGCAAGCATCGGCGACGCAAGCATCGGCGGTGGCAGCGGCAGCGACTCCTGGAACGAGCGAACTTGACCAATCAATTATTCGGAGAGAATTACGGCAACTTATCCTGGCGGTTCTTCAATCTGCATCACCGAAGTATGTCCAAGAAGACACGGAAGAAATGCGCGACCTGAAGAACTATCTCCAGACGAAGAACCGTGAGCTTCGCGCAACAGTTGTCGGGTTTCTCCAGCAGAACGCGAAACTAACGAAGGCGAAGTTTCGAGAGATTGAACGAATTATAGATACGGTTCTCGAATTCGAAATTAATAAGAGCAGCACAGTTCTTATGTCAGCAACTGATGAAACCGCCTCGAAAAGCATCCAGTTTATGAAGAATACACTTACGCGACTGATTGATGTAATCCCGTCTATTATTCATAACGGTGTCGATTTCGATGATACGAATATTCCGAAACATTGGGGATTCTCTCAAATACATATGAAAGATGTCAAAGGAATTATCTCGTCGCATTATACATCTCTCAAGACCTTTTATAATGACCAGGTCATCAAGGAGGTTTTACGGCACGCTGACCATCACTGCCGCGACCTAAAACTAATGTTGGAAAATACGCCGTTTATGGCGGAAATATTCTTCGATGAAGAGAAGGATGCACGGATAGCCGCAGCAGCGGCGGCGTTGGCTCTTCAAGGCTCGGGGTTTGGTTCTGGTTCGGGCGTTTCTTCCGTTGTGCCCCGTGAAGTAGACATTGAAAAGGAACTGGGAGAGCGTGTTCCTCATTCGACCCGTAAGAATATATTCACGATGTATTCTTTGTTCGACCGCAATATCGTGCGAAATCTGTATCTCTTTTATTTTCTCTCGTTCTTACGAACATTTGTCCAACTTGTCGTAGAGACGCCAATTACGATTTACCAAAGTGAACCTACGAGAGTAATACGGCGGCGTAATATTGCCGCTGCTGCTGCTGCCACTGCTGCTGCCACTGCTGCTGCTACCGCTCCAGGTAAAAAGGGACGAAAATCGGCGGTCTCGGATACACCAGGCAAAATCGCCAGGACTGCTGCCTTCCGCGAAGACGAAGACGCTGAACGCGACGATATCGACCCACATTCGCGTCTATACTCTGCCGATGCCGCCGCCGCTGATAAAGGCCAACTTCTCTCGGATATGGACACCTTAATGGGTGACAAGAAGGCTCTTGGCCAGCGTGTCAGCGAACTCGTCGTAGCGTATCTTCGTATGATTGAAAAAGACAAGGCGGCGATTAACTTCAATCTCGCGAATATTAAGGAGAAACTCACGCGTGTAAAAGACAAAGAGAAAGATGGAGTCGTCGAGAGAATTGGAGCAATGTCCGTTGGTGAACGCCAGCTCGAAAATATGATGAAGACCCATAAAATGGGCATATGGAGCCGCGGAACATCGCAGACGGGTGTGGTCATCTATGACCAGGACTATTATGATGAAGAACGCGAAGAAATGGAGAAGATAGCACAGAAAGAGCGACAACTCGGTCGCCGGGATTATGTCACGGATATGAACCGAGAGATTTATGTGATGGAAGCATTGGAAGCCGACAGAACCGCGGCGGAAATCGAAGCACACGAATTGGATATGTCGACGGGTATACCTGAAGATGATGACGCGGGAGATGATGACACTGCTTATATTCACAGACACGATGATGAAGGAGAAGGCTACGAGGGTGGCCGTGCGGGCGGCCGCGGCGGTGGCGGCGGCGGCGACTGGGACTAACGAACGAACGAACATTACTTCGTGATAAAAGTATTTGAATAGTATAAAGACCCGCCGGTTCATGATGATGAACCAAAAAGCGATGATTTATATTATTCTCTCGGCGATATTACTTTACCTTTATTATCGCAAACGCGACCTCGCTATTTTCGCGGGTTTCGTCGTGGTTGTTGTAGGGACACTTATACTTGGAAACGGTCGAGATATAGAAGGAAACACCGGGAGAAGAAGCGGCAGCAGCGGTAGCAGGAGCAGCAGCAGCAGCGGTAGCGGCAGCAATCAATGTTCGGAGCTGAAATTTGCCGAACCAAATATAGATAAAACAAGAGTTGTCAAGTCTTTAATAGAACTGAACGACAATTTTAAGAAGGTATGTGGCAAATACTTAAGCTTTGAAGGTCGAGGACCAGAATTGAATAAGGAAGGCAGAGCAATACTCAAGGCTCTTTTCGAAGATGAAAAAATAAAGAAAAAACTTGACTCAAAAATTCAAAATTTTCAAAAAGAAAACCAGGAAACATATTTTGCTTATATGATTGGAACGAATTCACTATTATTGAATACCTATACAGAATCAAATACAGGCGAACTGAGGTTCATTGTGTTTGGGTCAGACCAACCGGTAAAAAAAACGCTTAATGATTTCACAAAAGAAGATTACAAATTTTTTAAATCCGCGATTTCTTGTGCTGAGGCATTAGTGACTACCATCGATGAAATTATGAATTTAGAGGAAATCAAAGAACAAGACAAGAAAACAAAAGATTTTTTTAAATTTATGAAGTGTGCGGTAAATCATACGATTAAAGTGTTGAATAATCTTAAAGAAGCATTACCGCCGTATGTTGACCCTAATCCAAAGAGCGAAGGCGACAGCAAGGGAGGGGAAGAAAAGAAGAAAGAGAGTTCGAAAGAAAATGAATAAATGAAATATTGTAATATACTAGTAGAAGGATATTACAATACAATACAATACAATACCAATAATGAACGCAATCAAAACACTTATCCGTAATAATTTAGCAGGAACAGCCATCGCTCTTTATGTCATCGTATTTATGCTAGTTCAATACGCAAACCCGGCATTTCTTTATAATGAAGATGGCAGTCTGCGCGAGTTCGGCATTGGATATTCTAGCAAAACCGTGCTTCCGATTTGGATTGTGGCAATCATATTGGGTATTCTCTCGTATGTCACTGTGTATTATATATCACGACCGGCCACACGGGTCTTCTAGACTCGCGTCGCTTTGGTCGTTTTGCCTCCGCGATGCTACGGCTCCACTCCCTCCGCTCCGCTCAGACACCTAACTCGCGTTGATACAGTTGTTTCGCCTCCGCGTCGCTTCGGCTCCACTCCTTCCACTTCCGCTCGTATCTCGCGCCAGATTTATTGCGATTTCATAAATCACATCAAAATATAGCGACACGAAACGCGAGAGATACGAGCGGAAGTGGAAGGAGTGGAGCCGAAGCATCGCGAAGGCGAAACGACCAAAGCGACGCGAGTAGCGTGGCTACGCTCCGCTTCAAGCCGTAATCGTGACCACCTGGTTCTTCGCCGCTTCCTCCTTCTTCTTCGCTTCATCCTGTTTCTCTTTAAGCACCTGAGCGCGTATCTTCTGTTGTTCCGGTGTGAAAGAACAACCCATATTCAGTATATAATTATAACTAATACTTACGACCAACATACCACATAATACCAACCAAATAAACTCGCCAACAACTGACTTCATAATTAGAAATGTCCGGATTTTCTCCAAGTCGTCTACTTTCGCGGATGGGCGAATAAGCCGCGACTCCTTGAAACTGTCCCAGAATCTGTCGAGGTTATCAAGATTAAGCTCGTTGAGCAGGATAGACTGGTCTGAATAAATTTGCTCTAAAGCACGCCCAATATCGCGTTTGTTCTTGATTTCATCAGCCGGTATATCTGCTCCATCCTGAAGTCCGGCCGTCCCAGCACCGCCGCTTTGTTGGCCACTCGGCCCTTTTTGTGCCTCGGGTGCTAAATCGAATTGCGGAGTGAGGATACGCGCAAACACTTCCTTCAAATCGGTCACAGCAGAGACGAATATATAACCGAATGTATTACTGAATGGGGACAACCACCCTGGAAATACAATGAGCGCGGCCTTCAGTGCCCCCAATACGATGAACCACGGTAATACAGTAGCGATTAACGCGGTTTTCTCCTGGTCAAACCCGCAAATATCCTTCGACATTGCCAAATTGATGAAATATTCGCCAATGATGAGGACAAGGAAAAATAGGAATGTAATCCCGCCGCTGAGCACGCCATTTTTACTGTGCTTGTAATACGAATATGCGCCGAACACGGCCAAAAAGAAAAAGATTGCGACTGTTGAACTTACTTCCGCCATTCTATTACAATATACTTTTATTATTTCTTTCACCGACTACCCGCGTTTTTATAATGTCATTCTTTTCAGTGCTATAATAAGCAGACAATAGAACCCGAATGAATGATAATGCTCCAGCACCGACACTCATCGAGCCTGGTGTGCGATACTTCTTGAGCAAATCTCTCGAGCAGTGTCATAAGGTCAAAGATTATTATCATACACGAACCTTCAATTTCACGATGGGGGTTGCCTTTTTCATATGTTTAGGGATATTTTTGTATATTCGGTATAAAGGCAAACCTACTCCGGAAGAAATCGAAGCCAAGAAGAAACAAAAGCAGGAATACATTCTCTCGAAATTGAAGATGGTAAATGCCACGCACTATGCCCAGAGTAAAGGAATTCCGATGGACGCCCGAACACATCCCGCCGGGAATGGAATGGGAATGCTCACGAACTTGCCGCTTTGGAAGAGCCCGGATGAAGACTATTGGAAGCGGAGCTACGCTTAGCGGAGCGGAGCGGAACCGAGCCGGTGAAAGCCGAGCCGAGCGGAGCGGAGCGGAGCCAAGCCACGCGTGGCAAATGAGAGCCGATGAATATCTATACTAATTATAATACATTACAATAATGATACATCAAGCATCCGTATATCAAGACTTACACACTGCGATACAAGAACGCACCCAATACGGCGGCGGAGGGACGGCATCATCGCGTATTGCCGAACAGAAACGCGCACAAGACACCCGCGACAACCTGAAAAAGGCGACGCGTGTCCTCCTTGAAGTCACGAAAAAACAAGAAGACGCACTGAAAAAACACATCCAACGAGCAGCCGACCCCAACGACTTCCGCGGAATGGTCTATCCTTACCAACTCATCCCTGAAGAAGAACGCACGAAAATCAATGATGCTATCCACGGGTATTACTCGCTTAAAGAAAAATACAATTCGGCACTTGAAAAACGCCGCCAACGCCTAATCAACGACCCGGTGATGAATTGGAAAACGCTGTCTGCCCAACAAAAAGCCAAGCGTCTCTCGATGATTAAGCCAATGTGTATTGTGTGTAAGCAAGACGGCGGGTCGATATTCACGGAAACCGACGGCAAACTGAAAGCCATATGCGGAAATATCTCTCAGCCGTGTGGATTTCATATCGAAGTCAACCGCGGAAAGTATATCAGTTTAGAAACATTGATGAACGAATCTCTCGAGGAAGTCCGCGCGACCAAAGACGAAATCATCCGGATGAAACTCGACCTCTTATTTCAGTTCATTAACGAAGACGAACTCCTCGCACAATTTGACGCGGTTCAACATAAGCTACAGGAGCAAATGAAAATGTATACCGAGTTTCGAACGTATTACCTTAGCGTCACCGACAACGACGACCGGCGGAAAGATACGGCGACACATACTCGCGTGATTGCCGAGAGAATTGCTCAGATTAAGGAATATATGACAGAGTTTAGAGAGTCGGAATGGAAGAACCGCAGCATCATTGATGATATTCTTGTGCTGTATCAGCAGGATATTGAGCCGGCATTCTTGAAACTTCGAGAGACGAAGTATGTTTATTCGCAAGTCGAAACGACGGAAAACGCGGAGGGTGCGCTCGTTCAAATGTATAATGACGGGGAATTCAATCTCTCGCAAAAACAGTATAGCTACCACGAACTTTATATGCCGGTGATTATGCCCAAGTGGATTGCAGATAACCGGATAGTGAGTAGCCCCGTAGGGGCGGTGGTTGCGCCGAAGCCGGGAGGAGGGGCGGCGAGGTAGTTTTTTTTGTAGTGAGATTGTATAGAAATATGGCTGAAGTATGGCAAGTGCCTATTGTTATATTAAATAAACAACGACTAGTGGTTGATTTGGGGGGGGGGCACTTTGTTGATTTAGTAGGCCTTGAAGATAAGATAAACATCAAAACTCCAGTTGAACCCGAGTTACGTTATCCAGATATTAAAGACCGTTATCCTGCACAATTCGATAGCAATAGTGAAATTTATGGTTATATTCGTAATCGTAAGGTTACATGTGAAATACCAGTTGAAAAAATATATGGTCGCGGCGGTCGCCAATCCAAAGTGCGCCGCTCTCGCCGTCTCCATCGCCGCACCACCCGCCGCACCCGGCGTTAACCCCTCCTCGCCACCACGCCGCCACCCTCCCCTCCCCCCGCCACTGAGTATAATTATCGTAGTATAATATAGTATAATACGATACATCGATGCTTGATTTATTCAAACACATTTCGCTCCCGGTTTTCATCGTTAGTCTCTCCATCGGTCTCTTCTATGTCTACATCTCAGTGCCGAATCCGAAGATTATCTATGTCTACCCAACCCCCGACAATATCCGCAATTTTCAATTTAAAGACAACGCCGACAACTGCTTTTCATTCAACGCCAAGGAAGTATCGTGCGATAAAGCGAAAGGCAAGATTAAGAAGATTCCGGTTCAGTAAGACTATTTTCCACTAAAAGAATAGGAATTATATATCATTATATTAGAATAATACGACACGATGGGTTTTCAACGGCTTCTTCATACCGAAACGGGCCGTATTATTATATCTATCGTCCTTGGTCTAGGAATTGCCTCGCTTTTTCGCAAGGTGTGCAAGGATAGGTCGTGTATCAGCTTTCGCGCACCGCCTCTCAAAGATTTAGAGAAAGACACCTATAAACTCGATGACAAATGTTATGAGTATAAGACCAAAGCAGTGAAATGCGAACCAGGGAAGAAGGAGGTGAAACTTCACTGAAAAATTGAATATCAAATATTTCGTTATTGTAATCATCACGACGAAGACAATACCGAACCCCGAACCCCGAACGCCGCAATGGAACTCGCCACTGAACCCGATGTATATTCACCGAATATCGACGACAACGGGAATTATGTCGATAGAATACCGTCGTTCCATTCGAATGCTCTCGCAAATGGGCTACGATGCCCGTGTGGAACTCGAAAAGACAAAGTGTATATCTCTGCTCCCTTATTCGCGGCACATTGTAAAACTAAAACACACGAAAAATGGGTGCAAGACCTCAATACAAACAAATCGAACTTCTTTACAGAAAATCAGAAACTACGCGATATCGTTCACGCCCAGAAGATTATGATTGGGAAATTAGAACTGGAACTCTCTAGTAAAAATATGACAATCAATTACTTGACACAAGAACTGACGAAGATAATGACGGTAGGCGGAGGAACACTACTCCATACACAACCGACGGCGACGGCGACGGCGACGGCGACGGCGAACGACCTTTTGATGTTTTAGCAAACGCGAATACTACGCGTCCAAACCAGAACACTTCGTTCTTTGTATATGTATATTCTTATTTTTACTACTATTTAGGCCATTTGATTCCATTCCATTCCATTCCATTCCATTCCATTCCATTCCATTCCATTCGATTCCATTCCATTATGAGCGACACTACTAGTATTGATGACCTTCCTTTAAGTAGCCAAACACCTGGCTCTGCTTATGGCGGTGGTGGGGGCGGAGCACCACTCATTTACTCCCCGAATATCGGCGGCGGCGGCGGCGGTGGCGGAAACGACCAAATGATGACCACCGCTCACGGCGGAATTCCGGGAAATGTAATGAACGAAGTGCTTCAGGGCGTCCAACGCGCCAGTGCCAACGGAATGACGATGATTCCAACGAGAGACATCCCGATGAACCCGAATTCATTTACACACGACGACCAAGCGAGGCCTAATTATATCCCGCAGAAGTCCGTCCATTTTCAGGACGAAGAAGGCGGAGTTGATTATATCAAAGACCATACATCAATGGAAAATATCGTGCGTGCAAATACTCGCCAGTCCAATCAAATCGATACACTCGAAGCGATTTATTACGACCTTCAAATGCCGATACTTGTTGGCGTTCTATATTTTATTTTTCAAATGCCTGTTTTTCGGGCACAATTGCTTCGGTTTCTTCCGTCGTTATTCGCGGAAGATGGGAATTTCAATATCACGGGTCTCACGGCTACAAGCGTGATGTTTGCAGGGACATTTTTCGTGATTACTTTGATTTTCAAGAAACTGGGGGAAGGGCCCCGATAATTGTGAATATTTATATATCGATATAATACATAATCATAGTATGGAACAAGCAGTATCAGTAGGTGAATATAGCATTTTACAATATCCACCAGAACGCGGTGTGACTAGTTGGCCCGACCCCAACGCACAAAAACTAAGTGATGCGTTGAGTGACCGTGCGCAAAAAATGAGTGAAGGGCTTCAAAGAGATATTAACAGTTCGTTTGGAAATAGTGTATCCTATGATTCTAGAACAACAGGTAGACCACTAACACACGACCAACAACGCATATTAAATAATAACAAATTCAACGAATTATTCAAGGACAGTTCTATGTACGGAAATATAAAAAATTTTGAAACACAAGTTTTAAAAAATGACTACCCTGAAGAATTAAATTTTATGAACGGAAAAGGATATTGGGAAGCAGTATTAGCTAATTTTGTGGCCGAAGGTATGAAACCAAAGTATGGGTTTGATAACGAGGCAGGAAAATATCAAGGCGAATTTATGGACACGCCGCTTGGTAAAAGTATTGAATCCGGATTACAGGCTTATTATAGACAAGTAAGAATAAACAAACAGCAGAACGATAAACAATTATTTCATAATGCAGTTAAAAAAATGGTAGAGGGCATACCCAAATATTGGGAAAACAAGGCACGCGAAAAAGGAACGTTCGTAGACCTAAGAGGAGGTAGTAAGAAAAGAACCACGCGTAAATACAAGAACAGAAAATTAACATATAGAAGAAATAAAAAAAATCGAACGACCAAAAACAAGCGTCGTTATTCCAGACGCAAATAATATATTCCGCCTTCACCTACTTCCGCGTCTTCTTCCGCGTCTTCGCCGCCCCCTTCGCGTCCTTCTTCGCCCCCGCATTCCCGTGTTCATACGGAATATACCGCAAGAACCACTCCTCAAATTCGCGCGAATCGCGCTTCCCCTTCAATTCCTCATATTTCTTCGTCTTTTCAAACCGCATCGACTCCAATGTCGGTTGCTTTCCATAGCAATTGATACTGAACCGGCGTAATAAACCCGTCTGTTTCAGCCGGTTATGTTGCTGAACATCGAATAAAAACTGCGACATACAAAGAATACGGTTTGTGTCATAATAAACGCGGTCAGCGTAGATGAACGCCAAGTAAAAGCTCAACATTGTATCAATTGTCGCAATACGAATAGATTCGCTGCCGCCGCTGCCGCTGCCGCTGCCGCCGCCTTTACGGTCGTTGCCGTTCGAATGTATTCGTATTGTATTGTAACTGTGACACGCGAGAGGTTTGTATAAGAACGCGATGACTTCATCGCCGACACGAATATCGTAATGTTCCGAAATGACTTCACCAACACCCGCGTGTTTCGTATATTTGACATCGGTATATTTATGCTTTGTGAGTTCTTTGACGACTTCCTCGCACAAGTCGCGCGGCTCTTCCGAGAGAACATCGAAATCGGGGATTTTCTGGACGATACGGCGCTGGTGTTTGGGCATATATCGTGAATACAGGAGATTGGCATACCCGCCGAAAAATACAGCACGATTTTTGATGAAAACGCTGCGGACAATATTATAAATATCGGTCTCCGCGAGTTCCTTTTCGCGTTGATTTCTGTAAGACATTTGTGATTTATTCACACTTAACTCGGATTTATCTCTCGACGGCGACGGGGATGGGGACGGGGACGGAGACCTAGATTTGGACTTAGACCTAGACCTAGACTTAGACCTGGACTTCGACGGTTTTTTCGTGAGAGACGCTTCGGAATCCAAATCTCTCGCCTTCATCGAATACAAAACGAATTCATCATCCTTTCCAAACAATCTCTCGTAAATCGCAATTAAACGATATCGGTGTGTCAATTTATCTTCTTCAATCCTGTATTTGAAATCGCCGATAGTTTCTTCGTGGGAGGATACTCCGTGATATAAATGTTTCATATAATTTTCTAGACCACCCTTATATTTTCGGGTAATCTGGCGTATTGCGTCGCGTTTACTTCCGCCGCTGCCGCCGCTGCCGCCGCCGCGTTTGACGGTTCGACTACGAGACTGCGACTTCGACTGTGTCCGCGACCGAGACTTCGAAACACTGATTTCACCTGAATTTGAACCCTCAAAACCACGCTGATACTCTATCTTATCACAATCATACCCTTTGAGAGGATAATGCGTGTTGAGCAATGTAAGTCGTTTCTGAACCTTCTCCCATCGCGATACATCACCATCGGGGCGCGATAGCTCGAGATACATCGCCATACGCAGAAAGTCGGGCGGAGCATATCGGATTCCCTTTTTAATAATTGCGTCTCGAGAGATTGCCTTGAATAATGCCGGCTCCATTTGCGTAATATCCGCGATTCCAGTGAAATTCACGAACACTTTATATGTCCCGTGATGAACACCGGATTTTGCCTCGACATCTTCGTATCCGGCCTTGTAGTAAATGTCGGCGAGTTCTTTCGCACAATCTAACGCATTATCCGAATAAAAATCGTAATCAGGAAGCTCGACATCTTTATTGTAAAACTGGGCGTCTTCCGGGAGGATATTGTTGATGGCAGTCCCGCCATAACACACGAGTTTCTTGTCGGCGATAAATTTCTCGACAATGGCGATGATTTCTTGAACTTTGGGGTCTTGAATAACCTTTTCACCTTTGCGTTTTTCCACTAAATCGACGGCACTACGGAGGATTTCGAGTTCTCTTTCTTCGAAGCTTTCCTTGGAACTGCTTGAGGCAGAACCACCAATATTATACGGAATTTCGTCCATAATGATATGATAGTATTATTATATCATTAGAATATATTTTCATCCCTCACTCCCCCCACCTCAACAAGGATGGAACACGATAATTATCGAGTGATTCACGGAGCGAGTGGAGCGACACCCTCCCATCAAGGATGGAACGCGATAATTATCGAGTAATTCGCGGAGCGAGTGGAGCGACACCCTCCGGGTGTTGCGAAACGAGCGACGCAAATTAAAGGGAAATCTTGACACCTCCCGCTGCTTCTGTCGGCCGTGCCTCCATCGACGACTTCGGGTCGGGAGGCGCTGGTGGAGCAATCGTAATCGGAACATAACGCAAATCCTCCGGTTTTAAAATAAAAGCATACCCAACTGACGCAAATTTATCTTCATACGCTTTCAACTTCTCATCACGCGCTTCTTCCTGAAAACACATTGTGGCAATCTGACACCCCCAAGTATAAGGCCCATTATGTCCTTCGTTGATTGGCCGACCGCTCTTATCCGGAACAACCAAACACATATTCTTCTTATTCGCGTCCTTGAATGCTTGTGGGTCGCCGATATTCTTTACGCCGAAATATGTATACTTCGAGAGAAAGAGCGAATTCGAACTCATATTGATTAATTCAAACAGTTTCGTCTCTCGATACACTGGGTTTGTTCCATCCACCATTAATATAATCTTGCCCTTGAAATCCAGTAAATCCTCATTGCCTAAATCTTTGGATTGATATTCGCGGCCATACTTCGGTCCTAATAAATTACGTGCTACTGTTTTACTTTGCGTGATGACATTCGCAAGTTTATCATACATCGTTATATTACGCGACATAATCCGCATATGAATGATGAACGGGTCGCTTGGATTGGGGCATTTTGCTCCCGAAAACACATAACTACCTAAGACTTCGAATGCTTCAATGACGGGGATGTGATTGAATGTTTCTTTATAATTGAATGAGTTCACGGATGATGAAGCAATAACCGGCTCGTTGTCTACGGAAAACACCTCGAAGTCGATGAACCGGCAACCGCGAGCAATCACATACAACAATGCGTCCATACTTACTGTCGAATTCTTGAATTTGTATGGATTAAACGCGTTATATGCCGCCTTGATGTAATAATCACGCAACTTGAATTTACTCTGACTGTCCTCCGGGTTTATCGATGTGATATTCCGTTCAATAATTTCCTTGCTTTTTTCGTCGGCGTTTTCCATGCCTTCTTTGACGGAGGGCGGCGGTGCTGTTGCTCCTGGCGCGGTTGGCGATGCTGTTGCTCCTGGCGCGGTTGGCGAT
>Ga0078894_10001592_pt1 | contig 17005 bp, 11 predicted proteins | sample LauGreSu1BDMLBSD_2_FD_67506 | JGI IMG/M metagenome (GOLD analysis project Ga0078894, IMG submission 67506) | Freshwater lake microbial communities from Lake Michigan, USA - Su13.BD.MLB.SD (version 4) (version 4) | ecosystem: Environmental > Aquatic > Freshwater > Lake | place: Lake Michigan... | reverse complement strand
CAGCAGGTGGGCCCCGTCTACGTCACCGCCGTCAACTGCATCATGCTGCAGCTCGATCGCGGGTTTCTGCCGATCTATCAGCGTTAGGATCTGTCTATGACTGCAAACCGATCTCTGATTCTGCTGACCACCTTCGCGCTGGCAGTCGGATGCTCTGAAAGTCCTGATCAGTCCGCTGTTCAGCCTGCGTCTCCGCTGGCCACGTCAGCAGCCAACCCATCCGCAACAAACGCGGCATCTGCGGCGACAGCGACGCCGGCGGAATCCGCGCCACAGCCGGCAAAGCAGTTTCGTCCGCTGGCTCTCAGCGGGCTGGGTTCCACGTCGGCCAAAGCCGGCACCGACGCCAGTCAGATGACAGCCAGCCAGAAAATTCAGTCCGTGATCAGTCACCTGCAGCCCATGCAGATCCTGCTGGGCAAATGGCGAGGCACCACGCGGCGTGAATACGAAAGTTTCAAGGCTGTGGACAGCCACGAGTGGGTCTGGGACCTGCGGACCAATCCTGAGCAGCCAGCCCTGGTCATGGCATCCGACAAAAGCCCATACCTCCGCAGCAGTCGCCTTTCCTGGGACATCGCAGCCGGGAAGTTCGTGCTGACCGGAGTGGATGCGGAAGGTCGCGAGCGTCGACTCTCCGGCGACTTCACGGAAGCACCGCATGAAATCACAGGCAGCGATGACAAACAGCATCGCATCTTCCGACTGGAGCTCAGCGAAGAAACTTCGGACTCCGCCGAGCAGTGGCAGCTTGCCATCGCACAGCAGGAAAACAACCGTTATCTGCTGGAAGTCGGCAAACGTCGTGGAAAGGCCGACTTTGCGCGATTCGACACCGTTTCGACGCAGCGCGACGGCACCTCGTTCGCGCTCAGCGACACCGACTACGCCGAACGCACGTGCATCATCTCAGAGGGGCTTGGGACCACCGAAGTCACGTGGAAGGGACGCTCTTACTGGGTCTGCTGCTCCGGCTGTAAGGCCGCTTTTGACGAAGATCCTGACACGTGGATCGCCCGCGCGGCTGAGCGAGCCAAAGCACAGAAATGAATTCGGTTGCGGCAATTGACATCGGCAACACCCGAGCCAAGTTCGGGCTGATCTCCGATCCCGCTCTCGGACCGGTCGGCGAGGTTACAGCCACAGTGCTGGAGGACGGCCAGTCGCTGCCAGAGCAACTGCTGGCGTGGTGGCACAGCACAGCAGCCGGGCGAGCCTGTTCCTGCGTGATCGCCGGCAGTGACCCGGACTGCCGGGATCAGTTGCTGCAGAACTGGCCAGTGGCGCTGCCACAACCCCTCGTCATTCGTTCCGGATCCCAGATCCCGGTCCACGCAGACGTGGACTATCCCTCGCGAGTGGGTATCGACAGACTGCTGAATGCCTATGCGGCGCAGTTCCTGCTGACAACCGATCAGGCCGCGATCATCGTGGATTCCGGTACCGCCACCACCGTCGATCTGGTCACGCCAGGTCCGGTTTTTCGAGGCGGCAGCATTCTTCCCGGACTGCGACTTGCCGCTCGCGCACTGCACGACTACACCGCCCGACTGCCACTTGTGGACGTTGATGAATCGCTCACTCAGCTTCCCGTCCTGCCCGGTCGCAATACCGAAGATGCCATCATGGCCGGACTGTTCCTTGGTCAGCTTGGCGCGGTACGTGAAATTGTCGCAGGGCTGCAGAATGCCCTGCACGTGATTGCCCCGCAGTGCGGTTCGCCACGACTGATCATCAGCGGAGGTGGCGGGCGGCAACTGACCAGTCACCTGCCGAACGCTTTCTTCGCTGACAGTCTCGCTCTGCACGGTCTTGCATGGCTGGCACACCAGCAGGGAGCAGCCCACAGACACGTGTGCCGGATCAGTGCTCACTGACGCTCGGCGATCGCCGCATACTTCGGTGCTGCCGTATGAGCCAGACGGTTCCGCAGCGATTCGGACAACAACCCCACCGCATTCCATGGCTGAAGTTCGTCACGAATCCGCGCATAGGCCGCCTGGGAATCGCTGTCGCTGCGACTGTTTTGGCACAGCAGATAACAGCGTTCTGCCGCAGCTCGCAGCTCGCTGTCGGCCGTCTGCAGAAATCCCCGTGACCAGTGTCCGGGATCCGCCGCCAACTGTTTCTCAAACTCAATCGCTGCCATGAAGTACCACGCCGCGAAGCCACAGAACAGCCGAAAATCAGGCATCGCCCGATAACACCCACCGGTCAGCAGATCCAGCCAGCGGACTTCCTGCGAGACATCCTGACCATAGCAGTGCAACGCCCCGAGGCAGCGGGCGCCGTCCTGCAGCAGGGCTTCCGCCACTCGCAACACGCCACTCAATGCATGCGCAATGCCGCTGCTGTGCAGAGGATCCACGAAACCATAGGCCACCGGCAGCAGGACCCAGCCCGGCCCCACAGCGTCCCGCCGACAACGGCTCAGCCTGCGCTGAAACCCCATTCCCGCAGAAGGTGCCCGACACTCCCAGTCACCAAATAACCCGGCCAGCGATGGATACTGCTGCAGCGTCCGACGAAAGTACTCGGCCGCCGAGACGACTCCGTCACTCCCCGCTGCGTTTGTTACCTCGCCCATCCCCGTCAGCCACTGCGGTTCCACCAGACCGACACTGGTGGTTCCATTATCCATCCGCAGCATCCAGCACCAGCCCGTATCCAGCAGATGATGCTGCGCAGCATCGTCTCCACAGAACGGATCGTCCGCCGAAGCAGCCTCACTGAATCCCCGAACTCCGTCGAAATGACCGTAGACAGCAGCAGTCCGAGTTCGCATCCAGTCGTCGTCGAACGGGTTGCCCACCTGCTGCGACACCGCCTGACCGGCCCCCGTTGCATCCACCAGCCAGCGACAACGGATTTCAGATCGCTCTGCGGCTGAGCCCGCAAGCGCCTGCAACTGCACCGACCACAGGCCACTGAAGCGATCGAAACAGCACTCGCCCAGTATCGTCTCCTCCCGCAACACCGCTCCGGCAGTCCGCGCACAACCCAGCAGATGCTGATCCACGGAACTGCGCAGCCAGTGCGTATCACTCCAGTGATCAGCCGAACTTGCCGCGGCCAGCAGCGAGTGCTCGTGATGCTCTGAGTCCTGGTACACCTGACCACTCTGGTGGCGGTAGTAACTGAATCCCCGCTTCTTACCGCACACAACCTCCGGATAAGACCGCTTCCACGTTCCCCAGCAGGCCAGCGGCGCCAGTTCCCGCAGACCAAATCGATCAGCCAGATGTGCCAGCAGAAAATCGGCCGTCGGAGTCGAACTCTCTCCGATCGCAAAACGCGGATGACGCTGACGATCCACAATCAGTACCGAACGGCCGTGGCGAGCCAGAATCCAGCCCAGCAGGCTTCCCGAAAACCCGGATCCCGCAATCACCACGTCAAACCACACAGTCAACCCCTCAGCAGAAACTCAATCCACAAACAGGAACTGATTGCCCGCCAGCAGCGTACGACACAGCGTTGCCCAGCACTGCAATCGCCGCTCACGCTCATCCGCCACACCGGACAGAGCACTGTCAAGCTGCTGCAGAAATGTCATCGCTTCCGCCCGCTCTGCCATCGAGGCCGGTCGCCCATAGATCACGTCAAACAGCCGACTGCACAGCTCCTCCGCAGTTGCCCCGGGAAACCCGACATCCGCAGCACCCTGCCCCTCCGCCAGTCGTCGACTCTGTTCGTGCACCAGACTGCTGTTCAGCAGAAACAACGCCTGGTTCGGCACGGTCGTGGCCGGCCGCTGCTCGATATGACCGGCCGTTTCCACATAATCAAAAGTCGAGAACATTTCGTACAAGGCGGCCCTGTCGATCGGCAGATAGATGGCGCGTCGCGGAGCATCCACACTGCCCGCCATGCCCCCAGACGTGCGGTCAAGACCGCCACCCGTCAACAGCACCGCATCCCGTACTTCCTCCGCCTCCAGCCGCCGCCGGTTCTGCCGCCACAGCAGCCGGTTTTCCGGATCCAGTTCCTGATAGTCAGCACGTTGCACACTGCTCATCTGCCACGTCCGACTGCTCAACACCAGCCGATGCATGGACTTCAGCGACCAGCCACGCCGCATCAGCTCACGCGCCAGCCAGTCCAGCAGCTCAGGGTGACTGGGAGCCTCAGCCTGCAATCCCCAGTTGCTGGGACTGCGCATCAGCGGCCTGCCAAAGTGCCACATCCACAGGCGATTCACCATCACTCGCGCCGTCAGTGGCTGTTGAGGTGAGACCAGCCACCTCGCCAGTTGCAGCCTGCCGCTTTCGTCCCCGGAAATGCTGTCCGCAGGCGCCACCTCCGTCAAAATCGACGGCATCCCGCGCGGAACCAGATCGGGACCGGGCTTCAGATGATTGCCCCGCAGATGCACCGGCAGATTGCACCGCTCACCCTCCTCAGCCGCCATCACCATGGCATACTGCGGCAGCTCCTTCTGCAGCTTCTCAAGCTCCGCCTGACGTGCCGTCGCCAGCTCCTTCTGACCGGCAACCTTCAGTTGCTCAAGCTCCGACTTCACCGCATCAATCCGCTGCTGCTGCTGACGCCGTCGCTCTGTCACCTCCCGAGACGGCAAAGGACGCTCCATCCACTTCGAAACAAAATCCCGGTTCTGCATCGTCCGAGTGCTGTAGAAGATCCCGGCAAGTGCATAGTAATCACGCGCTGACAGCGGATCGAATTTGTGATCGTGACAGCGGGCACATGACAGAGTCAGACCAAGCATCGTGCGACTGATCGTGTCCACCTGCTCGTCAGCAATGTCGATCAGCATCTTTTCCTTGTCCTGCTCCGCCAGCATCTTGGGACCCAGCACCAGCAGCCCGGTTGCCGTCAACAGATCACCCGCCGCCTGCTCGTCCTCAGGCACCGGCAACAGGTCTCCGGCCAGTTGCTGCACAATAAACTGATCCATGGGAAGATCGACGTTCAGACTGCGAATCACCCAGTCCCGATAGCGCCACGCCTCCGGCAATCCGTGGTTCTCGTCAGCCCCGTTTGTCGTTGCATACCGCACCAGATCCAGCCAGTGCCGCCCCCAGCGCTCTCCGTATGCCGGTGATGACAACAGCCTGTCCACCACGCGATCAAATGCATCCTCCGCGGGATCCGCGATAAATGCGGCCGTCTCCTCAGGCGTCGGGGGCAGCCCCGTCAGATCAAATGTGGCCCGTCGAATCAGCGTGCGACGGTCCGCAGCCACCGCCGGTTCCATGCCGGCCTGCCGCAGTCGCGCCCTGACAAAACGATCAATCGGATTCTTTGACCACAGGGGATCAGACTCCGCCGGAGGCTCGACATCCGGGATCGGCTGAAACGCCCAGTGCTTGCGCGCAGCATCCCAGTCCACAGGCTGCAGCTTCGCCGGCGGAGCCTCCAGTCGGGGATCCGGAGCACCGCGGCGAATCCACTCCCCAAGCACCGCCGTCTGCTGCTCTGAAAGACGGCCCGCAGGAGGCATCTCCATGGATTCGTAACGCACTGCCTGCATCAGCAGACTGTTCTGTGGATCACCCGGCACAATCGCCGGGCCACTGTCACCACCCCGCAGCCAACCAGCCCGATGATCCAGCCGCAGTCCTCCCCGCAGAATGCGCGACTCGCCCGCATGACACTCATAGCAGTGGTCTGTCAGCAGCGGACGAACCTCGGACTCAAAGAACTGCAGATCATCCGCAGACATCTGCGGTGCCACCTCGCCGGGCTGATCAGCCTGCTGCACACCCGAAACCGGCGGCAGAGACCAGCCGAAAGGCAACACACAACCAATCAGTGCAAAGCTGAGTCGCAGCATGGGCGGAAAATTCAGTGGCCGGAAACTGCAGGCTGCCCTGCAACAGAAGTTGGGCTGCCTGAACGATTTACGCAGCTCTCAACCCAGCTTATCCGGCAGGTGCGCAAGGGGCAATTGCAAAATCGGCGGGAAGTCTGCAGTCTCAGGCACCCGGACGGCAGGAATTCGCTCGAACGGCTGATCCCCACCCGCGTCCCCACTGTTCCATGCTCAACCCGCTGCGTACGATACCACTCGTCCCAGCCCGATGACACGCTGTCGTCCCGCTCCAACCGTAACTCCCCCTCAACTCCATCGCCATGCCCGACATTCACGTCCCCGAATCACTGCACGGCGCCTGCATCAGCATCGGCAATTTCGATGGTGTCCATCTGGGACACATCAGCATGCTGCAGCAGCTCCTTGAACTCTCCCGGCAACTCTCCGTGCCTGCCGTTGCTGTCACCTTCGATCCACACCCCATCGCCGTGCTCCGTCCGGAATTCACACCACCACTGCTCACCACCCCCGATGAACGTCGCCGACTGCTGCTGGAAGCCGGCGTCTCCGCAGTCTTCGTCCTCCCGGTCAGCGCCAGCCTGCTGCAGCTCACACCACAGCAATTCTTTACTCAGATCATTCAGGCCGGGTTTCAGGCCCGCGGTGTCGTGGAAGGCCCAAATTTCCATTTCGGCCACGATCGCGCCGGAACCGTCGACACCCTGCGGCAACTCTGCCACGATGCCGGAATTCACTGTCGGATCACGGCCCCCACCGATGATGGCTCCGAAATGATCTCCTCCAGTCGCATCCGCAGCCTGCTGTGTCGCCGCGCTGTCACAGAAGCCGTCAGACTGCTCGGACACCCATATCGCATCAGCGGATTCGTCCACCGCGGTGCCCAACGCGGACGAACAATCGGCTTTCCCACCGCAAACCTCGCAGAGATTCACACCCTGCTGCCCGCTCACGGCGTCTATGCCGGCACCGCCACCGTCGACGGGCACACATGGCCCGCAGCCGTCAGCGTCGGACCAAATCCAACCTTCGGCGAACAACGCGAGAAAATCGAAGTCCACCTCGATGGCTTCAGCGGAGATCTCTACGGTACTCGACTGAATGTCGATCTGCTGGCCGAAATCCGACCACTGCAGGCCTTCAGCTCAGCCACCGAACTGGTCGCTCGCATCACCGCTGATGTGGCCACAGTCCGACATCTGGCCGCCACACCCCGTCACTGACCCCGCGACAGGCGATCCAGCCACCGCAGCATCCCGGACGGCCACGGCAACTGCCACGATAACTGCTCCTTCGTGCCAGGATGCCGAAAACCCAGCTCCGCAGCATGCAGCGCTAAACCCGGTGCACCACTGGTGTCCTCCACCACAGCGCCGCCATATGGCCCCCGGTACTTCACATCACCACACAGCGGATAACCCAGTTCAGCGAGCTGAATCCGAATCTGATTCGTTCGCCCGGTCTCCAGACGACACTCCAGCTCCGTGTAGCCCTCAAATCGACGCAGCGGTTTCACATGCGTCACCATGTCCAGACCTTCAACCGACGGATCAGCCGTCGAACCCCGCAGCCCGTCACCCCGATCACGCACCTGCCGCGACCTCAGCGTCTGCGCAGACAACTGCCCCGGTACCACACACAAGTACCGTCGCAGCACCGTATGCGCAGCAAACTGATGAATCAGAAACTGCTGCGATTCCTCCGTGCGAGCAAACGCCAGAATGCCGCTGGTCTCGCGGTCAATCCGGTGGACAGCCAGCAGCCCGGATGCGGATTCATCAACAGCCCCGGGTGCCACCATCCCACGCTGCGGTCGACGCCCGGAAGCTCGCTGCCCCATCGGACGTTCACCTGAAACACCACCACCACCCTCCCGGCGACGTATCAGTCGCCCCAGTGATTCCTCCAGTGACGGCTGCTGTCGCTTCCGCTCCTCACTCCAGTCACAATCGCCCGGATGACGCACAGACAACATACCCGCAGGCTTCGCCGCCACCACCACCAGCGCGTCCAGCCACAGGATCCGCACGTCCTTGTCCCCGGGAATCGCAGGAAATGGACGCTGCCGCACCTCGAGGACATCTCCCGCCTGAACACGCCGCCCCTCGTCTATGCACACGATGCCGTTGACACCCAGACGCAGCTCGTGCATCAGCCTCCGCGCCTGATTCCACGTCAGTTGTCCATCACACCTGCGCAGAGCCCCCAGCACCGCCCCGGCCGCTTCCGCTGTTACCGTATACCTGACTGCTGACACCGTTCGGCACCACCCCGTTCACCGCGTTCGAAAACTTCAGGCCGTCCGCTGACCCGGATAACGCACCCGACCATGATGCTGCGCCAGCAGCGACTTCACCAGTGATTCTTCAATCCGCCGCAACTCGTTCATCTGCAGATTACACTCGTCAAACTGACCATCCAGCAGCCGCTTCAGAATAATCTCGTGCACCAGCGACTGAATCCGCTTCGACGTCGGCTCCTTCAGCGTGCGACTGGCACTCTCCACCGCATCCGCCACCATCAGCACGGCTGCCTCACGAGTCTGCGGACGAGGCCCTGGATAGCGGAAATTCGACTCCTCCGCCTCAGATCGATGATCGGAATCGGCCTTGCGAGCCGCCTCGCGATAAAAATACTCCACCAGCGTCGTACCGTGATGCTGAGTAATAAACGGGTGCAGAGCCTCGGGCAGATTGTTCTCCTCCGCCAGCTCCAGGCCGTCCTTCACGTGCCCGATGATAATCAGAGTACTCATGTTGGGACCCAGTGACCGGTGCGGATTCTCGGCACCGTCCGTGATGTTCTCAATGAAATATTCCGGCTTCATCATCTTTCCGATGTCGTGGAAATAGGCGCCCACTCGAGTCAACAGGCCGTTGGCTCCGATCGCTTCAGCCGCCGCCTCGGCCATCGCCGCCACCATGATCGAATGGTTGTAGGTTCCCGGTGCACGCCGAGCCAGCTCCTGCAGCAGCGGATGCGAAACCCCCGTCAGCTCCAGCAGACTGATGTCCGTCACAATCCCGAACGCCTGCTCAATAAACGGCAGACTGCCCGCAACCAGATAACAGCAGATCAGGGACGAGCCCGAATACTTCAACGCCGTCAGCAGCAGACCGGAATTCTTCCACGCATCAGGCAGAGACGACTGCTCCAGAATTCCCGCTGCCCACACCGCCACAAACGACACTGCCGCCAGACGGAATCCCAGCTTGATCATGATCAAACGCGATTTGATCCGCCGCAGCGGCAGCACCGATGCCACACTGACAATCATCAGCACAACAAAACTGCTCAGACTGCCCGTCGTCGACGCTGTTATCAGCAGCGTCAGCACGAAAGACGTCATAATGGCCACCGCCTGACCGTACACAATGGCCGTGATCATCACCGCCGCCAGCAACGGAATCACCTCGGCACGATACGGATCCTGACTGGCCCAGACACCCAGAAACACTGTGCTGCATCCCATCCCCAGAAACAGCAGCAGTCGCGATGGATCCTCCAGCATCGCCGGACGAGCATGCTTCAGAAAGATACCAAACAACAGCACCAGCACCGTCGTCAACAGCAATCGACCCAGAAATCGCAGCGCCCGCTGCCCACTGTCCAGCGAATCCTCAAAGGCCTCCTGCTCGTACTGCAGCGCATCCCGATGAATCGCCGCCACCTGCACACCGGCAGGCACCAGAGTCGCCCCGGCAGTGTAGTTCTGGTAAACGTCCCGCGCCGTCTCTTCGATCTTCGTACGAGCCGCCTCGGTGGCCTGCGCATCCCGACCCAACTGGTTCTTCAGATTCGACAGCAGCCACGCCTCAACCGGCTTCCGCAGGACCGCCAGCTTGCCATACAACTGCCAGTTCTTCCCCAGACGACCCGTCTCCTGCAACTGGTCCTCCAGCAGGACGTCCCCCAGCACTCCGTTGTGCAGCACCGTTCCAGCCGCATCCAGCACCTGAATCGGCTGGTCACGCTGCATCGCCGGAGCATCCGGGTTTTCCGCAAACTGACGATTCGCGGACTGCTGATCCACCAGACCCAGCCGCCGCGCGTCAGAGATGAACTGAGAAAACTCAGCCATCAACTCGTCCAGACGACGACCGTTGGAATCGTCAGGAGTACTGAGTTGATTTCGCAGCACACTGTACGCCGTTCGCTCAGTCTCACTGCCATCCTTCCGGATCCCGAACGACAGTAACAGATCCTCACTCACCTGATTGATCGATTCGGTATTCGCGACAACGCTGAGCTGCGTTCTGAGCAGCGATTCCAGACGGTCCACCACATCGCGGTTCTGACGGAGGACCAGCGGAGCGGCCTCCAGAGCATCCTCGATCGCCCGCCGACTGCCCTCCACGTCCACAATCCGAAACGGCACCCGCGATTGAATACCGCTGAATGCCAGCATCCCCTCACGCCAGCGCAACCCGGAACTTCCCAGAGTCGTTGCCAGCAACAGGCCACACACCGCCGCCGCTGATAACAACACAATCGTCAGCACACGGTAATCACGGAATGCCGCCAGCAGACGATCCCACAGCGAAGGAGTCGGGCGAAAGACACGAGCCTGACGGCTTCGTCGAGTCCCAAAAAATGACATCGACTCAGCCCCCCCCCGACCGGCTGAAAAACCGCTCGAAGATGCCGCTGCACCGCAGGGAGACACACCGCCAACCCACGACCATCAATTGTCGCCGGATCCGCTGTACCACCGCGCCCGTTTCAGCCGCTGTACAAGGACTGCACACAGACAGCCCCACCACCAGCGATGAACTGTTCATTGACGTAACGACCGACGGATGAGCGTCCGTCGCGCCAGCCTGTGCCCGATCCGCCCTGCCAGAGCCTTCTAGCCCGACACTGCGTCCGCTTCGTACGCCGAAACGATCTCACGCACCAGCTTGTTTCGTACAATATCCTGACCAGTTAATTGCACCACCGCAACCCCGGAGATCCTGGAAAGTCGACGAATTGCGTCACGGAATCCGGATTGTACGCCCCGCTCAAGATCGTTCTGAGTCGAATCGCCAGTCACCACAATCCGGGAATTCTGGCCCATTCGAGTCAAAAACATCTTCATCTGCGTCACTGTCGTGTTCTGCGCCTCGTCCAGAATCATAAAGGTGTCATTCAGAGTCCGCCCTCGCATGAATGCCAGCGGCAGAATCTCAATCACGTCATTCGACAAATATCGCCGCACTGTCTCATAGTCCACCATGTCGTGGATCGCATCCAGCAGCGGACGAATGAACGGATTCACCTTCGCAAACATGTCCCCAGGCAGAAATCCCAGCTTTTCGCCCGCCTCCACCGCCGGACGCACCAGCACAATCTTCCGCACGTACTCCGCCCGCAAAGCCTCCAGCGCCAGGGCCACCGCCAGATACGTCTTGCCTGAACCCGCCGGACCGTCACACAACACCAGATCCGTCTTCCGAATTGCCTCCATGTACAGCTTCTGGCCATCCGTCTTCGGTCGGACCGTCCCCACCCGATCACGACCCGTCCGAAATTCCGCAATTCCCCGCGCCGGCCAGCTTTCCGCCGAAACCACCCCGCCCGCAGACATGCCACCATGCGTCGCCATCGAGCCGGATCCCACATGACCCAAACCCTGAAATCCACCACCCGTGCTCATCTGCAAACGCTCCCGAACCTCAGCAGGCGGAACACCACCCGACTGCAACTCTTCCACAGTGGCCTCCGGACGCTGCTGCAATACCTTGCGCCACCTCTGCAAAGTCTCCAAACCACGCCGAACCTGGTCCTCGTCACCCAGAATCTTCACCTGACTGCCACGCAGCACCACCTGCGCACCGGTTTCACGACTTAAGACCTTCAGGTTTTCATCCCGCGAACCAAATAACGCCCGCGCTTCATCGTGATGCTCCAGTTCCAGATATGCTTCAGCCATGGAAATTCGAATTCTCAGCCGCGTGAACGTGACAGAACACGAAAAACACCGAGGACGCCGGCCGCATTCTAGAACACCGCAGATCGTCCTGACACCGACAAATGCGCCTGACAACGCCCCAATTGCACAAGTTCGCAAAAATTCAGATTCCCCGGGTTGTTTCGCCACTGTGGCCCGGATTCGTCAGGTGTTGACATTTTTCAACACCACGAAAAGACCGCCTATCTGCTACAGCACTGCCCCCACCAACACTCTGCTGCTCCACACTGCCACTCCTGCCGATTTTCCCCGGGAACAGCACCGCTTTCCCACTGTACACTCCAGACGACCCTTTGACCGTCTCACCCCGGAAGTCGACTCATGTCCGCAACTCTCGCACCACCTCCCGCCACCCCCGGACCACTGACCGCCCCCACCGGTACTGCCACTCCCGCACTCAATGCCGTTCCCGCAGCACACGCCTCCGGCCCCGCAACCACCGCACATCCACTGGCCTCACACGCCGGTACCACCGTGCTCGTTGCCGCCGGCTGCCTCGCCATGGCGGCTCTCGCCTCCGGAAGACTGTGGCACACCGACCTCTGGGATCACCTGAACTACGGCAAACACCTGCTGCAGACGCGGACGAATTTCATCACGGAACCTCTGCTGCCACTGGCGGCCGGAATCCGGATGGTGAATATTCCGTGGCTGGCCCAGATCGGTATGAAACTCATCGAACGCACCGCCGGGCCTGCCGGGCTGCAGCTGCTGTCAGGACTCTGCGGTGCACTCGCGCTCTTCCTGATCGCTCGACTCGCAGCACGAAATGCCCGCAGCACAATGGCCGGACTACTCGCCACTGCCGTCTTCTACATCGTCAACCGACACGAACTGCACGTCATCCGACCACAACTGGCCGGACTTGTCTGCTACTGCATCACGCTCGCGTGGACCCTCGGTTCCCAGGCTCACTCCACGAAGACCTGGATCGGCTTCATCACCCTGTTTGCCTGCTGGGCCAACCTGCACGGCTCATTCGCCATGGGTCTGGCTGTGCTGGCCGCGGCTGTGGTCGGTCGCGCCCTCGATGTGCTGCTGCGTTCCCGCTGCATCGCCATCACGCTCGGCGACCACCAACTGCACCGCAACCTCCTGCTGCTGCAGCTGTGCAGCGTCGCTGTACTGCTCAACCCCAACGGACTGCTGGTCTACCCCGAAATTTTCGCGGTCAGCGGAAACGCCAACACCGCTTCCATGTTTGAATGGCAGCCACTGACACTCCGCATGGCCCACGGACAAATCGCCGCCGCTGTGCTCACCGCCGCCGTCCTCTGCGTAAGACTCAGCCCACGCCGGATTCGCGCCACAGAAGTGCTGATCTTCGCCGGCACCGGACTCCTCGCCGCCTGGTCCGCACGCATGCTCAATTGGTGGGCCCCCGCCGCCGCCACACTGCTGGCCGTACACCTGACTGCCATCCTCCGACCACAACTCAACCGCCTTCGCTTCCAACTGCCCGACCGACCGTCACTCGCATGGACCACTCTCAGCCTCACGCTCATCGTCATCACCCTCGCCGTCACTCCCCTCGGCGCACAGTTGCGGACAGGTAAGCCACCAGCCGCCTCAGCCACACTGTCCCGCGAAACTCCCATCGCACTTGCCCGCTTCCTCCGCGATCAGCAGAACCTGCCCAAAGGACTCAACTGGTTCCCCGCCGAATGGGCCGGTTTCATCATGAACCAGACTCAGAACACACGCCCCTCCATGGTCAATCTGCATGTCCATCTGATTCCGGAAGAAGTCTGGAGCGATTATCTGCGGATCTCCGCCGGCAGCGCTGACTGGATCAATCTGCTCGATGAATACGGCATCAACCTCGTCGCCATCGACAAACGCTCCCAGGCTCTGCTGCTCAAACGCATGCGAGAATCTGCGGACTGGCAGGGACTTTACGAAGATCGACAAAGCGTCGTTCTCACCCGCCGCAAACCACTCTGAGCCACACGTCAGACACCTTCCAGCCAAACAACCTGAAGCCGCCCTGAAAACACACAGGTAACACTCCTTCCATGAGCACCAATTCTCCCAGCCCACGCCGCAGCCAACATGCACAAAAAACCGTCTCGGCACGAACCATGCTCATCGTGCAGGCGCTGTTCCTCGGCAGCCTGCTGACGGCATGGATCTGCACCTCAGGCTCCGACCGACGCTCGCTGGCCGCCGCTGCACTCAGCCGCCCATACCCCCTGGAAGCCTTCCCCAAAACGGATATCGCAGCAGTCGTCACGCCACTCTACAACCAGCCCGAACTCGTCAGCGACCAGCAACTGGCAGCCGTCATCAAAAAACTGATCCCGCGATTCAGCCGCAGCCACCTGCGACCCAATCTCATCGAACATGCTCTCCGCACCTGGGGCGCCCAGGTCACGTTCAATAACCCCGACGCCATCTCCGGACCCAAAATGGTTGAATTCCTCACGGACTCCGCCAGACACCTCGAATCCTGGGACAACAAGGCAAAACCCCTTCTCGAAGATACACCCGAAGGCATCCACGTGCGTTTCGGTGAAGATTCCGCCTCCAGCGTCCACCACGACCACGCTCTGGCAGCACTGACCGAAGCCGGGGTACCGCTCAACAGCAATGTGTTCACCACCCGACGCGCACTCCAGTTGAAGCATATCCTCGGTGAATCCCTCCGCGACTTTCGCCTCGACGAAGGCGAAACCGAATGGTCCAGCCTCTGCTTCGCTCTGTGGCTGGCACCCGACGGACTGCAGCAATGGCATAACGGCGGAGGCCGACTGATCACCTTCGATATGCTCGCCGAACGACTGGTCCGAAATCACAAACGCATGGGAGTCTGTCAGGGGACACACCGTATCTACACACTGATGGCCATGCTGCGAATGAACGCAGAACAGCAGGGAAAACTGCTGTCACCCGCCTCAGTCACCATGGCCGAAAACTGGCTGATGGATGTTCGCGACCTGATCACAGCCTCCCAGTTCCCCGACGGATCGTGGAACCCCGGCTGGTGCTACGGCTCAGACTACAAACTGCACATCGATCCCCAGGAGAAGATCTCCAAACGAGTCATAGCGACGGGACACCACCTCGAATGGCTGTCCATCGCGCCGGAAAAATTTCACATCCCCAAAGAACAGATCCACAAAGCCGCCCAGTGGCTGCTCACCAATGTCCAGAACACGCCACAGTCGGAAATCGACCAGAACTACACCTTCTACTCCCACGTCGCAAAAGCTCTCGCCATGTGGCGCAAAACCAGCCCCGCAGAATTCTGGACCAGCTACCGCCAGAATCACCCCGACGCTGAAACTTTCGACACAGCCGACACTCCCGCAACTGACACTCCCGCCAATTCGGGCCACTGATCGCGCCCACCTGTATCGATTCTGACGACAACAGCAACACCCAGCGCGAAAAACACGCGCCGAAGCCCCCCCAACGCCAACGCCCGACCGGCTTCCCCGAACTAGCTTTCCCCACGTTTGCCACTCTTCGTGGGGCCCGCCCCCCCCCGTCCAAAGTCACCCGAGCACCGCAGACTCCACGGACATGCACAGCGACAGTTCAAATCAAACCAGTCCCGCCCACAGCTCCATGCCCCGGTGGCTCGAATGGGGCACGCTCGCTCTGCTGCAACTTTCCTTCGCACTCCTGCTGTCATGGCGGACTGTTGATGCAGACCTCTGGGGACATATCCAGTACGGTCAGGACTGGATCAGCAGTGGCTCACTTCCGGAAACCGCCACACATACCTTCACCACACCCGATCATCCGTGGATCAATCACGAAAATCTGTTCGAACTGGCCGTGGCCTGCGGGCAACGCTGGTTCGGTGGATACGGCCTGATGATCGGCAAATGCCTGCTCGGACTGCTGCTGCTGAACTTCATCGGCTGGCGGTTGCAGTTGCGCGGCCTCTCAGGACTGGCCGCCACAGCCAGCCTGCTCCCCGTGGCTGCAGGTCTGGCCGAGTACTGGCAGATTCGGCCTCAACTGTTCAGTTTCATACTGTTCACCGCCCTGCTCTGGCTGTTCGAATTCTCCACCCGCTCTCCCCACACACTCCGCCGACTCTGGCTGGCTATTCCGCTGCTTGTCGTCTGGACGAATTCTCATGGCGGAGTCCTCGCGGGGATCTGCGTATTCATCGCATTCATCACCCTGCACCTGCTGCAGCAATGCCTCCTCACCCGAACCGTACCATGGCAGCCGCTCATCACAGGCACGCTCCTGTGCCTTGCCGCTGCCGGCACCCTGTTCGTCAATCCGTACGGTGCAGCCCTGCCCCGCTGGTACGCAGTCTCGCTCAGTGCACCACGCCCGGAAGTGTCCGAGTGGGCCGGACTGCTGGAAGGTGGCCCGGCAGCATTGGTCTTCGCGACACTTGCCACGCTCACCGCCGCCGGACTCCTGCTGTCAGACCGCCGTCGGGATCCACTGGAAACGGCACTGCTGCTGATCATCGCCGCTCAACCTCTCGGACATATCCGACACCTGCCGTTCTTCGCCATCGCCTTTGGTTTCTGGATGCCCACACATCTGCTGGCCGCATGGCAGCGTTTCGCCCCCGCAGGCAACCCCCAACCCGCCACGCTTCACGGCACTGCCGCCGTCCTGCTCAAGGTGGAACTGGCGGCACTCATCACCGGCATGCTGGCTGCTGTCGTGGTTGCACAGGGGCGATTCGGAGTCCCGCGGAACGAATATCCCGTAAATGCAATCGAATTCATGCACCGAAATAATCTGCACGGACGGCTGGTCGTCACCTTCGACTGGGCACAGTACGCACTCGCCGCACTCGCCCCGCACACCACCGTCAGCTTCGACGGACGATATGACACCTGTTACCCCATGCAGATCGTGGACTGGCACTTCGACCTGCTGTTTGGACCGGATTACCAGCGACGCTATCGAGTCCCCGAATCCGGGCCGGTCTCCCAGCAACAGGCCCTCGATTTCGGCAACCCCAACCTCGTTCTGCTCAACCGGCAAGCCGATCAACCGGCCGTCCGTTACCTGCGGCAGCACTCAGACTGGCACCTGGTCTACCAGGATGGATTAGCCTGCCTGTTCCGCCACCGCACCAGCAGGGAATCAGACCCGCAGGATCTGCACCCCTGCACCACCGACGTCATGCCCTCCGGAACCGCCCCCTGGCCCGCTTTTCCCGACCGCGAAGGACGACGGGCGTTCCTGCACCAGCCATCCACCGATCTGGTCAGTTACCAGACCGCCAACCACACCCCTTCGGGAGGGCGAAGCTCCCGCTGAGCCGAACTCCC
>Ga0078894_10001591_pt1 | contig 17012 bp, 8 predicted proteins | sample LauGreSu1BDMLBSD_2_FD_67506 | JGI IMG/M metagenome (GOLD analysis project Ga0078894, IMG submission 67506) | Freshwater lake microbial communities from Lake Michigan, USA - Su13.BD.MLB.SD (version 4) (version 4) | ecosystem: Environmental > Aquatic > Freshwater > Lake | place: Lake Michigan, USA... | reverse complement strand
GCGTTGGGCTGGCGGATCCGGGTTGTGATTTTGGACGCCGAGTTGCGAATCCGGTCTGGGAGGCCTTTTGAGGCGGCATGTTTTGGTGTTTTTATTGTTGGGTGAGCGGTGGGTGGCACTCTGTTGGGTTCTGTTTCTTCGGCGGTATTTGCCGGACTGCGGGGGTGGTGGGTGAGGTTGTCTGTCGATTACGGGGAAAGCTCGGTCTGCAGGGTGTGGCGAAGCGGTGACTGGCTGGTATTTGGCGATTGCGGGATGTTTATTGAGGTGTGTGGTGGTCGATGTGGAGGGGGTGGTTCGCTGCGCGGCGTGTTTTGTTGTGGGTGGGGAAAGTTCAGCAGCGGAAGCTTCGTCGGCCATGGATGGAAGGGACGGGCAGCGGGATGTTGCGTAGCGGTCTGGCGGCAGCGGCATTGTTGACATTGGTTGCTGAGTCGTTTGGTCAGAGTGCTGATTCGCAGACTGCGCCGGCGGCTGGGGCGGCGGGTGCGGGTACGGCAGCGGAGCAGGTGGATTCGAGTGCGCGGCGTGCGGTGTCGCCAGCGATGAGTGGTCGTCAGCGTCGTTTGAGCAGTCGCAGTGTGGGGACGGCAGGTCGTCGATCCGGTCTGACTCCGAATATTGCGGGCGATATGCTGGGGTTTACGAATCAGCAGCAGTTTCTGGCGACGGGTCCTTTGTTTCAGCCGCAGTCCCTGTTGATTTCCGGGGGCGGTATGAACGGTCTGTTTGCGGAACGAGTGACGGCGGACGTGTTTCGTGTGGAGGTCCCGGGGGGTCAGGGAGGCGGTGGTCAGGCAAATGGTGGTTCGGTGGGTCTGTTGTTCGATGTGGATGGCCAACTGCTGAATTATGACAGTCTGAGTTCGGCGGAGCGGGGTGTGGTCGCGGATCTGGTGAGTCGGACTGGGTCAGCCGACGGTGCGGGGTATACCGGAACGGTGAGTGAGTCGAGTCTGCGGGAGCTTCGTGCGGAGTTGAGCGGCGGTCAGTCAGCGGGATCGGGTCTGGCGGATTTGTCGCTGGGGGTGCAGGATGGTTTTTACCGTGGAGGTTTTGCAGAGGGTCAGAGCGTGGCATTATCGCGAGCGGGTTCGCAGATTTCGCAGTATAAGATCAGCGAGGAGAACAGTCCGCTGCCGCGGGATCGGGTGTTTTTCAACTATAATTATTTCAATTCGGTGGTGGGTCCGGCGGGTTATGGGGATGTGCAGCGATTTGTGCCGGGATTTGAGCGGGCGTTCAATGACAGTTGGACGTCGTTTGAGGTGCGTTTGCCGTTTGCGGGGACCTTTGACAGTACTCAGGTGATGGACGAGAGTCTGTTGATGACGGGTGGATCGGCGGCTGAGCTGGGGAATGTTTCTCTGGCGCTGAAGCAGTTGCTGCTGCAGACGGAGTCCGGAGCGATTTCGGGTGGTTTGTCGCTGGAGTTGCCGACGGCGGATGATACGGTGATTCAGAATCGGGCTTTGTTCATGCGTCGCAGCGGTGAAGCGGTGACAGTGGCGCCTTATCTGGGTCTGCTGATGACTCCGACGGACCGTACGTTCATTCAGGGATTCAGTCAGGTGTCATTTGACACGACTGGCGAGGCGGTGCTGGTTGAGGACCGGTACTCGGGCGAGTCAGCCTCGGGGCGTCTGCAGGAGAGTGCTGTATTGTATGCGAGTGTACAGGGTGGTGTGTGGTTGTATCAGGCGGATGCGGCGACTGATGTGACGCTGACGGGTCTGGCGGGGGTACTGGAGGTGCATTTCAATGAGATGCTGCATTCGGCTGATCATTTTTCAGCGAATGTGGGTGGAGTTCCGCTGGAATTCGGGAGCGTGGGGAGTCGGGCGAACGTGGTGAATCTGACGACGGGTCTGACAGCGCAGTTGTATCGTCGAACGAATCTGACGATGAGTGTTGTGGTGCCAGCGAGTGGAGACCGGCAGTTTGATTCTGAGCTGCATATCGGCCTGAATCACTATTTTGGCCCTCGTGGTGGCAGTTCGGGTGTGCGACGCTGACCGGGGATCTGGATTTGCGTGGCTGCTCCTGGTAAGCTCTGGCGGGATTCCGTGAGGGATACGAGTGGGGGTTGTGATTGGGACCATCTGACGGGACCTGAGCATGAGAGTGGAACTGCTGCCGTCCAGTGTGGGTGCATCGGGGATGCTGCAGTTCAGCCAGTCTGTGCTGATCAACGATTACACGGCGATTGATGCGGGCTCGGTTGGCTGTCTGGTGCCTCTGGAGCGTCAGCAGCTGATTCGGGACGTTTTTCTGTCGCACAGTCATCTGGATCACATTGGATCGCTGCCGTTTTTTCTTGACAATGTGTATCGGCCGGTTCCTGAGTGTCCGCGGATACTGGCAAGTGCCGCGACGTTTGCGAGCCTGCGTTCGGACGTTTTCAACGACCGGATCTGGCCGGATTTTGTGCGATTATCCCGCGAGGAGACTCCGTTTCTGCGTTTGCAGGAGTTGCGGGCGGAGGAGCCTGTGAATTCGTGCGGTCTGCAGGTGACTCCGGTGTCTCTGGATCATCCGGTGCCGACGCTGGGATTTCTGGTGGATGATGGCAGCAGTACAGTGGCGTTCATCACTGACACTCTGCCGACTCGCAGGGTCTGGGAGTTGCTGGCGGGTTGTCGGAATCTGCGGGCGGTCTTTCTGGAGTGCAGTTTTCCTGCATCTCTTGGTTGGTTGGCGGAGAAGTCCGGGCATCTGAGCAGTGTGACCTTTGCGGCGGAGCTGGGGCAGTTGCGGGGCGATGTTCCGGTGCTGGCGTGGCATCTGAAGCCTGTGTTTTTTGACGAAATTGTGTCAGAACTGCGTGGGTTGAGCAGACCGGGTCTGACGATTGCTGAGCCGGGGCGTGTCTATGTCTTCTGAGGGCGAGGACGAACTGCGGACGGAGGCGGCCTTGCCGAAGTCGCGTCCGGGGGCGTCTGCCGCTGGCGGTTCGGGAGATGACTCGACACAGGTGGTGCGTCTTTCGGAGTCCGGTGCAGCGGACAGCGTGGACCAGTTGAAGACGCTTCTGCAGAGTGCTGAGGTTTCGGGGCCTGGTTTGGAGGCTGCGGAATCGATCGGTGCCGGGCGTTATCGTCTGGATCGCATTCTGGGGGAGGGTGCGTTTGGGCGTGTGTATCTGGGGTATGATACGGAGCTGCGTCGTGCTGTTGCCGTGAAGGTGCCGTCTCCGGGGCGTTTTTCGAGTGCTGCGGAGCTGGAGAATTATCTGTCCGAGGCGCGGATGGCAGCGCAGCTGGATCATCCGAATGCGGTGACGGTTTATGATGCGGGACGGACGGCTGCGGGTGGTGTGTACGTGGTATCTCAGTTCATCGACGGAGGGACTCTGGAATCGGAGATTCGTGCTGGTGGTCTGACGGAGCGTGAGGCGGTGCGGTTATTGATTCCGGTGGCTCGAGCGCTGCATGCAGCGCATCTGCGGAAGATTATTCATCGCGATGTGAAGCCGGCGAATATTCTGATTTCCCGAGTGGGGCGTATTCCGTATGTGGCGGATTTCGGTCTGGCGATTCATGGCGACCAGCATCCGGCTGAGTACGCGATCGCGGGTACTCCGGCATACATGAGTCCTGAGCAGGCGCGGGGCGAGGGTCACCGGCTGGATGGTCGCAGCGATCTGTTTTCGCTGGGTGTGGTGATGTATGAGATGCTGACGGATTCGCGGCCATTTCGCGGGGGATCACTGCGGGAGACTCTGAGTCAGGTGATTTCTGCGGCACCGCGTTCTCTGCGTGAGTTTCGTGCGCGAATTCCGAGTGAGCTGGAGCGGATTTGTCTGAAGGCGCTGGCGAAGCGCGCGGTTGATCGGTATGGGGATCTGGAGGAGTTTGCGAACGAGCTGCAGATGTGGCTTGATGGGAATGGTGCCGGTGGGCAGTTGCCGGGAGCGTTGAAAGCGGTTGAGGTTCGGCTGATCCCGCGGGGTCTGCATTGTTTCACGCGGGACGATGCTGCAGCGTATCTGCGTCTGCTGCCGGGTCCGGTGGACCGGGATGGTCTGGCGGAGTCGGTGTCATTCTGGGTACGTCGTCTGAGTGGTTCTGACGCTGGTCCGCCATTGCAGGTGGGTGTGATTTACGGTCCGAGTGGCTGTGGCAAATCGTCGTTGATGCGTGCGGGCATCGTGCCGCGTCTGGCAGCGGGTGTGGATGTCCTGTATGTGGAGGCAGCGGGTGTCGAGACGGAGCGTCGTCTGGAGTCAGCCCTGCGGCGTTGTGTTCCGGGTTTGCCTGTGCAGGAGGATTTGGCGGGTCTGTTGGCACTGATTCGTCAGCGGCGGCAGCGCAGGCTGGTGCTGGTGATTGATCAACTGGAGCAGTGGCTGAGTGGTCGGCAGCTGGAGGCAGACGGACTGCTGGTGCGGGCACTGCGTCAGTGTGAGGGTGAGTATCTGAAGGCGATGCTGCTGGTCCGTGATGACTATGCACTGGGTACAGCGCGGTTGATGAGTGCGCTGGAGATTCCGATGCGTCAGGGTGAGAATACGGCGGTGGTGGATTTGTTTGACGAGGAGCATGCTGAGCGGGTGCTGGAGCAGTTTGGTCGGGCGTGGGGTCGTCTGCCTCGTGAGGGAGCCTTGTCGGCTGCGCAGATGCAGTTTCTGCGAATGGCAGTGGAGCAGGTGTCGGAGGCAGGTCGGGTTGTGTGTGTGCGTCTGGTGGTGTTATCTGAGCTGGTGCGGCAGCGGGAGTGGGAGCCGCAGACACTTGAGGCGCTGGGTGGTGCTGAAGGTGCGGGGGTGGCTTATCTGGAATCGGTGTTTGAGGGGCGGGGGGCCAATCCGGCACTGCGTATGCAGTCGGAGGCAGCGAGGCGCTTATTGCGAGCGATGTTGCCGGCGGGACAGCTGGTGATTCGTGGTTCAGCGAAGACGTCTGAAGAGCTGCGAGTGGCGTCTGGATTCGGGGCGGATGACAGGCGTTTTGAGGAGCTGCTGAATGTGCTGGACCGCGACCTGCGGCTCCTGACACCGATTGATTCGGATGCGGATTCGGAAGCGGGGGTCGCGGCGAGTGTTGGTGTGGGTGTGGATCGCGAGTCCGGATCGCGATATCAGCTGACGCACGACTTTCTGGTGCCGTCGATTCATGCATGGTTGTCGCGGCGGCAGCGTGAGACGCTGCGGGGCCGGACGGAGCTATTGCTGGCGGAGCGTTCCGGGACGTGGAATCTGCGGCGGACTGCGGGCAATCTGCCGTCACTGCGGGAGTGGCTGTGGATTCGCTGCCTGGTATCAGCCGCGGTCTGGACTCGGGATGAGCGGCGGATGATGCAGGCTGCTGCGCGGCAGCATCTGCTGCGTTGGGGGTTGGCGGGTGCAGTGGGAGTGGCCCTGGCGGGAGTGTTGCGGTGGAATGAGCAGCGTCTGGCGTCGCAGCGGATGCTGGAGCGGATGGTGGCGGAGGTGGACGCCCTGCGGGATGTGCGGGGTACGGAGCTGACGCGGGCTGTCGGCGAGCTGACAGCAGATGAGTATCCGCCGCTGATTCTGCGGCAGCGGCTGCAGGAGGAACGGGACCGTGAGACGGACGCGGGGCGACGGCTGCCTCTGGCACTGGCGTTATCGGCTCTGGACGTGGACGAGAGCGAGTATCTGACGGGGCAGGTACTGAATCCGCTGCTGCCGGATTCCGCAGTGCTGGTGGCCGGGCTGGCTGGCAGGGCGGAGGCTGCGATCAACGCGATTGGTGTCAGGATCGAGGCCTTGAAGGACCGCAGTGAACTGCAGCAGCGAGCGAGGCTGGCCGTGGTCGCATTGCAGTTGGGGGAGTCGCGGTGGTCAGAAGCGATGTGTCGTGCGGGGGTGTCCGATCCGATTGAGCGTGTGTGGTGGATTCGGGAGGCATCGACGTGGGGCGGTTTTGGCAGGGGGATCGGGGAGCTGCAGCTTGCGGGAAGCAGTGATCTGAACGCTGCGATGATGCTGGCGCTGCGTCCGGCTGTGGGTGTCAGAATGAGCCGTTATGCGGAGGAACGACTGCGTTTGCGTGTCGAGCAGTTGGTCGGATCGCCGGATGCGGGTGAGCATGCGGCGGCGGTGCGTCTGCTGGCTGCCTTGACATCCGGGCGGGGTGGAGCGGCAGGGAGTGTGTCGGGGTCGACCGGGCAGAATGCGGGCTGGCGACTGATCAACGACGGACTGACTCTGATTCGCATTCCGGGGGGCGTCAGTGCAGCGGCTGCCGGACCTCGGGCTGTCTGGATGTCAGACCGAGAGGTGAGTCAGGGTTTGTTTCAGCAATTTGTGGACGATCCGACGTGGCCGGCCGAGGAGAAGCCGGATTCGTGGGAGGGGCCGGACCGGGATGTGGGGGATGGGGCAGACTACCCGGTGCAGCAGGTCAGTCACACGGACGCCGTGTTGTTCTGTAACTGGTTGAGCCAACGCTGCGGGATGAGTGCATGTTATGTGCGAATGCAGACCGCCGATGGTGCTGAGATGTGGGTGTTAAGTGCAGGAGTGGCTGGATTTCGGCTGCCGACGGAGGATGAGTGGGAGCGAGCCTGTCGCTGGGGCACAACGACAACCTTTCACTGTTCGGACGACGAATCATTTCTGCCTGATTATGCGAGAATATCTGCGGCATCAACGCTGCCTGTGGGCTCGCTGCTTCCCAATGCTGGCGGCTTTTATGACATGCACGGGAACGTCATGGAGTGGTGTGAGCCGAGCAATGGTGAGCGTGTGGGCGAGTACGCCGTGCGAGGCGGCGCATTTCTGACGGGGCCGGCGGATTCGGAGTCGGGATTCAGCATGCGATTTCCGGGCACGGATCGCTATGACCTTGCCGGGTTTCGTGTTGTGCTGAGTGAATAGGAGATATCCGCAGACCGGGACTGTCAGGTGCCGACGCGTTCCGGCATCAGAGACAGTGTAGCCGAGGGGGTGAGTTGGGCAGGATTGGACTTCCTGCGGAGGGGCACGAGGAGCGTGTGAAGAGTTGTCTGCACCGGTTCGAGGTTGCGCGACAGTTCGGCCAGCCATTCGGTGAACTGACCGCGGGCCGAGTCTTCCACGCGGATGTGACCGATCACGAAGTTGTCGACGATGAGAGGCAGTTCGCAGCGCCACAGTTCGTGGGCATCCACGTTGTGGGAGTTGCGATAGGTGGCGTGGTAGAATTCACCGGCACTGGGCATGTTGATTGTCAGTTCGACGAAGTGCAGTCCCTGTGCCACCGAGGCGTGCATCAGGGCATCCCAGAGGAGAGCCCATTCGTGGTGCCCCTGCAATCGAATCTGCTCGTGGTGCATCGTGTCACCGTGCCGTCTGCGGGTGAACATGGAGACGGTGATGCGACGGAATCGTTTGGCCATGAGGGTCATTTCCGTGTGGCCGAACGATCTGGAAACGACGAGCAGGGAGACTGCGGTGATCACTGAGGCAATCGCGTAGATTTCGTTTTCGAAGAAGGCGCTGGCGATGGCACCCATCCCGGTGATGGCACACAGTGTGCCAACCACGAGCAGCAGTCGTGCACCGGTGTGCCCGCGTCGCTGCAGGCAGTGATGCAGGTGTCCGCGATCCGTGGCGTAGATACTGCGGCCGGTGAGTCGACGGCGAACGATGGCCATGGCCACGTCGAAAATCGGGATAGCCCAGATCGCAGTGGGCATGATCAGTGCCACTGCGGTGTACTGCTTGACTGAGCATTTCAGGGCGACGGTACCGAGCACCAGTCCGATGAGCATGCTGCCGGAGTCACCAAGAAACATGCGGGCTGGGGGGAAGTTGTAGACGAGGAATCCGCACAGAGCACCAGCGAGTGCGAGAGAAATCAGAAGGCCGTCGTTTCGTCCCTGCTGCAGGAACGTGACGGCGGCGATGGAGAGGCTGAGAACAATTCCGGTGGTGGATGCCAGTCCATCGACACCGTCAATCAGGTTGAGGGCGTTGATGGCCCCCACGATCCAGAAGACTGTGAAGAAGACGGAGAAGACGCCGAGGGATACGGGTTCACCGAAGACTGTAACCGACCGAATTTCGATTCCGGAGGGCACCATGATGGCGGCGGCCAGAATCTGTCCTGCGAGTTTCTGGCGGCCGCGGAGTCCAAAGCGGTCATCGAGCATTCCAACGGTGATCAGCACGGCGGTTGCGAGGGACAGGCAGAGCAGAAACCATGCGTCGCCCCGTGTGGCCGCCAGCGCATCAGGCTGCCATGCGATGCCTGCAGCAACCGCACAGACAATTGAGATCAGCAGCGTGGGGCCACCGGTCAGGGGGACGATCGTGGAATGCAGCTTGCGGTGGCCGTCCGGGCGATCGACGATCTGCAGGTGTTTGCACAGGACCCCCACGGCCGGTGCTGCCAATACGGCAACCGAGAAGCCCACTACCAGAGTGAGTACCATGAAGCTCATAGAAAGGACTCGCAGGCACCCTGGCCGGGTATTTGTCAGCAGAGAACAAAACGACCTGAGAACACTTGCAGTTCACCAGCCCTTAATGCGGGAAAATGCCCATTGCGAGATGGTCATTTCCCTGACGGGTGATGATGAGTCGATCAGCGTCACGCCCGAGATGTGTGGCGTTCTGGAGATCGTCACAGTGAAACCCATTGGATTACCTGAGCAAATACCCTGCCAGAATTTTAAATCATCGGAGATGAGGATAGCAAGAATAGGGGATACACAAGCCACAGTGACGAGGTAACCTGCAGATTCGGGGAATTGGTGGGGCTTTTCCCTGAAGCGACAGACTTAATCATGGCGAAGCGGAGGCCAGAGGAACCGGGCAACCTGCCGGAAATTCGGCAGGACTGCCTGAATTTCTGCCAGACTCTCTGAATTCTCCAGTATTACGTGAGTATTTGGCAAAGATGTTCGAGGAAATCTTCTGAAAATTCTGGGGATCTGGCTTTATCGTCACGATCGGTAGAATTGGGCAGCAGTGGTCAGGTTGCGGACGGGATTGCTGCGAGTCTGACTTTGAGCGACAGTGCGGTAAGGGAGACTGAACAGCGAGTACAGGTCAGGTTCAGGATTTGTTACCAGATCGGCAGATGTTGCCTGAGTATTCCAGGGAAGTTGTCTGAGTGGCAGGTGTGCGGGACAGCTGGTGGTTGTCTGCGGTGCATCCGTCATTTTCGTAAAAATCGGCCAACTACAGATTCTGTGAGTGTGCGTGATGGGTGAAATTGAGTCGGGGCGGGAATTTGTGAATGCTGGGTCTGTTGGTCAGGCGGCGACACGTTTTGTGGAGTTGTTCAAGCCGCCGCATGCCTTGCGCATGGCCAGTGGCGAGCAGTTGGGTCCGATTACTGTCGCGTATGAGACGTACGGCGAGCTGAATGCTGACAGGAGCAACGCGATCTTTGTGTGTCACGCGCTGACGGGGGATGCTCATGCGGCTGGCTGGCACACGGAGGAGGACCGGAAGCCCGGCTGGTGGGACGGTTTCATCGGTCGGGGCCGTGGATTGGACACGGCGAAGTACTTTGTGATTTGTGCGAATGTGCTGGGTGGTTGTCAGGGTACGACGGGTCCGGGTTCTGTGAATCCTGAGACTGGGCGTCGCTACTGTCTGAATTTTCCGTTTTTGACGATTCGCGATGTGGTGAGTGTGCATGCAGAACTGGTGAGGTCGCTGGGGATCACGAGTCTGCTGGGTGTTGTGGGTGGCAGTCTGGGTGGCATGCAGGTGCTGGAGTGGGCGGTGCGTTTTCCTGATCAGGTGCGAGCGGCAGTGGTGCTGGCATCAGCTCCGCGTTTGACAGCTCAGGGGATTGCCTTTAACGCTGTGGGTCGGCGGGCGATTTACGCGGATCCGGGATTCAGCAACGGGGATTACTACGAGTCTGAGGGGCCGCGTTATGGTTTGGCGCTGGCGCGAATGGTGGCGCACATCACCTATCTGTCTGAGAACTCGATTGAGCTGAAATTTGGCCGCCGGCTGCAGAACAGCGAGAAGTTTGCGTACAGTATGCAGAAGGAGACGGAGTTTCAGATTGAGAGTTACCTGCACTATCAGGGGAAGCGGTTTGTGCAGCGGTTTGATGCGAACAGCTACCTGTATCTGACTCGAATGATGGACTATTTTGATCTGGAGGAGGGCTTTGGCTCACTGGCTGAGGCGCTGGAGCAGTCGCGGTGTCGGTTTTTTGTGGCTTCGTATGACACGGACTGGCTGTTTCCGACCAGTCAGAGTCGCGAGTTGGTGTCGGCGCTGCTGAAGATCCGGCGGCACGTGAGTTTTCTGGAGTTGCGTTGTCCGTTCGGGCATGATTCGTTTCTGATTGACCTGCCTCCACTGGCTGGTCTGGTGGGACCATTTCTGGATCGGACGTTTGCTTCCGGCTGAGCTTTCAGGCGATGAGTTCTTCGACAACTTTTCCGTGGACGTCGGTGAGGCGGAAATCGCGTCCGGCGTAGCGGAAGGTGAACTGTTCGTGGTCGAAGCCGATGAGTTTCAGCAGGGTGGCGTGCAGATCGTGTACGTGCACGGGTTTTTCGACAGCTTTGAAACCGAATTCGTCGGTGGCCCCATGTGCATAACCTCCGCGGACACCACCGCCTGCGAGCCACATTGTGAAGCCCCAGTGGTTGTGATCGCGTCCGTTGATTTTTCCGGCGTTGGCGCCTTTGGTGGGGAGTTCGACAGTGGGCGTTCTGCCGAATTCACCGCCCCAGATGACCAGTGTTTCGTCGAGCAGTCCGCGTTGTCCGAGGTCTGTGAGGAGGGCTGCGATGGCCTGATCGCACTGGCGGGCCAGTCGGGCGTGATTGACTTCGATATCGTCGTGGTTGTCCCACGGTTGTCCCTGGCCGTGCCAGACCTGGACGAAGCGTACGCCGCGTTCCACCAGCCTGCGGGCGATCAGGATCTGCCGCGCCTGGACTCCTTCACCATACATTTCGCGAATGTGTTTTGGTTCGCGTGAAACGTCGAAGGCGTCGGCGGCATCGGTCTGCATGCGAAAGGCCAGTTCGAATGACTGGATGCGGGATTCCAGTTGGGCATCGCCGGGGCGTTGTTCGAGGTGCTGTCGATTCAGCAGTCGCAGCAGTTTCAGCTGTTGTGTCTGTTCGCTGCTGCTGATGCGATCATTGCGAACATTTTCGATGAGTTTCTCGACTTCCGTGTGGTTGGTATCGACGTAGGTGCCCTGGAAGATACCGGGGAGGAACCCGGCCTGCCAGTTCTGAGACTCCTGAATGGGATATCCTCCGGGGCACATGGCAACGAATCCGGGAAGATTCTGGTTGTCCGTTCCCAGTCCCCAGGTGAGCCATGAGCCCATGCTGGGTCGGACGAGTCGGGCGTCACCGCAGTTCATCAGCATGAGCGATGGTTCGTGGTTGGGCACATCGGCATGCATGGACCGGATGACGCAGAGTTGATCAGCATGAGCGGAGGTTTTGCGAAACAGGTCGCTGATCATGAGTCCGCTTTGGCCGCAGGGGCGAAATCTCCATGGAGACGGGTAAAGGGCTCCGGTGGGGCGTTCTGTGGCGAGGTTTCCGGTGGCGATTTTTTCACCGCCGCGGCGCTGCAATTCGGGTTTGTAGTCGAATGTGTCGACGTGTGATGGCCCGCCGTTCATGAACAGGTGGATGACATGTTTGACGCGGGAGGGGAAATGCGGTTGCCGCGGGCTCATGGGATTCAGTGGTTCGCCGGCCTGTGTCTGCTGCAGCAGATCGGCCAGTGCCAGTCCACCGAAGCCCATGCCACACCGGGCCAGCATACCGCGGCGGCCAACGACGACGGGTGACGGGTCGGGATCAAGGAAGGGAATCGGAACGGCTGCGGACATAATGGGCCCCTGTTCAGTCAATGAAGGAGAATTCGTTGGTCAGCAGCAGTGTCTGCGCCAGTTGGGCCCAGGGATCCTGTCGTGGCGACGGGGCTTCCCGGAAGTCCTGTTCTGAGTTCCAGATGCGAGCGGGTTGTCCGTCGACGGTCTGAGTTACCACGAATTTCGAGCGAAACGAATCGTGGCTGGAGTTTGTGCGGCAGTCGACGACGAAGTCAATGAACTGTCCGGCCTGCAGTTGAATGCCGGCGGCAGCGATGGTCTGTGTGCCGTTGGTGGCGCTGGTTTCTGCCAGCAGTCGACCGTCCGCTGCGAGGACTCGCAGGCGAATGCCATCCCCCTGATCGGAGGGATGTGTGATGACGCCGTGCAGCAGCACGCGGCAGTTGTTGTCGGCCGTCCAGCGACGGATGGCGCAGTGCTGCAGATCGTTCCCGGGATGCCCGCCATTGCGGTTGAGGAACACCCAGCCGAATTGTGGATCGGGAAGCTGATCTCCTGCCTGCAGCCGGCCTTCGCGGACGACGGTCAGCGTCTGGAAGTCGGAGACGGTGAGAGCGTTTTCGGGGAGTGAGCCTCGGCCGAGCTGCCAGCCGCCCTGCCCTGTCACCTGCTGGAGTTCTGTGATGGTCTGCAGGAATGCGTGGCAGTCTGCAAGTTCTGTGGAAGTCGGACTGCGTCGGAGGACGTGTCCAAAAACCGCCGCGATGCGATCTTCGCCGGCGGCTGCAGTGACTCGAGCGATTTCTGCAGACTGATTGAGGACGAAGCTGTTGTTCAGATAGAAGAGAGCCTGTTGCGGGATCGTTGTCTGGTAGCGGCGGGGAGCATGTGCATCGGGGCTGGCGAGGTCAAATGTGCGAAAGATACCGGGCAGGTTCTGGCGATCGATGCGGGCATAGACAGCGCGGCGTGTGACGGCGGGGTCATTGGCAAGATCTGCCGAGGGGCCTCCGACGGTCCTGTCGAGCTGACCTGAGGCGGCGAGCACCGAATCCCGCTGAGCCTCAAAATCCAGTCTCAGGCGATTCATGCGTGCCAGCAGGCGATTTTCAGGGTCCACAGGTTCGGCGTCCGGGCGACGATCAGAGCTTTGTCGCCATGTTTCGGAGCGAAGGATGGTGCGGAGGAGTGCCTTGCGGGACCAGCCACTGGCCATGAATTCGGCGGCCAGCCAGTCAAGCAGTTCGGCGTGCTGCGGTTTGTCGGTGCGAATTCCGAAATCGCCGGGAGTCTCCACGAGGCCGCGTCCGAACAGGTGCATCCAGACGCGATTGACAGCTACGCGGGCGGTGAGCGGGTTGGCAGTGCTGGTGATGGCCTGAGCCAGTTCGAGTCGGCCGCTGCCGGACTGCCATACCGGAGCATCGGGTGCTGCGAGGGCGACCGGGAACCGTCTGGGCACAGCGGGACCGCGATTGCCAGGGTTACCGCGCAGAAAAATCACGGGTTCAACGGGTTGCGGCCGATCGATCAGTCGGAGCGGCGAGGGTTCTGTCCCGGGTTCATCGGACGAAGCGAAGACGCCATAAAGGCTGTAGTAGTCCGCCTGGCTGATGGGGTCATACTTGTGATCATGGCAGCGGGCACAGGACACGGTGACTCCCATGAGTCCGCGTGTGACGAGATCGATGCGATCATCGATGATGTCGTGGGTATTATTGAGAAATCTGCGACCGAGTGTCAGGAAGCCCATGGCGGCGAGCTGTGCGGGGTCATCGGCCCCCGGCAGTCGATCGGCGGCCAGTTGCTGATGAATGAACTGGTCGAAGCCCTGATCGTGGTTCAGCGAACGAATGACCCATTCTCGATAGCGCCATGCGTCGGCATATTCGCGGTTTTCGGTAAACACATAGCCCTTCGTATCGGCATAGCGGGCCACGTCCAGCCAGTAGCGTCCCCAGCGTTCGCCGTACTGGGGTTGTGCCAGCAGTCGTTCGGTGTAGTCAGTGAGCCATGCGGAGAGGCTGCCGGAGTGTTCTGCGATCCGGGCACTTTCCAGCTCGGTCAACTCGGGTGGCAGACCGGTGATGGCATAGGAAAGGCGGCGAGCGATCACACCGGCTGGTGCAGGAGGGGATCGCTGCAGTTGGTGGGGCTGCAACTGGCGGTCGATGAGCCAGTCGATCGTCTGAGTGTCTGGTGGCTGTGTACTGAGGTCCGGAGTGTGAACGGGCTGGAACGCCCAGTGCTGCCGCCAGCGCTGCAGGCGCGCCACGGCATCGGCTTCGAGGTTGGCGGTCTCTGGCCATGGGGCCCCCTGCAGAATCCACGACTGGACTGCATCGAGGCTGGGCTGATCCAGTTTTCCGCTGGAGGGCATGCGAATGTCGTCTGCGGAATGCTGCAGCACCTGCCAGAGCCGACTTTTATCCGGCTGACCGGGGACTACCAGCGGAATATCGGACGCTGCCCCTGTGAGCACGTCGCTGCGTCGATCGAGCCGCACCTGATGTTCCTGCTTTGTGGGACCGTGGCATTCGATGCAGCGGTCGAGGAGCAGAGGGCGAATTGCCCGTTCGAAGAGGTCGGAAGGGCTTTCTGCAGTCTGGGCGGCAAGCTGACCGGTTGTGACAAGCAGCCATGCGACGAGCCCGAGGCCACAGGTCGACAGGAAGCGATGCATGGCGACGATCCGGGTGATTTCTGGGTGGGGGACGGGCGGAGGGGAGGGAGTCCAGCCGGGCCCGTGCAGGCAAGCCGGTTCCAGCGGTACCCCGAATGTAGCGACAATCGGCTGCCGGGCAACAGAAAGTGGTGGAAAGTGGGGGGAATCACCGACGTCGAGACATTCAAGACCAGCCGTGGCAGGCGAATCGAGGCTGAGTGGTCGCAGAGTTGGTCTTGTGGCGATCGGCGAATTCCTGTTAGTAGTTCCCGGATGCGGCGAAGACCGCCGAAAAGGTATTGGCGTTGTGGTCATGGTGTTGCCGGTGCATGGCAACACTCATGTCGCCCGCGGTCAACATTTTTCGACGGAAAATCGCCATTGCAGAAGTTTTGTGGACTGCCGGCAACGTGCCGCGGTCAGCGTTGATGCTCTCTCGCATCAGTTAGCCGGTTTTGGCAACAAATTCTCCTCACAGTCAGGATCCTCAGAACAGACGGCGCTCTCAGTAAAACTGATCGGATCGAGAAACGCGGAATTGCTGCAGCCATGCCACCTGACTAGTTTTCAGTGCGGCGGCGAGGACGAAGGCGAGGGATTGTGCCTTTGATTCTCAGTCGCCTGAAACGAGTGTGCGGGTGCCTGGATGGCACGAAACTTCGCGTTCCTTCGGGGTTGCTGGCCACAATCCTGAAAGCAGGATCGCGGGTGCACCATGACGATCGCTGCAATCGGCAGATTCTGCCTGTTTGTGTGCAAATCAGTTATCCCCTGCCGATTCTCTGACCGTCTTCTTTTGCTGTGGTAGCGTGGTGCCGACACACAAATAAATGCTGTGAGCGAGCCGATGCACTGCAGCCGTTTCCGGAGAGTAGTGATGCAATTTGTTCAAGACAACCTCTGTGTGCGACTGCTCGTGACTTGCCGGCTGCTGCTGCTGTCGCTGGTGTTTCTGTGCGTTGCCGGATCTGTGCGTGGTGAGGTGATCTACGGACCATTTCTGCTTCAGCAGGAGAGTCTGTCGACTCCGGGGCAGTACAATGCGGGCTGGCAGGTTTCCAGCGAACCGATGACGTTTTGCAATTTCATCTTCAAATTCAATGATCCGATGTTGCCGGTTCTGTATTCGTCTCCGAATCCACTGCCGAACGCGAATGACCATGGATTACCCGAGGATGAACTGCTGTTTCTGGGGCCATCTCTGTCCGATCAGGCGGGGGAATCTGACATTCTGTATCGGGTCGCCAGCAACGGTCCGAATCTGCCGGGATTTTCGCGTGAGCCTTTGGGACGTCTGACGTTCGCAACAACGGGGGCACCGGTGTTGGCAGACACCACCGGGTTTGCCAATGACCTGTACGATGGGCCCGGCGGCGTCGCTGGCGGTGGCAAATGGCTGGCGACGAATTTTGCTGCGGATTACCTGCTGACAGCGGCGGATTTTGCGAACGAGTCGCAGCAGGCGGTTTTGTATTATGACCCGATGAACGGTGATGGCAGTGCATTGGAAGGGCAGTTCACGGGGACTTCAGGCTATGTGGGCTTTCGGTTTCAGTCGATCACAGCCGAGGATTTCTATGGGTGGCTGCACATCACCAACATCACCAACTCGGTGAGTAATTCCGGTGGTTCATCGATTTTTGGTTTTGTGGTCGACAGTTTCGCAATCAGGGCAGCCAGTGGTACAGAGCCTGCCGGGATTCAGATCGGTTCGACAACGCCGGGTATGTTCAGTGCGGTGCCGGAACCTGGCACATACGGAGTGATGCTGGTGCTGGGGGCCGCGTGTGGGCTGCGAGCGTGGCGTCGTCGCGTCGCATCCGCTCAGTCTTTGTCCTGACTGGTTGTCCCGACTGACACTTTCCTGATAAAATCCCGCTGCAGTGATCACTGCAGCGGGATTTTCTTTTGGAGGTGGCCTGCGGTATGACACTTGAACGTTTTTTTGCGGGAACGGATCGTCCTGTACTGCTGGAGGCAGTGGATTTTCTGGCGGGGCGATTTGCCTGCGGTGACGAGCTGGATTTGTCGGGTGTGGTGGTTGTGGTGCCGGGTCGGAGAGCCGGCAGGCGTCTGCTGGAGCTGCTGGTGCAGCGGCATGGGGACCGCTGGCCAGGACTGCGACCGCCGGTGATCGAGACGTTTGAGGGTTTTCCCGAGCACTTGTATCCGGTGCAGCGTCCTCTGGCTCCCGAGCTGACTCAGTTGCTGGTGTGGATGTCGGCATTGTATGCGGTACCGGCAGAGCGTCTGCGAGCGGCGATTCCGCATCGTCCGCCGGTGCAGTCGGTGCCGGCGTGGGTGTCTCTGTGTCAGTCGCTGCGGAGGCAGCATGCAGATCTGGCTGCGGAGCTGCATTCGTTTGAAACGGTATCTGAGCATCTGGCGCGAACCGGGGAATCCGAGGAGGCTGTGCGGTGGCAGGCGTTGGCGGAGATTCAGCGTGAGTATCATCGACGTCTGGATGCCCTGCATTTGTGGGATGTGCAGACAGCGCGGCGAGTGGCAGTGGAGCGGCTGGAGTGTCGGGCGGAGCAGCAGATTGTGCTGCTGGGGATTGCAGAGATGCCGACGGTGATTCGTCGGATGCTGGCGCAGTGCAGTGCACGGGTGATTGC
>Ga0078894_10001590_pt1 | contig 17013 bp, 20 predicted proteins | sample LauGreSu1BDMLBSD_2_FD_67506 | JGI IMG/M metagenome (GOLD analysis project Ga0078894, IMG submission 67506) | Freshwater lake microbial communities from Lake Michigan, USA - Su13.BD.MLB.SD (version 4) (version 4) | ecosystem: Environmental > Aquatic > Freshwater > Lake | place: Lake Michigan... | reverse complement strand
GTTTTATTGTTGATAGCAAAGACTGTTTGCCCGGAACATATTGCTTATTTTGAAATTCAACAAAAACAGTGGTTGTGCTGATTATTTTAGAATCAGAATTTATATTTATAGAACCAGCAGTTGTGTAAATTTTGTTATTTGGATATCCAATGCATAAAAAAAGTGTGTTTTTTTCTTTGTTTTCATATTGTTCAGTGGCAACAGAAGAAACCCAATTGTCCTTGTTTGACTCAATTTTAAACGCATTTATAACTGATTCATTTGGTTGAACAGAATAAATTGTTATTTTATTTTGACTTGGACTTTCAAAATATAACCCGGATTCAATTTTTGTAAAATCAATGATTCCAAGAATGTATTCAACTTGATTGATTCCATCAAATTTATACAAAACACAGTCATTTGCTATTTCTTGTGCTGTTGTTTTTATGGTAGAAGGATGAGGACCTGGCGGCGGTGGAGGATAATTAGGACCTCGTGAAGGAGGACCTCCTCCGCCTCCTCCACCACCGCCTCCGCCTAATTTTGGACTAGTGTTACTCATCTGCATTAATAAATCTATATATTTTTTCTATATAGATTTATTTACCAAGTTACATATTCACAACAGGGTCATAGGAAAATTGCCCACTTTCATACACGGTTGCTTTGAATGTATCGGAATATCCCTCTGCATACACGGTGTCGCCATTCATGATTTCGTCGCATCCATATTCCCCCGTGCAACTCTTGCCATTTTTGCTAATCGGCAACTTCGTATTTATCGGTCCCGTGTTTGACATCGTGTAATACTGCATCTTGTCATAGCGCCCTGTCCTTCCCATTCTTTTTCCCATCAAAGGCAAAATCAAGTCCTCGCCGTTCTTCTTTGTACTGCGGGTCAAAATACCCACTTGCGTGTATTGCGTTTGCCCAGAAACCCTCATTGTCGGCAATTGATTGGGCGCCATGTACATCTTATTGACCGGCGGCGTCAATGACGCGTCTTGCCCGTCCAAAACAGGCACAGTATTACCTAAAGGTTGTTGCACAACAATTACTGGTCCCGACATATTGGATTTTGCAAAATAATTATAATAAAAATACCCCAAAAAAACCACTACAACTATTAGCAGGAAAAGCGTCATATTTTCAATACAAATGACACCAGGGATGCATTTTTTGCCCATTTTCTATATATTAGAATAATATTTGTATGTATTTCTGCACCATTGTACTAAATGTGTATAATAGAGGGAATAATGCAAATGTGCCGGCATAAATCTTCATCAATTTAGAACTTAGGTATTTTAACGTTTCTACATTTGTAGCATTTTTTCAAGATCGAATTGGGGTATTGTATTATGCGGAAACCAGTAAGTTTGTAAATCATGCTATCCAATTTTTTTATTATTTTCCATGTGGTTAATCGTGCCTTTTCCAAATGCGGCGAAAATGAACACAATAATTTTATTATCATTCCAATAGTTCCTAAAAACAAGTCAAATAAATAATACAAAATACAACTGGGAAGACCAATTAAAGTTTCGACACTGCATTTAATAATTTTTCCTAAAAATACAAAAAAATCACCAATTTTTTTAAAAAATTTCTCCATTTCTTTAAATGGGTTTTTTGATTTGAATCCTTCTATTTTGGTTGCATTATTGTTTTCAAGCAATGCCGACACAACTAAAATTATGGTCAAAATGAATACAAGTATAATAGAACGTGTGGTAAATGACATTATATTATACAGATAAATCCTTTATTTGGGTGTTAACAATTTATAGGCGTTCTCAAGTGTGGCAAAACCATCCTTTTTGTTTGGTGCAACCGTTTGTAAGAATCCCTCTGCCTTTGCCAACATAGGTTCAAGTGCTTTCATGCTTTCTACAAGTTTTTCTTGATTTTTGGCAAGTGCTTTAGCATTGGAATCCTTGTTGTCCTTGTTGTCCTTGTTGTCCCTCTTTTGTTCATCTTCTTTCTCCTCAAATGCCTCGTCTTCTTTCTCCTCAAATGCCTCGTCTTCTTTCTCCTCAAATCCTTCCTCTTTATCTTCTTCGAATGCCTCGTCTTCTTTCTCCTCAAATCCTTCCTCTTTATCCTCTTCGAATGCCTCATCTTCTTTATCCTCGAATCCCTCAGATAAATTCTTGCCGTATCGAATCAAATGAGTCAACACAATGGCAAGAATGAGAATCACCACCATATTCTTGCTAAAGAATGACGCTAAAAATCCAATAATAAAGAAAATGGTTAATGCATACATATCGCCCTTTCCGTAAAAATAAAAGAGGTCAAACACTGCTGAGAACAAAACAAGATAGAGAAACCACTTGTTTGTCAAAAATCCACCCTGTGTGGAAGGCAACAAATTGGTAATTCTTCGTCCCATTCCGTCAATGCGTTCTGCTAATTTTGATGGCATTTATAGTATATAAATACAAATTAAAAAATATGAGTGTTTAATAAACTTAAGTTTATTTGAAAATACTAGTTAGAAAATTGAATTAAACAATATATATTGCTCCTAAAAATATGCCGAACCATAGCATTAAGAAAAAGCAGAATCTAAAATCCAACATAACAATTGACGAAAAACACACCCAACTGCTGGAAGAATTTCACGCGATAGAGACGGAAACTTTGCCCGATTTGGAAAATCAGCGTTCCCTATTAAAACAGCAACTGTTTGACCTCCCTGACAATGCCATTGACAGTCGCATGGACCTGAAAGACCAAATAAAAGAACTCGGTGTTGAAATCAAGGAACTGCGGAAAAAGAAAAACAAGTACTTGTTGGAAAATGCGCCCTACATTTTCAATTATTTTGAAGAAAAAAAGAAAATCTCTATTGGCGAGGGGTCAAACAAGACTGTGTTGAATTCTTTTTTCAAAGTGAAAACGCCGGAAGATGTGCTGACCAACGCGCGATTCCAGAATTCGCGCCAACTGTATCAGAACTATTGGTCCAATGTCTGCAAGGACATGTGCAACATGAACGAGTTTTCCGTGTCGGTGGACCTTTGTCATAAGTGCGGCGTCGGTGAATTAATACCACAAGATGAAGAGGGAATTTTGATATGCAATAACAAGGCGTGTGGCGTCTACATGCAACATATTGTGGACAATGAGAAACCGACATACAAGGAACCGCCGAATGAGGCAACCTATAACGCTTATGTGCGCTTGAACCATTTCAAGGAGATATTGTCGCAGTTTCAGGCAAAGGAGACGACGCAGATTCCTGCCGATGTCATGGACAAGATTAAGAAGCGGATTAAGAAGGAACGTATCACGGATTTGGCAACGGAAATTAATTACGAGAAGATGCGCGAGATTTTGAAGAAGTTGGGGTTTAACCGGTATTTTGAGCACATCCAATACATCAACAGCATTTTGGGAATTAAACCGCCGATGATGAGTGACGAGTTACAGGACACGCTGTGCATCCTGTTTATTGAAATCCAGGAACCATGGGCAATTCATTGCCCGGCGTACAGGACGAATTTTTTTAATTGCACATACACACTGTATCAGTTGTGTGTTTTGCTGGACCAGACGCAGTATTTGCCGTATATTCCGATGATGAAAGACCGGGAAAAACAGTTGGAACAGGATATGGTGTGGAAGAAAGTGTGCGAGACCCTGGATTGGGAGTTTGTTGCTACCGTTTAAGGGAACCTACGGTTCCCTTATGATCCCATTAAGGGAACTCGCCGTTCCCTTAAGATCCCATGCTAAAACATTGATTGTGATGTTTTATTATGTCCTCATAGTATGGGTTCCAAAGGGAACGACGAGTTCCCTTTTATTTAGGACATTGGACACAGATGTATGGTGCACCAACTAACGCAATTTTTCAAGGATATGGCACTTGTGCAACAGCAGATTATGGTCTGATGGACAATGGACAAGTGAGTGTTTTAAATGTGCAATTGAACAAAAACAAGGAAATTGAACAAATAAGTGGGTATGGTTACTACAAGAATGCATCTGAACCTGGTAAATTGACTGTGCACCTGGAAGGTGTCCCTGTTGACTCGCCATATTGGATAGTTAAATTAGGTGAAATGGTCGACAACCAATATCAATACAGCATCATCACTACTCCATCAGGAATATCGCTGTGGGTATTGACGCGAGACATTGACACATTCAGTGAATTGTATTCGGATGAAGTGAAAAAATATCTCGACGCAAACAATTTTAACTATGTCTCAATAGAGCAGAGTGATTGCTAAGGGAACTCGCCGTTAAGCACCTCCCTTCGGGTGGTGCGACGCATCCCGCCTGTGGCGGGATGTCAAACCCTTATGATCCCATGCTAAAATAGTGGTATGATGTCCTCCTAGCATGGGATCTTAAGGGCATAAGTGCCACCTGTGGTGGCACCTATGTTTTGCCTTTGGCAAAACATAGGCGAGTTTCCTTAGTTACTTTTATAGCATGGGATCTTAAGGGAACGGCGAGTTCCCTTAGTTCCCTTAATATTGGCGTATAATATAGAAGATGGATGAAATGGAAGTAATCACCGGCATCGAAAAAGTGTACAACATAGCATTGCCTTATATCCGAACTGCCGCGACTATTGACATGCGCATATACCGAACACAGGTGAATCAATTGTTTAAATCTCATGCTGACCCTGTGCCAAGACACGCGACTTCGTCGCGGTGGGAAATGTCACCTCAATCATTGCGCAACACTCTCAATTACATTTATTTCAAACTATCTTACAACTGCTACATGCTGTGTGTCGACGCCGACAACAACAAATCCTTGTATAAATTGGAATCAGTTAGCACATCAGACAGATTTAGCGAAGCAGTGCAAGACCATTTAAGCAAGTTGGATTCAAACAGGTTAATTACTGATTCCCAGCGCGAATATATTCGCGACGCCGCGTCCAATCCCGTTCGCGTGATGCAGTGCATCATGAAAAATTACAGCACTTTAGGAGACCACAAAGAACCGATGAATGAATACATGATGTTGTTAGGTCCCCTGTTTTTGCCGCCGGGCGTGTTCATTTTGAACTTGTCTGATGCGGTCATTTTGCGCCGCGACCATCGAGAACCTTTCCCAATGGTCACCGGCGATGTGCCAATAGAGAACATGTATCGTTACGAGAAACATTTGCCCATTCTCAGTTTGTCCGGTCAAAAAGGGTATTATGATATTCCGTTTCCCAACTATGACGACATGTTCATTGTGACGGGGCAGAAACAGGTGAATTTTGACGATTATGTGGTGGATTGGGACCGGAAAACGCAGCACAAGGCAGTATTCCGCGGCGGTCCGTCGGGGTGCGGATATACTGCCAAGACCAATCAGCGAATCCGTTTAGCAATGATGAAATCGCCGCTGTTGGACGCCAAAATCGTGGTTCCCAGAAATGCCACGATTGACTCGAATTCCATCAAATTCGATCCGGTGCATGGACTGGGAATGCTTAACACGGGCATCAAATCGGGGAATTTTCTGTCGATGGTGGAGCAGAGCAAATACAAGTATATCATACACATTGATGGTAATGTGAATGCGTACCGTTTATTGACGACCATGATGACGGGGTCTCTTATCATTCGTGTGGAGAGTCCCTACGTTTCGTGGGTAGACCATTTGATAAAACCTGGTCGGGATTATGTGTTGGTGAAACCTGACATGTCGGATTTGTTGGCAAAGATACGGTGGTGCGAGGCGCATCCCAAGTCGGCGCGTAAAATGGCGCGCAACGGATACGAATTTGCCCGGCGTGTTCTTACACGTGAATATGTAGGCAGCACAATAGAGAAGATATTTTGGTCTTTGCCGAATATGTCGCGATTTTCACGTGTTAAGACGCGCAAGAATCGGAAGGCAATTCGACCGCCATTGGTGCCTTTTGTCAGACCGCCATCGCCCCCCTATTCGCCACCGACATCATCGTCGTCATCGTCACAACCTTTTGTCAGACCGCCATCACCGGATTATTCGCCGCCGCCATCGCCGCCTATGGAACCTGCATTTGTGCCAAAAACACCCGATTATTTGATGCCAGCATCATTCCCTGTTGCAGAAGAACCGGATAATATCATTGAATTTCCTCCGAATGCCAAGAAATGCCCGATTGGATACAATGTGATTACAATTAATGGCAAGAAAATGTGCAAACGCAAGAAGAATCAAACAAGAAAAGCAGGACAAGACACGGAATAAATTTTATATTTTTACTATATAAATATAAAATGTCGAGTCTTTCGTTTATTGGTGATTCCACTTCCTATTTAAGAATTCCCAATGTGTCTGACTTGAATTTTGGAACTGGTGATTTCACAATTGAATGGTATCAGTATCAAACAGACACAAATCCATTTCCGCGAATTTTTCAAATAGGTGTATATGGTGGAACCGGAATTTCCATTGGAGTCTCTATTGAAGGTGGCACTTTTTACTATTGGCGAAATAACGTTGCCACTGGTGTTTTATCTTTAACTCAACTTCAATACAAAAACACATGGGTGCATTTTGCAATTTCTCGTGCAAGTGGGGTCACAAAGATATTTATGAATGGAACATCTATTTATAACACAAGTGTTGTAACTAACTTTAACAGTTCCAGCGATTTGGTAATTGCCAATGAATCAACGCCGACTGATGATGCCGCGTTTGGGGGATACATGGCATATTTTAGTTGGGTAAAAGGTACTGCTCTACGGACTGCCGATTTCACAGTTCCCAACAATTATCCATCTTTAACAAATAATTTATTATTGTTGATGGCACCCAGTTTTTCTGGCACATTAGGAAGCACAACAATTAACAATGGCAATAATGTTTCTACTGTATCTGATGTGCCGCCTGGATTTGATTCGACGCCTCCACCCCCGCCCCCGCCGCCTCCTCAACCTGCTTTTACTCCTCCCACCAACATGAAAAAATCTCTATTTTCAAATAATGCCATGGTTTTTTACAAACCGGGCAGTTTGGCGCCAGGCGGAGTAGGGGGTGTTGGCAATGCATCTGTCAAAGCGCGCAGAATATAGAAAAAAAGGGGAACGTAGTTCCAAGCGTCCTACGGATGCGACGCTCGCCCTTCGGGCGAGTCACCCCCTTAAAAATGCCACCAAATTCTCCAATTCATGATGCCGCGCCATTGCCACTTTTTCTTCCAGCGTCTCACCAAATGCAAGAATTCCAATCTCCAATAGAGGCGCAAAATTGGGATATCTCAAAAACAGGTCCCGACAATTATCATACATAATTTGCCGAATTGTGTTTTCCCGTCCAGCAACGTTCCAATACACCTGTTTTGGCGTCTTGCGAAATCGCCATTGGCGCAGCGTGTCTAGAGTTCTGCACAATTCCTTGTATGAACGCATTGTCAAATCAAAATGACACAAATTTGAGTACAAGTAAAACACAGTTGGTTGTGCGCCTGTCTTATACATCTCAGATTGTTTAAACAACTCCGGCAATTCATTTAAATTTACTTTTTCCATTTCACATGCCATTTTTATATTTTGATATTTGCTTTTTACTTTTTACTTTTTGCTTTTTGCTTTTTGCTTTTTGCAAAGATCAAACAAGTTCTCATGTTGGTCAATTTTCACAGAGAACAATAGAGAATTTACAAAAACAACCGTTTTTTGACAGTTTCATGAATTCTCTATCGGCAAGGGAAAACAACAAGAATAAAAATGGGATTTTATATTTTTACAAAAGTCCAAATCCTTTATCAAACACACCGTGTATGTTGTTGTCCCAAAAATTATATCAACAACCAAAATTTTCCAACAACCTTCTGTATATCCCCGCAGCACAAACAAAGAAAAAGTGAAATAAATCGCACTATGGATTGGTCTAAATTTATTTAACCATAACTTGGACTCTATTGCAAAGTTGCTTTTGACAGTTAAGGGCATGTCAAAGAAAAATAAATACATAAACCTAACAGCAATGAAAATGTAGGCAACCCCAAAATAATAAATGAAAATAGGTGAATCATGATGAATCATGTGAATAACTACGGTTTTTGTTCCTATGCATCCGATGTAATATTCCAGTATTTTTCGCAACATTCCATTGTTGTATAAAATTTTTACAGATTCAAGCATGGTGCTTATATTTAGTGTGTATTAAAAAATACACATCAAATTGCATATTAAGATAAGTGATGCTCCGCTACTCGATGCAGAGCAACCAAAGGTTGCTCCACATGTAACTGCCTCCCTTCGGGTAGCAGTTATGCCACGTAGTGGCATCTTGGAACTATGGGTTTTCATTAAAGGAGGGGTCCTGGGGAAAGGACGCTTTGCGTCCGACCGGTGCCCATCCAAAGGATGGGCACCTTAACCTAGGTTCCCAAGAAAGGAGGGGTCCAAGGGGATAGCACCGTAGGTGCTACACTACTCGATGCCACGCAGTGGCATCTTGGAACGTAGTTCCCCTTAGTCAACCCGGTCCATCTCATTGGTCTCTTCGACACCATTAGTACTGCCTCCGGCAGATGCTCTGCCAAAGTTGGTCGACGCCTTCACATCGGCAACATCACGTTCATCAAAATTAACCGTCTTGTTGACACCCATCAGTTCGCCATCCTCCGACAAGGTCTGCGTCAACTTGTTACCAGACTCGCGCGCCTTCTTCACATTCTCCTCTATTGCCTTGCGCTTTGCATCGCGAACGCGGGCGTCAAACTCCTGTTTTGCCTTTTCCTCGTTCTTCACCTTCTCGTGGTGCAACTGATTTAACTCCTCCTCCATGAATTCCACACGCCCAGTCTTGTAGGCGTCAGGGTCCCATGGAATCCAGGTAAAACCGGCACCAACAAAAATGTCGTGGTTGGGGTCCGACTCGCGCAATTTCTTGCATCGCAACTCTGCCTCTGCCTGACTCGAGTAAGCACCACGGAACTTTAGACCACGCACCGAGGTCTGGAACTCATGCTTCTTGTTAAACTCCTCGACAATCTTCTCCTCATTCTTGTCCATGAAATTGCGGTAGTCATCGGCAATTGTGTATGACTTCAACTTCGACTTCTCCTCAGTCACATAGTCCTTGTAGTCTGCCATAACATCGTCCATCTTCAAGTTGTACTTGAAACTGACAAAATTCATGAAATCGCCGAACTTCTCTAATGATTTGGCAAAATCCCACTGTTGGACAAACTTCTCAAACAGGTATTGTTCGCGTTGCTTTAGCACTTTTTCGGGGGATACAAAAGAGAGGCAAATGAATTTTTGCGATGGAATTACGGGGTCCTCATCACACAGGTCAATGTATTTGGGATTGGTGGCGCCATTGGGCATTTTCTTTCTTTCAAAGGACGACATTCTTGCTTAATGATATAATTTACAACAAGAATGTTTTTAAGTGTTTTGAACGATTAAATATTTAGGGGAATTTTTGGCACCATGATTTATTTAGCAAATTTGCCTGCACCCCTCGCATTTTTTTTATTTAATTAGTATATAACAAAAATGAACTTTGGAGAATTATTCAAGAGAGCCATCAAGTACATTGTAGAGGGTATTGTTGTTGCTTTAGCCGCGTATGTTATCCCTAAACAGAAACTTAATATTGAGGAGGTCGTTGTCGTTGCCTTAGTTGCTGCTGCCACTTTTGCTGTCCTTGACACCTTCATCCCCTCGATGGGTGCCACTACCCGCCAGGGTGCCGGTTTCGCCATCGGCACTGGTCTCACCGGTGGAATCAAGATGATGTAAGGGGAACTACGTTCCCCTTGGACCCCTCCTTTAAGGAGAAACCAACGGTTTCCCCTTTGACCCCATCCCTTTGTTAGTAGAATCATTTGACTCATCTTTTAAGGGTTCGCGTATCATCATGACACATTTTTACATTTTTCAAACAGGAAAATGTAAACTACATAAACACAATGCATCTGTATTACCAACCAAATAATGAATTTAGCATTTGAATTAAACCAATTTTGTGGGAACCATATTTTTTTCATGGACACCAAACCCAATTCACTGATTGACGGACTTTTCACAAAGGTGAATTATTGCGACGAGCAATTTACCATGAATGGCATTTACCTAACATTGCCGGGTGAGGTCCTGGATGTTGCACCATCCACACACAAGATGCGCATTGAATCTGGGTTTTATCGTGCCCTGTGTGAAATTGAGCAAGAAATGTTGCGGTCTTACTTGATTGTGCGAAACAATAAACCTGTGGGATCATTAATTGTGCAAAACAAATTGAGCGAAACAATACAGACAAAATATGATATTGTGAGTGCAAAACCTAACTGGAAACAGGGGCAAATATTAATTAAAATATCCGGGATTTGGGAGAACAAACAGGGTCATGTTGGGTTGTCATACAGGATTATATAACGAGGGCGGAATCGCCCTCGGCACCTATTAGCGTCGCTTCGCCGACGCGGAAAACAGTATATGCTTGTATTCATTGGTGGTTTTAAAATAAAGTAATGCGTCGGCGAAGCGACGCTAATCGGAGCCGAGGGCGATTCCGCCCTCGAAGGAGGGGTCCAAGGGGAACTACGTTCCCCTTAAAGGATATAGAATCACCTCTTCTCTATTATTTATCACAAAATGAAGGAAATATATGAACGCATTTTAGCAACACACTGGTTACACAAGTCGGTGCCATATGTAAAAAACGCGGGGTCGCAGAAACTCGCGGTCATTGTAGACCCGCGTTATGACGACCTTATGCTTTCTGTAATAAAGAATTTCATGTTTCACCTTAATTGCTGTGGTTGGAATTTCCTTGTTGTGTCCCACGCCTCGCACCAAGACCGTGTGCGCGCCGATTTGCCCGGTATAGCATTCATGCCAATTGACGCAGCATTCCTAGAGGACGGTCACAAACCTAATATGTCCATTGACAGTTACAATCGCATCATGATGGACGCCCAATTCTGGTCCGCACTCCCTGCCGAGCATATCCTCATCTTTCAAACAGATTGTTATATGTTTAAGATGTTCGACGAGACCACATATTTGCCCTACGATTATGTAGGGGCAAATTGGTTCAGTCCTGCCGACGCCGCGTTTTTCGAGGGCGGCGTCAATGGCGGATGCTCGCTTCGCAAGCGCAGCGCCATGCTCGAGTGTTTGCGCCTGGTTTCGTGGGATTTGATTTCCTCTGTGAGACAGAATCAAATAGTGAAGTTTGGGATACAGGGTCGAAAGGCGCCCCTTGGCAAACTGAATGAGGATGTGTTTTACACAAGTGCATGTGAAATATTGCATAAAAAGATGGTGCCGATAGAGAAACGCCCCAAATTCGCGGTGGAATGCGAATACGACGAGGACACGTGTTTTTATCATGGATGGAACAAGGGATATCACACAGAAGCGCAGACGCGCAAGATGCTGGGACTAGTGTCGATAACGTAATTGTCGGCGCCGTGTCTTTTTGCCGCGTTTTTGCCAGCGTTTCCGTGTTTTTTTACCGCCCTTTAAATTCAGTTGTTTTTTTAGATTAGCATCAATGCTGTCGATTGTTGTTTTTAATGCAGTAAGAGTTGCAACTTCTCTTTCTAATGCAGTTTTGTTTTCAGGAGTAAGAGTCAAATTTTTGTTGTTTTCTTCAAGTTCATTATTTTTCTTTTTTAATGTGCCATCAATTATCCCATCCGCATCTATTTTCTTGTTTGAGTAATTTTGTCTATGGGTTGTTTTATCAGTTGAATTCATAAATGAATTCATGTCAGGAGGAGATTTTTCATAATTGACTGCAGTTTCAATAAAATCTTTTACTTTTGCATATTCCGGTTTTTTCACCAAATCTTTTAATTGAGATGCTGGAATTGTGTTATTTGGTGGATTTCTAGATATAAAACTTTCCAAATCATTGTCTGACACGGTTGTTGATGTTTGTTTGGGTGGCGGCGGCGGCGGCAGCACAATATTCTGACTATTTGCCACATTCGAACTTGTTATAATTGGTCCAACAGATGTATTAGTTCCCGATTGTCCATCAGAAACCATAATATTATCAAATTTTTGTTTTTCATATTTTATTTTATTATTTTTTTCCACATCTGCAATTTGTTGTGTCAAATCCGTGAATTGAGCAATGTTGAGATTGTATTTTTCTTTTAAAATATTTGAACCAGTAGTGTAATCTGTATAAGAACAATCTATCAATGAACTATTTTCCTCTGTGATAATGCCTCCGACAACCACCATTTGGACCTGACACTCGTATCGAGGTTTGCCCTGTAAATCGACCAAATCAATTGCTGCCGATTGAATATTTTTGCCTTTTCGACTTTCTTCAAACATTTCCACAATTTTATCCATGTCAATTTCAGCACTATCTTGCACACGAATCATTGTTTTAATATCTGGATCCATTGATTGTCGATTTGGATAATAATATAAGCGCATTGACTCCACAATTTCTTTGTGAAACAGGTACTCACCTTTTTTCAAATCGGCATCCACATTGTAATTGAGATTGTATTCGTTTGAAATGAGTTGGTTGTCTTGATATTGGTGCATGGTTGTTATTATGTAACCAAACCCGCAAATTTTTCGCAGTTTCATGAATGTTTCTGCCAAGGGAGTTCTTTGTGAAAAATAACTGATATCCGTTTCATACACGGGTTTGATTGCATCTTTCATGTTTTTTATTGTTGCAGGGTCAATGTTCTGACTATTGGATTTGGCGTCTGAAATTGCTGAATTTAAATCTGTTAAACTGGTTTCAATGGATTCATGCATTTTAGTCAATCTATCATAAATCAATTCATACTCATCAACCAGTTGTTTTAATTTTGAATTTAAACCTTTGATTTTTGACTTGTAATCTGTGGTTGTTTCTAAAAGTGCTTTTAACACATTTGTGTTTGTAAAATTTGCACTGGATGTTGTGTCACCAATAAATGCCGGACTAATTTTTTTTTTACTATTTAATTTTTTAAGTTTGTCATTTAAATCGGCAATTTTTGTTTCCAACTCAGTTTCCGTTTTGTCAAGTTTTGAAATATCTAGTTTATCGGCATCTTCAATTGACATTGAAAGAGTTTGCAGTTCATTTAAATATTTTATCAAACTATCAAATCCACGGATTAATGTATTTTTTGTAAGGGTTAAATTTTTTGAAGGTTTAATGGCGTCAAGAATCCTTTTTTGGTTTTGAATTTCTGTTAAATTGTTTGCTTTATATGAAGCATTTAAACTAAAACTTGGAAATGAAGAGGAAAAATTATTCAAATATTGTGTCATTTCTTTAATTACCTTTTGTATTGAATCAATCGCATTTCCTGTGTTTCGGAAATTAAGCAATTCTTCCTTTGCCTGAAATAATTTTTCGTATTTTCCATATATTACAATTTCACTTTTGACATCTTTCAATTCTGCATTTTCTGCGGCAAGTTCATCATTTAATTTTTCAAGATCAAGTCTGTCACTTGTGCTCATGCCAGACAAAGAATTTAGTTCTTCAACAATATAATTCAAAACTGATTTTTTCCTATCTTCAAGTTTGTCATTGAACTCACCAAATCGTTTTTGTATATCATCGCGCAAAACCGGAATCGCGACATTTCTTTTTGTCAAAAAATCCTTCGCCAAATCATACAATTTCACATACACAGGATTTGTGTCAAATGTGTCCATGAAACGGATTTCATCTACGGTGCACATTTTGCCTTCCAGTTTCAAATATGAATTGTATTTGTGATAAGCAACCTTTTTTTCTGCCGCGTAAAATATTGACATTGCAAACTCTGGATTGCTTGCAACCTTCAATTTTTTTATTACAGGAAATGTCATTGGAAAAAGCATTTCCAACATGAATTTTGTGTTGTGTTTTAAGACATCATTCATTGAATCCGGTTCCTCAATTGTCAGTTCACTCACAAACTGAATTAAACTTGAAAAATTAAAAAAAATCTGGACCCTTTCTGGGTGAGTCAGGCGCGTCATTCTTGCAGCATCATATTTCACATTTGTGCTAATTAACGGATATTTTTCCAACCCACTCGGTTTTGCAGTCAAATAAGGGAATTCAAACAGATCACTTGTCAATGGTATCGGGCGTTTTGCTAAATAATTGGTATTAATTATTATTTGCATTGGTTGTATTCCTGACCTCAATTTTGTCTGGTTTTGTGCTTGTGTTGTTGCAGATCCCATTGTCTGGTTTTGTGCTTGTATTGTTGCAAATCCCATTGTCTAATTAATATAGTCTGATATATTTTCACTACACATGATATATAGCATTTGAAATTGAATGCCGTCTAAAAAATCATCTATTTCGGCGTCGTCTATATTTGACAATGTGCATGACCATGTCACTGTGTTGAATAACAGCAAAATATTTGCTGGTATTATGATAGTGATTCTCAATGTGGCGTCCAAATTCGTCAATTTCAAATTTGGGTCCACTACCGAGAAATATTTGAAGTACACCTTTAGTAGACAAATCCTTGTGTTTGCCATGACATGGATGGGCACCCGCGATATTTATATTGCTACAGGAATGACCTTGGTATTCATCCTGTTTTTTGATTTCCTTTTTAATGAGGACAGTAGTCTATGCATTTTGCCCGACCAAATGAAAGAGTATTACCAGAGTTTGGATGATGATGAAAACAAAATAGACGAAAAACAGTATGCGGAGGCAATTGTCACGATAGAGAAATATAAGAACCAACATGGCACTAACACAGGTGATTTGCAACCGAATAAGCATGCGTTTGGGACCACGCACGTCTAAGTAGGGGAACCAACGTTCGAGGGCGCAATCGCCCTCGGCTCCGATTAGCGTCGCTTCGCTGACGCAATGTAAAAGGATTAAAAAATAAATTGTAATGCGTCCGCCCGAAGGGAGGACGCTAATAGGTGCCGAGGGCGATTCCGCCCTCGTAGGAGGGGTCCTAGGGGAACGTAGTTCCCCTAACCGATGATAGATGCCTGATGCGGTTTAAAATCCGTAGCAAACTCGTTGCCCATAATTGCATTATGCACAACGGAAAAGAAATCCCGCGAATTTTTCGGTTCTTTCAACTCTCTGTCATTTTCAATTATAGAAAAATCGCAGGTTTCGTCACATGGATTGCACGCCTTGTCATTCGGGAATTTGATTTCCGGATAAACATGAGATATCATCTCTGTTTTAACAGGAATGCCTTTGTGCATCAAAACGCCGTTTTTGCACTTGTCTTTCATTAACATCTTGTTGTCAATTGCTGCCGCAAATCCCTCCAAAGTTGTATCAGTCATTTGGTAATAAAAAATTGCAATCACGCATGCCAGTGTTCCATAGAGGCGATTTATTTTGGTGTAATACAGGATTAATATGACAACGAACAGTTTTCCTAAAACACTGTGTGCAATGACTCTAAATTCTCTATTGTAAAACCCATAAAATAGTGCCAACACAATGGGGATGAATTGCATCACCACATTGTTGTCTTGGAAATACACAAAATTCCTATTTAGAAAATTTGTCAAATTATAATTTGAATTCATGATATATTATAAGCAATCAAAATATAGATTTATATTAAAGGAAGATGTCATCAATTACTTTACACGCTTCTCCATGGTCTGGCAGTTCTTCTACTAAAAAACGAACCCCAAGTATGAATCGCAAAAAAACATGCAAAAATAACACTTCTTATTCCGATGGCGATGTTGATTTGTATGAATCATCCTCTATTTCTGAGAATTTTGAATCGGCAATAGAGGAACAGGAAAACAGGAATTCGCGCGTCAATCAATTGTTGAACAAAATCACCGACGCCGGGGATGGTCTTGCCGATTTTGTGCCGGTTGCTGCACCTAAAGAAAAAACCAATAAAACAAATACTTTAGACGAATTATTGCCTACCATCACTAATAAACCCGAAGGGTTCGAATCATCTTTATTAAAACGTGCTGCCGGGTTGTCCGAAGACAACGAGTATGCCCCCAACAATTTTGGCGAAGAACGCCTGAGCAATTACGCCAGAAGTTATGAACCCAAAACATCCGGACTTTTAGGAAAACCATATTACACCTCTATGGGCATTGGACCAAACAAAGTGAATGATGCAAATGATAATAACACGATGATGCAAAAACTGAATTATATCACACACATTTTGGAAGACATGCAAATGGAGAAAACGAGCAACGTGACGGAGGAACTCATTTTGTATTCGTTTTTGGGCGTTTTCATTATCTTTGTTACGGACTCTTTTGCCAAGGCGGGAAAATACTATCGATGAAATGCTGCTTCTAAGGCGGGAAAATACTATCGGTGAAATGTCACAAAATAATTCCTACACACATGTAGATATTATTTACAAAGGGATATAGAAATTTGCATCTATTATTTACAAAAATGGAATACAACAAATTATGGTCGATGCATTGTCTCAATTACAATAATTCTGTAAGACAAGAATCCATGACGGCGCGATTTGATGTTGTCGGAATCACCGATTTTACTATGTATCCAGGGGTTCCTCTATCGGACCCCAAAATAAACCCATCCGATTCTGCAAATGTTCAACGATGCCATTCTTGCATGCATGGACATCTAGAGATGATTCAGAATTTCCTCAATAATGATAGCAGCAAATACGGCATCTTTTGCGAAGACGACATCTTAATAGATGCCGATTTCATGAATCGCATCAACCCTGTAATTGCAGATTTTGCAAAACAGAATTTGGATGTCTTGTTGCTCGGATATTTAGTGACCCGTGCAATTGTGGAACAACCGCAATATCAAGGTGAGTCATACAGATATTATGATTACGAAATGGAATATATTTGGGGCACACAGATGTATATGTTGTCCCGCGCACAAGCGCGCCGAATTGTTGACAAATATGCATGCCAAGAAGCATCCACAATGTACAATCCATTTAGTGCGGATTGGACAATTACCAAAGAGGGCAATCGGCGCATACTTTATCCAATGTTGGCAATAGAGGATGGAAAAAGCACATATGAAGATGAAGGGCAAGCACATTTTCACGCATTATCACACAGTGTGCATGTGAATTCATCCACGTATGTGTAGATGGGGTGAAAGACAAGATATTATTTT
>Ga0078894_10001589_pt1 | contig 17020 bp, 15 predicted proteins | sample LauGreSu1BDMLBSD_2_FD_67506 | JGI IMG/M metagenome (GOLD analysis project Ga0078894, IMG submission 67506) | Freshwater lake microbial communities from Lake Michigan, USA - Su13.BD.MLB.SD (version 4) (version 4) | ecosystem: Environmental > Aquatic > Freshwater > Lake | place: Lake Michigan... | reverse complement strand
CTCGTGCAACAGAAGATTAAATTTGATGTGATTCTCTTGGACGGCGATCACAACTATTATACTGTCGCGAAGGAGCTTTCCTTTCTCGATGAAATTACACACGAGAATACATTAGTGATCATAGACGACTATGAGGGTAGATGGTCGGACAAGGACCTGTGGTACTCCGACCGAAAGGAATACGAGAACGTGAAGATCGCGACGAAGTCTCAGGAGACTGAGAAGCACGGCGTCAAGGCAGCTGTCGATGAGTTTTTGGAGAACTGCGGATTGTGGAAGATGTCTGCACCTTTAAAGGGAGAACCCGTCGTCCTGATGAGAAAATACGATGTCTAGGATCGTCCTCGGCCTAGACGTCTCCACCTCATGTACAGGGTTATGTATAGTTGATTCTGAAGTCCAGCCTGACGACAAGGGATCGCACATCCTCCTCCTCGATAAGGTGGAGTTTAAGAAGTGTAAGACTTTCTTCGAGAAGGCTGATGTTGTGCAAGGAGTTCTATCCGATGTTCTACATCGTCAGAAATTCAAGCCTGACATTTTTGCACTAGAGGAGCCTCTCCTCGGTTTTTCCAAGGGTATGTCTTCCGCCTCAACAATCACGACACTGATGCGGTTCAACGGCATCGTGTCTTACATCGGTCGTCAAGTCTTCAGTGTGGATCCTACATACTTGTCTGCCGCCCACGCTCGGAAGCTGTGCGGCATCAAGCTCGTGAAGCGAGATCTGGGAGGACCTCAGAAGGAACAAGTTTTCAAGCACATGTCGGAGAACGACCTGAAGCACGTTGACTGGCCAAAAAAGAAGAGCGGGCAACCCATTGACGCTTCACGAGACATGACGGATGCATACGTGATCGCCCGAGCGGCCTGTGTCATGTGAACATCCAGAAAATTAATGTTACGGTTGGACTGTGTCCATTCGTTCTGTCTCCGACAGTATCAACCTCTACGAGTCAATATTCGGCAAAGGGCGCATCTCTGCAAATGGGATCAACTTTGATGTTCGTTGTCCCATCTGCGCGCCGACCGATCCCTCCAAAAAGAAATTGTCCATAAGGACCGATACGTCGGCCAACCACTGCTGGGTATGCGGATGGAAATCGAGGACAATAGTTCCACTCATTCGCAAGTACGGGGAACAGTCCCAATTAAACAAGTTTAAGGAACTTTTTGGTCTAAGCGATTCTCAGAACAACCTTGTTACAGGTGAAAAAGAAGAGAAGAAGATCGAACTACCGAAAGACTTTCAACTCTTGACACTTGCATCTACATCTGATCCCGATGTTAAAGCTGCATGGAGGTACCTGACTTCTCGGGGTCTAGATGAGAAGGATGCCTGGTACTATAAATTTGGTATTTCGAATGAAATGCGATGGAAACGAAGGATCATTATGCCGTCCTTCGACAAGGACGGAAACCTAAACTTTTTCACTGCTAGAGCAATTGATAAGGAAAGAAAACCGAAGTACGACAACCCAGACGTCGATAAAAATCCGATTGTGTTCAATGAGATCAACATAAATTGGTCGAAGAAACTTGTGCTCGTTGAGGGACCTTTTGATTTGGTGAAATGTCCACATAATTCAACAGCAATACTTGGGTCTGATCTCGACGAACGACACGAAGTATTCAACAAGATACTCCTGAATAACACTCCCATTGCCATTGCTCTAGATGGTGACATGTGGGAGACAAAGACACCAAAGATAGTAAAGAAACTACAGGAATACAATGTAGACGTCGTCGTCGTTGACGTAAGACCTTGGGGTGATCCTGGAAGTATGTCTAGACATGAGTTCGTCTCCTCTTTGAAAGAAGCAAGAACCTTGACGTGGCAGGACAACTTCTTGACAAAACTCAACAAAGCATCTAGACTAAGGCCTTCTTTTTAGACTTCTCGTAGAACTTGATATTTAGGGTCATGAAGAAGACTAGGCGTAACTCGCGAATCAGCGAGAGACAACTTCGTAACATTATTCGCGAAGAACTTGCCCGTGAACATTTGATTCGTGAAGGATTTATGGACTCTCTTGCAAAACCTTTTAAGGCCCTTGAGCAGAAAGTCAAGGAAGAAATTGCAAAGAAATCTGAGGAGATAATTGCAAATCTGAAACAACTCGTCGATCAGCTAAAGTCTTCTGACGCCATCAAAGAGGCAAATCAGTTCATGACTCTACTCTCCAGTGAAGATACAGGCGGGTCTGTTGATGAAATAGTCTCGCAAGTTCCTGATCTTGCTGCTCTCTACAAAGACGTGAAAGAATTGAAGTCCATCGATCCAATGGAGATAGTAGCATCAGATACATCTAGCACAAAAGCCGAGGGGATCACTAGATCTTCATTAGCAACGCAGCTCATTTTGCTGGATGAGCACAGAGATCAGACGCTGGAGAGGTACAACAAAAACACTCCGACCGTCCTCAGCGAGTCGATTCTGTTGACAGCTTTCACTGCATGGTGGACTTTCGAGAAAACTGTCGTGGGTGGACTCGGATTGATGTACTGGGCACTCAAGTTTCTGTCGTGGGCATGCGGAAAGCTCGGTTTCAAAAATGCCTCAGCCTCCCTGAAGAAACACTCAGAAAAGGTCCACCACCTTGAGGATGCAATCATAGAGACGACTGTTTTCCCCATGCGCGTTCAGTATGCGGCTTATGCAGCATATACCAAGATGAAGGGTGGAAAATCTATGAGCTTTGAGGAATTCAAGAATCCAAAGAACAAGGAAGCAAAGGAGTCGAGGAAGGCGACATTCAAGGTTCTTAAGTTTGCCTTATTCATGCCTATGATTGTCGATGCTCTCGTAGGTCTAGCACAAGCTCTCGGCCCGACTTTCAATTCTTTTGGTTCCTTCTTCAAGACGGCTAAGTACGGTGCGAAGGTCGCGTCTGAGACAGGCGCCGCTGCAAAGACTATAGCAAATCTCGGAAGCGCTGCTGCTGAAGTCTCTTGATTGAACACATTCTAAGACGCTTAGTAGAGTCTTCACTGCATGGTGAAGATCGCCCACACAGCGGACATACACATAAGATCTCTTTCGCGCCATTCTGAATATTATCAGGCGTTTCAGTACTTCGTCGATGATTGTCGGTCTCAGGCGGTAGACCACATTTTCGTGGGCGGCGACATCTTTCACACCAAGACAACCGGCATATCTCCTGAATACATCGACCTGTTAACGTGGTGGTTGAATAAGATGAGCACTGTTGCACCGGTGCATTTAATTCTTGGCAACCACGACGGAAACCTCGTCAATTTATCTAGGCAGGATGCAGTTTCTCCCATCGTTGACGCGATGGGAAATAGCAGGGTTTCTTTATATAAGAAGTCTGGAACTTACAAACTTCAGGACGGTTTCAATCTTTGCGTCTTTTCTTGCTTTGACGAGGAAGGATGGAGCAGCGTGCGACCTCTCGCAGGAGAAGTAAATATAGCTGCATTCCACGGACCAGTTCGAGGTTCGACGACGGAGACAGGTTGGGACATTGACGAAGGTGTCACCGTAGACTATTTCAACGACTATGATTTTTGCTTCTTGGGTGATATTCACAAGCCTCAGATGCTGGGATATCGTCAGGGCAAACCCTGGATAGCTTATCCAGGAACACCGATTCAGCAAAATTATTCTGAACAATTAGAGCATAGTTACTTACTCTGGAATATCAAAAATTCTTCTGAGTGGAATGTTGAAACTCGACAACTTCCAAACCCAAAGCCTTATGTCACTATCGACTGGCAGGGGAGCTTGGAAGACACTCTCGTAGCAGCTAAAAAGTTTCCAAAGAGCAGCAGATTCAGAATTAGAGCCAATGTACAGTTGACTCAGGACGAAGTCCATGTCCTTTCTGAGACTCTGAAAACCTCAATGCTTGCCACTGAGGTCACTTACAAGTCAGATTATCAGATCGACAAGCAGACCGTCAAGGCAGGTACGACTTCTCTTGTCAAGAAGGACCTGCGTTCTATCGATGTCATGACGAAGCTTCTCAAAGACTTCTATAAGGAAAATGATTTTATCGATAAGAATTTCGACAAGACAACGGACTTGATGAAGAACTATCTGTCTGCTGTAAGTACTGTCGAAGACATTGCCCGCGGTTCTAAATGGACGCTTCGACAGATGCAATGGGACAACCTTTTTTCCTACGGTGAAGGTAACGTAATCGAATTCGATAATTTGCGTGGAATTGTAGGAATATTTGGTCCCAACAGGGTGGGAAAGTCGTCGATCGTTGGGACATTGATGTATACACTGTTCAACACGACAGACCGTGGTTCTATGAAGAACATAAGTGTTTGTAACGTCAGGAAAGATTATTGCTCTTCTCGAGCTGTTTTCGACCACAACGGTACTTCCTATGTAGTTGAAAGGCAGACCACAAAGAATACGAATAAGAAAGGTGTAGTCTCTGCTTCTACAGCTTTGAACTTATTCAAGATGCGAGAAGATGGAGAAATGGAAGACCTCTGCGGTGAGCAGAGAAACGATACGGAAAAGACTGTTAGATCTCTTCTAGGCTCAGCAGACGACTTTTTAATGACGTCCCTCTCGGCTCAGGGCGAGTCCAACTACTTCATGACTCAAGGATCCACGAAGCGCCGTGCAATTCTGACTAGGTTCCTCGACCTCGACATCTTCGATAAGCTGCACGAGTTAGCTTCGAAGGATGTAACGTCTATCAAGTCTCAACTGAAAAATTTCCCTGACAGAGACTGGGAAGCTACGCAGGCCTCGAATGCAGATCTTCTGAAAAGCTACAAAGAAAGCATGACATCGCTCAATAATGTCATAGGCGAAAGCAGGTCAGAATTGGACAGTCTTCGTCAAGAGCTTTCAAAGCACAACGCCAGTCCAATCTCGCAGGCAGATGTGGACGCTCAGCGTGAAAGAGTCGAGTCTCTGAAAGCTAAGTCTGAAGAGTGTGCTGAAAACATTGAGTCTCTTGAAAAAGAGGTTGCAGACTTACAGGAAAAGCTTGTCGCAGTACAGAAAATAGTTGACTTTATTGATGTTGCATCTTTGCGAAAGAAGCTGGAAGCGAAGAGACAACTTGAAAGTAGTATTACCGAACTACGTCATTCTTATGAGAAAGAAGGAACACGACTAGAAAATCTCAATAAGTCATTGAAGATTCTGGAGGAAGTTCCGTGCGGGGACAGTTTTCCGACATGCAAGTTCATAAAGAATGCTCACACTAACAAGCAGGACCTACCAGAACAGTTGGACAAAACTAACACTGCGAAGAGAGTTCTTGCAGAAGCAAAAGAAGCACTTGAATTACTGAAGGACGACTCGACAGAAGAGAAGTTGTCGAAGTATGACAAAGCCGTTTCACTCTGTTCCAAGCTGAGCCTTGAAATTTCAAGGAAAGAGACTGAGTTAGAAAAGACTCGATCTTTGTGTGGACCTCGTAAGACTGCTGCCGATGATGCCGCAAAGAAACTAAGTCATCTAGAAGAAGCTTTGAATAATGAAGAAAATGTAGAGGTCATTACAATAAGGTCTAAATTGAAAGATTTGTCTGATCAAATTAAGAAGTACGACGACGACAAGATGAATCTTGCATCGCAACACGGCAAGCTTCTCTCCACCATCGAGCAGCTCGATCGTGAAAAGAAGTCAAGAGACGAGCTTCTTGTGAACGTAAAGATATACGAAACAATTGCTAATGCCTTCTCAAAGAAGGGCATTCCCTTGCTTGTCACTAAGTCTCAGTTGCCACTCATCAATATGGAGATTTCAAAGATTCTACAAGGAATCGTTGACTTTACAATTGAACTTGAGTCCGATGAGGATACTGACTCACTTGAGATCTACATCAACTACGGAGATTCAAAGCGAATTATCGAACTCTGCAGTGGTATGGAAAAGACCATCGCAGCTATAGCATTAAGAGTGGCGTTGCTCAATGTGTCGTCTCTTCCAAGACCAGACTTCTTCATAGTTGATGAAGGATTTGGAACTCTAGACAGTGCTGGTGTTGAGGCATGTAACAGACTCCTCGTGAGCATGAAGAGGTATTTCAAGACTGTCATTGTCATTACACATGTCGACGGGATAAAGGATTCCGCCGATCACGTGCTTGAGATCACAAAGAATGAAAAGGATGCAAAGATAGAATGGACATGACATGGAAGCCTTACGTTCACGACAGACTTATCACACAGCACCCGTCAGGTTTTTATGTGATAAAACCTGCTCACTCAAATGTAACTTCGCAGCCTATCTTCTGTCCTGTCTGTGACAACATCATGAGAACCATCTACGATGAAGAGACATACAAGAATTTTCAGTGTTGTGATGAGTGCGCAAATTCCTGGGTATATCGAGACATCGAGAGATGGAAGTCTGGTTGGCGTCCATCAAAAGAGGCACTAGCGACTAAAGTAAAAGACACCAAAGAAGATTTGGCGATATCGATGCGCAAGGAAGATATTTAGAGCGTCAAGGAGAGTTTAATGAAATCGATAAATATAGCGGCACTCGGGCAATCAATTGATACGACTTGGGGCCGCTCCTCCACGCCTAAGACGGCATCATATTCAGTAAAGTTTAGTCTTCTTGGAGGTGACAGAATACTTGCTTCTTATCAGGTCATCACTAACTTCGTTTCCGAGAAGGAAATGGCCATGATGAAGAAGCAGTGCGCAGAAGAGTCGGTCGACGTAATCGATGCCCACGTCAAAGCAGTCAAAGATAGTTACAAGGAATTGTCTGGCGAGTCTATTGCTTTCAAGGAAGTCAGTTCAACTGACTCACTGGAAATCATTGGCTTCAATGTTCACAATCCTAAGAGAACAGCATATTATAGGCGAAAAACGGTATTTGAACTAGCATGACGACAACAGCTCCTATGTCTCGACAGGCCGTAGTGGCCGAGATACTCAAGTGTGGCAAAGATCCCTCATACTTCATGAAGAAGTATTGCAAGATCCAGCACCAGTTGCGGGGTCTTATTCCTTTTGAGACATATAAATTCCAAGACGAGTGCGTCAGTCAGTTTCAAGAACACCGTTTCAATATTGTCCTCAAATCTAGGCAGCTAGGACTTTCAACGGTCTCAGCTGCCTATGTCGTTTGGTACGCCATCTTCAAGAAGGACAAGAACATCCTTGTTATCGCTACGAAGTTGAACACTGCAATCAACTTCATTAAGAAGGTAAAGACTATGCTGGACAACTTACCGGCATGGCTCCTTCTTTGCAAGTTTGAGCCTACTAAACAGTCTATAAGATTCACGAATGGATCGACAATTACAGCAGTGCCAACGTCGCCCGATGCAGGTCGTTCTGAAGCTCTTGCTCTTCTCATTGTAGACGAAGCTGCATTCATTAGAGACTTCGATGAGATCTGGACTTCCTTGTATCCGACGTTGTCGACAGGTGGTTCTGCGATTATTTTGTCCACTCCGAACGGTGTTGGCGGTCAGTACTACAAACTATGGACAGAAGCTGAGTCCGGAGCAAACGACTTCAATCCCATCAGACTTCCATGGCAAGTCCATCCAGAACACGATCAGACGTGGTTCGACAAAGAGACAAAGAACCTACCGAAGCGTAAGGTTGCTCAGGAGTTCTTGTGCGACTTTATATCGTCTGGAGACACCTTCCTACAACCTACGGAGTTTGAGAAACTACGACAGAATATTTCTCCTCCCATGATAAAGGAAGGACCGCAAAACGGAGTATGGATTTGGAAGCGTCCTGAAGCAGAAAAGAGATACATCATTTCTTCCGACGTCGCTCGAGGTGACTCGAGCGACTATTCTACCTTTCACGTGCTGGATTTCGAGACGTGTGAGGTGTGTGCAGAGTTCATGGGAAAGATACCACCAGATCGTTTGGCGGACCTTCTTTTTGAGTACGGTAAGTCTTACAATGAAGCCCTAATATGTCCAGAACAGAACACTTTTGGTTATTTTACTTGCGTAAAGCTTAGAGACGCAGGTTATCCTAGACTCTACTATCATAACTCTACTGGAGATATGTTTGAGTATAGGCCGACTGACCCCGAAACGATACCGGGATTTTCTACTCAGACGAAGACTAGAACACAGATTCTGACCAAATTGGAAGAGTCTATCCGGAATGGGAAGCTGAAGACATATTCTCAGCGCCTCTATGATCAGCTACAGGCATTTGTTTGGAACGGTGCCAAGGCACAAGCCGCAAAAGATGCACACGATGACCTCATAATGAGCATCGCAATAGGATCTTGGCTAGTTGTGGGAGACGGAAGCCATAGCGAGCAAGGTCTTTCAATGGCTATGGCGATGCTCAAGGCCACTTCAGTCGGCAATCGAGGCATGGATACTCTCCCGGGCGGGATAAATGACGTAAAACCAGTGCCGAATCCACACATACAAGGATTTACGCCATACAACGTTCACAAACCAAGAAACCCAGAAAACGTAAGACATACATCAGCGACAGATTTTTCTTGGCTCTTTAAGTGACTTGATACATATACCCAGACAATTCGAGGAAGAATATGCCGAGCATAGGACTCAAAAGACTTAAGCAGATCATAAGAGAAGAAATTGAAACACTTTCAGAAGACGCCGACCGCGACTCCGGCACCAAGCTAATGTCTTCAGCTAATAAGCTTCTGAAGGCCGTCGAAGCTTTCAAGAGTACTTCGACAGAGAAGGTCAATTCTGAGCTAGGTACGAGTCTCGATGAAGTTGAGAAGTTTCTCAAGAGAATTGTTGACTCTCCCATGATGTACGTCGACAATACTTCAGTTCCTGTCGAAAAGAAAGTGACTTTGAAGCCACAGAAGACGAATGTAGTGTAGATTAGCTGTCAAAGGGTCGCGTCCCTAATGGACCGGCAAGACAAATGGCGAAAGAAAAAGATAACAAGTCACTATTTCAAAGACTCACCAAGCTTTTTAGAAGCGGGCCTGTAGTCAAGCGCAAGATCCGCAACCTCGACACCACAATCGCTGTAGCTGATAAGTCAAAAAGCAGCGGAGCGCTATTGTTTCAGAAGTCGATGGCTCCGACTTATGCGACTATTACGGCTAATGCATACAACCTCTCAGAACGTCTGATGAGGTACCAAGATTTTCAAGAGATGGAATATACTCCTGAGCTCGCAGCAGCTTTGGACATCTATGCCGACGAGACCTGTGCACAAGACGATAAGGGCCGAGTCCTCCACATCTACTCCGACAATGAGAAGATCAGGGAGATTTTAGAGGAACTCTTCTACAATACGCTCAATGTTGAATTCAACATGCGTGCTTGGACACGCAACCTCGTCAAGTACGGTGACATGTTTCTCTACAACGACGTGTCACCTGAGCATGGTGTGATCAATGCTTTTCCTATACCTGTCAACGAGATAGAGAGGGAAGAGAACTACGATCCAAACGACCCAATGGCAGTTCGTTATCGATGGGTCACTCTCGGCAATAGGACACTGGAGAACTGGGAGGTCACACATTTCCGCCTCTTGGGCAACGACATGTTTCTGCCTTATGGCTCGTCTGTCATAGAGCCTGCACGTCGAATATGGCGACAGTTGATCCTCATTGAGGATGCCATGTTGGTCTACCGTGTCGTCCGTGCTCCTGAACGAAGGGTGTTCTACATTGACGTTGCAAACATTCCTGCTGAAAACGTACCTATGTACGTAGAGGAACAGCGGAAGAATCTTAGATCTTCACAGGTCATTGACCGAACCACAGGCCGAGTCGATCTACGGTATAATCCGCTCTCCGTCGACGAAGACTACTTCATACCCGTCCGCGGCGGTGAGAGTGGAACAAAGATCGACACGTTAGCGGGAGGACAGAATGCTGCAGCTGTAGAAGATGTCGCTTACATCCAGAAGAAGCTCTTTGCTGCGCTTAAAATACCTCGTGCTTATCTTGGATACGATGAGGCCCTGTCTTCAAAAGCGACGTTGGCACAAGAAGACATAAGATTTTCTAGAACAATCAATGTCATACAGAAGACAATGATTTCTGAGTTGAATAAACTTGCAATCATTCATCTTTACACGAATGGTTTCGACTCAGAGGATCTTCAGAATTTCACGCTGAGACTTTCGAATCCATCGACGGTCGCTCAACAACAGAAGCTTGAGCTATGGAGAGCAAAGTTTGAGATAGCAGGCTCTGCCCCTGAAGGACAGATGTCAAAGGAGTTCATACGTAAGGAAATCTGGGGTCTTAACGAAGACCAGTGCAAGACAATCGATGAACAACGTCTCAAAGAGAAGATAGTCGACCAGACTATCGAGGCCGCAAAACCTGAAGAAGAAGACAGCGAAGATGACACCGGAGGCGAGGACCTCTTTGGCGGCGAAGAAGAAGGCGGAGAGGCCGAATCCGGAGGAGAGGAAGAAGGCGGCGGCGAAGAGGGAGAAGAAGACCTCTTTGCAGGTGACGACGTTTCTGAGAAGGAACCTGAACTCGGTCTACTGACTGCAGGCGATGACCCTGATGATGACGATGATATGCCTGTCAAGATGTCCATCTCTGACGTCGAAGTGCCCGTCAAAGCACAGAGACAACTGGACAGAGCACTTTACAATAGATCAAGAATACGTCACAGTGGAGCTGCCAAGACTCATATGCCTGATTTCGGAAAGATGGTCAAGAGCAAGAACAAGTCAATGTCAGATCCATACGACAGCGACTGGATGAAGTCATATGTCCGCAATCCGTTCGGAGAATCAGTGGATAGACCTCGCTACAAGACAGCAATTAGCAGTGACGTGATATCGTCCTTGAGAAGCATGACAGCTTCTTCTAAATTTCAGACAGTGAGTCAGAGAAGTCCACAGACCAGGCAGGTCTTATCAGAGACTGTCGAAGACATTCAAGAAGCAGACTCGAATGAATATAGAGAAGTCCTCATAGTAGACGACGACGGGAGCAATGAAAGATGACATCAAAGAGCCACAACAAGAAGAGAAACAGTCTTTTGATCTACGAGTTTCTCGTTAGGACAATTTCAAAGTCACTTATCGAAGACGATAAGAAGAAGTCAGCAGCTGCTCTCAAGATACTCAGGCGTCATTTCAAGCCTGGGACAGAATTGTATCGAGAGTTCAGGCTCATGAATGCTCTTGCGAAGTCGACTGTCTCTTCCGACCACGTTGCATCTTCCATAATAAAAGAAGCCCGTCGTGCTGTGGAGTCATTCGACACACAGCGTCTCGACAGAGAAAAGTCGCTGTTGATTAGAAGCATTAACCACATCTTGAATGACGAGAACTTCTACGATCAACACATCAATGAGTACAGGACCTATGCCACCATACAGACTCTAGTCAATGAGTGGCGCAGCAACGACAAGGACATCTACAAGATAGGTCAATTCGAAGATACTCTGATGAGTCATCTCATTACAGAGAAGGTACAGAACGAAGACACAACAGTCTCCGATGACACTGCGGGTACTGCTAGGCTTTTGATGAAAATCATGTCGAAGAAGCTAAATGAGAAATACGAAGGAATTCTCAATGACCAGCAGAAGTCCCTGGTAAAGGCATATGCTTATGCCACAGCATCTTCAGACCAATCCTCTCTGCGTATGAAGTTGAATGAGATCAAGACGAACTTAGTCAACCTCATAGAAGGTTATGAGGTGTCTACTGACGCACCCAATGAATATCTAAAGAATAAGCTGCGCGAAACGAAGGAATTCCTCGAAGGTGAGACGCTCGAGGAGGTGGACGACTCCACAGTGACAAGGTTTATGCTTTATTCGCGTCTCGGGGACGAACTGGCATCGAAGGAGTGAAAAAATGGGACAGGATCTAAGGTTATTGAATTCTTATGAAGTCTTCGACTACACTCCTGACATGATAAAGGAGTCTAGAGAGAAGAACAGTGGCAAGATCATGATGAAGGGAATCTTGCAAAAGGCCGACACACTAAACCAGAACGGTAGGATCTACCCCATGGCAGTCCTCGAGCGAGAGATAAGAAACTATCAGAAGTTCATTGCAGAGAACAGGGCACTGGGAGAACTCGACCACCCTGATTCATCTGTCGTCAACTTGAAGAATGTTTCTCACGTAATCAAGGAGGCATACCTAGATAAAGGTGTAGTCTACGGGACAGTAGAGCTCTTGGACACGCCCAGTGGTAAGATCCTGCAGTCTCTCGTCGAGAGCGGAGTGAAACTTGGCATCTCTTCTAGAGGAGTCGGCTCGACCAAGAAGCAGGGCGACTATCACATTGTGCAGGATGACTTTCAGCTCATCTGCTGGGACTATGTCTCTGAACCTTCAACTCCTGGGGCTTTTATGCTTCCTGAAGGAAAGCAAATAAACTCTAATGAGCTGAGGAATATCTTCAACAAGTCGGACAGGATCGACAGGATTGTCAATGACATATTGACGTCGAGGAAGTAAGATAAGACCATGAAGATCTCTAAGTTCGAACTGAAGTCGATTGTAAAGGAATGCCTCGTCGAACTACTGAGCGAAGGTTTGGGCGGAGGCGCAGCGCATCTTCCTTCGCGAGTTAGCGAAGGAAATAACAAACTGACTTCTCAGGCTAAGCAACAATCCAAGATGCCTACTTCGGCACTGTCCAATGCGATAAAAGCTGAGGCAGGAGGTAATAAAGTGATGGAGTCGATACTCGCAGACACGGCAACGTCGACTCTTCCGAGGATGCTTGAGAACGACAGGAAAGGTGCACCTATAGCCCATCCAGGTGGAGTTGCAGAACAAGTAGTTGCAGCTGTTGATCCCTCACAACTTTTCGGAGAGGACACCACTTCTCGCTGGGCAAACCTTGCTTTTATGGATTCGCCCACAAAGAAATGAACAATTTTTCGATCGCGTATATTTAGTCACAGATCACAGAGAGGTTATCAATGAAACTTACAAGCTCAATGCTTCGCAGGATTATAGAAGAAGAAGTTGCAAAGTTCGGCGACATGGAGTCGACTGAAGACCGCGCCAAGGACACCGAAGAGATCGATGCAGACGAATTCGGTAGCGACAAGGTCAAGGAGAAGCACATCGACTTTATGAAGGCGCTTAAGATCGAGGAGACACGCCTCCGCCTCCGCCTCGCGAAGATCACAGAGACACGCCGTCGTCTTTCGTCAAAGCTTTGATACTTAGTAAACGCAAGGGAGAATTGTCATGGCCGGACCAGGAACAGGTAGATACACAACATACGTACCCGTAGCTAGTGCAAGAAACACCCTCTTGCGTGAACTCTTTAACTCTAAGGCTGCCAACGGCGCGGGTGTCTTCTACGGCAAAGTTGACGAGACAGACAACATCAACGCTGCAGCCGCAGCTGTGGCTGCTGCTACAGCGAACGTCAATGCCGCCGGCGTAGGCGGTGTGATTCCCGGAAACGGACAGCAAGCAGGAGACTCTTCGATGTTTCCGACGGGAGTGGATCTCTCGTTTGGCAAGGCACCCAATATCACAGAGGTCGGCTGGAATGCAGCTGGAGATCCTGCAAATCCTTACGTACCAGATCTATCGTCACCTGGACCGGGTAGGACTCAGGGCGTTGAGAAAGATGCGGATCCAGGGATCACAATCGCAGACATCAAGGGCGAGTCATACATTCCAGGTGCACCAGGCACAGGTACAACTTCACCCAGTTCGACAAGCACAGACCTCGGAGAAGCTCCGATCGGCAAAGCGCTTGTCATGGGTAAGTCGTCTGTTTGAATCAACACATGAATAACCGAGTATTTTAGAAACGAGAAAGCAAGAATATGTCGAAGCAACTGTATGAAGAAGCTTTAGCAGACGTGAAGAAGCTCAAGGAAGTCGCAGAGGACAATGCGAAGCGTGCGCTTCTTGAGGCAGTCACTCCTCGCATCAGAGACTTGATCGAAAATCAGTTGCTCGGAGAAGCTGCTGACGACGATGAAAAGCTTTTGATGGATGACCCTGAGTCTGAAATGATGGATCTTCCTGCAGAGCCTGTTCCTTCCATCGGAGACGCTGCATTGGCAGCAGATGCTATATCGATGCCTGACGAAGAAGGGAAAGTAACACTCGACCTTTCCGCACTCAAGACCGATGACGCAGAGGAATTCGAGCTCAGCATGGAGTCTGCTCAGGCCCTCGGCCTCCTGCAGAATTCCAAAGACGTGTTCGAGTCCAAGATAAATCGACTTGCAAAGAATGTCGAACAGATGTCCAACACCGGAAAACTTGTCCGTGAATCAAAGGGATTTACCGATTTGGTGGACAAAGTTATTTCTGAGGTGGAAGATATGTATTCGCACTTACAGGACAACTTCAGCGATTCTTCGCGCAAAGGTGTTTACGAAGAGTTACTAGAAAGTTTTTATTCAACCCTCAAGCAGCTCACGGAGCAGAAGATGACCAAGAAAAACAAGACAATCTCAGAAGCAGACGAAATAACATTGAAGCTTTCAGCTCCTGGGCTGGCTGATGTCGACCTCGACGACGTTGAGATTGACCTCGTCACCGGAGCCGAGGGCGAAGAGGAGCCCGAAGGCGAGGAGGCCGAAGGTGAGGCCGACGAGCTCGACCTCGGCGATGAAGGAGATGAAGACAGCGACGAGCTCGACCTCGGTGACGAGGACGAGTCTGAGGAAGACTCAGGCGCTGACAAGATGGAGTCACGTCGTCTACGTGACGATCTTGTCGTCGAGATTGATGAGAACATGCTCCGTCGCGAAATCTCAAAGATGAAGGCCCTTCGTGAGTCAGAGGAAGTGCAGAAGTGGGGCCACGGCGCAGGCGACCTCGGCGACCTCGAGGACGAGGACATGGGCGATCCCTTCGTGGACGTCGACCTCACGACAGAGATGGATTCTCTCGGTGAGTATAAGGAAGCCGATGGAGATGAAGACGAAATGTCCAAGCACAAGTCGGAAATGGCAATGGAAATGACAGAGAGCGATCCTACTGACGAGGCACACGGCGAGGACGCCGAGCACACCAAGTCTGGAGAGCAACCCTCCGATCAGTCCAACGAACCCGGCAAGACAGTTGAGTCGATTCGTCGCCGCCTAGATGCAGAGGCACGCCTACAGATGGAGGCGAAGCAGAAGGCTCAGAAGGCGAAGAAGGATAAGATGACAGCTGAGCAGCAGGCTAAGCAGAAGCAGAAGGAAGCCAAGCAGAAGCAGGTTGAGGCCCAGCAGAAGGCCAAGCAGAATCAGATGAAGGAGGCCCAGAAGGCAAAGGCTGATTCTCAGAAGGCCCAGAAGGAAGCTCAGCAGAAGGCCAAGCAGGCCAAGCAGATGAAGGAAGCATACAATTTCTTCGCTACAAAGTTCAACGAGTCGGTTGCTCGTACAAGCAAGCTCAAGGGCATGCTCGCAGAGGCCGCTCGCAAAGGAAGCACTCTGAATGGTGCATCCACACGGTCCGCGGCAGAGACCAACAATCTCCGCACCAAGTTGGCAGAAACGAATCTGTTCAACGCGAAGCTACTCTTCACGAACAAGCTCCTCCAGAACGAGTCACTCACCAAGCGCCAGAAGGCAGAGGTGATTGAGCGTCTCGACGAGGCACGCAGCGAGCGTGAGGTGAAGCTTGTGTACGAGAGCTTGGTCAAGACGCTCCAAGGTTCGTCAACCAACAAGTTGACGGAGTCAGTGGAGAGAGGCGTGATCGGCTCTTCATCACGTCCGACGCGTTCGGCTGCTTCCTCGAACAACCTCAATGAGGGCATCGAGGCAGACCGCTGGGCACGCCTGGCAGGCATTGTCAAGTGATTCAATAAAACCAACAAGGATATACAGGAGATTTTCAGATGAAATACTTTAGTTTGGAACAGTTAGCTCAGGGCATCCGCGACAAGCACGTCGGTGCAGAGCGCGCCCGCCTCTCAGAGAAGTGGAGCCGCACAGGCCTCCTCCGCGGTCTAGACGGCCAGAAGCGTGAGACGATGGCACAGCTCCTCGAGAACCAGGCAGCACAGGTCCTCAAGGAGAGCAACGCTCTCTCAACAGGCGGCGGCAACCTCTCAGCCTCGGGTCAGCTCCAGGGCTTCAGCAACATCGCCTTCCCGATCGTCCGCAGGGTGTTCGGCGGCCTCGTTGCCAACGAGCTCGTGTCGATCCAGCCGATGTCGCTTCCCAGCGGCCTCATCTTCTACCTCGACTATACCTACGGCAGCAACGTGGGCACACCCGCTGGATCCACAGCGGCTCTCTCGAGCTCATACACACGCGGTCAGTCGATCTATAACAACCCCACAGGCAAGGGCGTCCAATCGGGCTCACTCGCCGCCGGCGGTATGTACGACCTCGTCGGCACAGGCTACAGCCGCGTCACAGGCTCGGCAACAGGCCTCACCCTCTCAGCAGTCGGTGCCTGGAAGGGCTCCAACGATGCGTGGACAGCCGGCGCAATGATCTCGTCAGTCACGGACTTCACGGGAACAAACGCACGCTTCGCCGACTTCGACGGTCAGGTCGAGGCAGACCTCTCCACCAACGCCCTCGACGCAGCCTTCGCTATCGTCCCCCTCTCGTCGCTCAGCAACATGGACAAGCTCGCAGCAGAGCAGCTCGCCGTGTTCAGCGGTGTCGCATCGGGCGCAGCTTGGGGCGAGACATACCAGGGCGGCAGCGGCGTCCTCAACCTCCGTCGCCTCAACAAGCGCGGCAACTGGAGCGGCAGCGTCTTCACACCCGACGCACTCAACGGAACACACGTCCTCACCCTCGTGAAGGGAGCCAACGGCGCCCTCGTCAGCGGCACAGCAGGACAGGTCAACGTCAGCTACACGATCGCTTCGACGCTCTCGTCGGATGCATCGGCAGTCGGAACTGCAGTCTCGGTCCCCTCATTCGAGTCGGACTTCGGCGCAACACCCTCGCCCGTCATCCCCGAGATCGACATCAAGATCGAGGCAATCAGCATCACAGCCGAGACACGCAAGCTCCGCGCGAAGTGGAGCCCCGAGCTCGCTCAGGACCTCAACGCCTACCACAGCATGGACGCTGAGGTGGAGCTCACCTCGATCCTCTCGGAGCAGATCGCCCTCGAGATCGATCGCGAGATCCTCAACGACCTCGTGTCACAGGCCAAC
>Ga0078894_10001588_pt1 | contig 17022 bp, 11 predicted proteins | sample LauGreSu1BDMLBSD_2_FD_67506 | JGI IMG/M metagenome (GOLD analysis project Ga0078894, IMG submission 67506) | Freshwater lake microbial communities from Lake Michigan, USA - Su13.BD.MLB.SD (version 4) (version 4) | ecosystem: Environmental > Aquatic > Freshwater > Lake | place: Lake Michigan... | reverse complement strand
ATTCATGATGTCCGAACTTTGTTTGCCAGAACCATTGCCAATATTGATAGGTATGCTCACAATTAAATTTCGCCCATCTGCACTTGAATGATATGCAAGTATTTCCGCATCGGCTAGAGCACCGTCATAACGATGTAACGATGGTTGATGAATATGGATATGTTCGACTTTGTAATCTACCCCGTTATATCTCGCTGGATAAATCCCGCCGCTACCACTATCATACGGAATACGTAAATAGGAACCTTTATGAAATACATTACACGTGCTTGTGTTGTATTGATAAGAGAAGTTACACGTGGATGAACACGCACGGTCTTCTTTCCTCATAATATCTGATGTTAAATTCACTGGTGCATCACGAGACATATTTAATCTTTCTTTTTTACGTAATGTTTCTATTATATATAATATTATATATAAATTATGTATATGGAACTGGATGAAATTATCACGAAATAAGATACGAAAGATACGTAAGCAACAACATCAGAGTGTTCGAAGATGGAAAAGGCAGCAGCATCATCGTTCATCCGCTACATTTAGACAAAGTCGTCGTCGTCATCATCATAGCGGTGGCAAAGGCCGAAGCGGTTCTGTATATACACCAAAACTTATGAATCGCACATTGAAAAAGTATGTATCTGACCATGAATTACGTGAACTGAAAGAGAAATATCGCAAGTTGCGTAGGGAAAAACGAAACAGGTGCCAGCAGGTTGGTGGAAAGGAGATACCGCAAGAATTATTACAAGCTGCGGCTACTGCGGCAGCTATTGCGGCTGCCCAAACTGTGCTTCAAATGACCGAACCGAAATTGAAACAACCACCTTCAGAAGATTCAATGTTAAACGCCAGTGATAATAATTCCTCCACTGAAACGACTACAACGCTAATCACGACCACCGCTGAAACGACTCCAACAGATGCTGGTGCTGGTGATGCTTCCACGGAGAAAACACCAAAATCGGATGACACAAAAAAACCACCGTTTAAATTAGGCATCGAAATCGAAGGAGATATATCCTTAGGCATGGAAGAACATGAATGTAATGATGAAAAACAAGTATCAAAACTGGTAAACTTTTTAATCGAAAAAGGGCTGCCGTATTATATCCAAATTCAACTTAAATCTGGTGATAAACCTTTACATAAAAACGACACAAATATCTTCGACTTACGCCGTATATTATATGGTAAATTCACGCAGGATATCAAAAAGATAGATGAAAATAAACGAGGGCTGTATTTGGAAGCAACAAATACGGTTGGTGTTGCGAATAGCGAATTATATGGCAACACTGAACCAGGTATCTTCATTTATACCGGTGAAAAGGGACAGATATTGAAAGATTCAAAAGACGATTCTATTCAAGTGAGACTACTACAAGACGACCCTGACGCCCCGCCGATTCCATTACTCACAGATTCCAAACGTTTGTATAAAATCAAGGGTAAAGAAATGGATTTTAAGCCGTATTCCATCGAAACGACGAAATTTTTGACAAACCTCGACAAGGCCAACAAAATCGACATGTCGGAGTTCAGGCTACAAATAGCCCCGATGACGCCTGCTGAATTGAAGAAGGATGCACTGAAAGTCGCCGCTGCGGCAAACAGCGACAACCCACAAGTAAAGAAAATCGTCGATGAATCAAATACCTATATCGTTAATCTAAGTATTGGATGTAAGGTTGTTTCAATTCAAACCCTTAAAAAATCTCTCGAGAAGGCACGTTTAAGCCTTGAAGATGATAAGGACCAGAGTAAACAATCCGCGTTGGATGTCTTCCTCATGCTATCTTCTTTATTACAAAATCCCGAGTTCGCAAAGTCGGACGGATATGATGATTTTAAAGGAAGCGTCTTGGGTTTCTCGTATAAAATTGAGGATTCCGAGAGATTGTATGGATTTACGCAATTGAAGACATTCTTCGACGATAAAAAGGATGTGATTCCACCGCGGATAATAAAGGAGTTCTTTAAGTTATTGAATTTGCTTGGTGATGGTCCGAATGGAGCCAACGGTGATTGCTTGCGTTTTGATGGTGTTATGCCGTCAATTAAATTGCTTAAAAAAGCGAAGACGTTAGAAAAGGACGGCAAAATAGTAACAATCACAACAGAAACCTTGGAGAACACGTCGAATATGAATGGTTTTATGGAACAGTTATCAAAACTTGGAGAGTCTGGGGAGAAGAAGTCAGAGGACGCGGACAAGGATGCAGACAAGGATGCAGACAAGGACGTGGACAAGGATGCAGACAAGGACGCAGACAAGGACGCAGACAAGGACAAAGACACGGGTGACAAAGAAAAAATAGACGACGAAACAGGAACCACATCGACTGGAGAAGGAACTACAGAAACACTAGTGGAAGGGGCGGGTGTGGCGACGGCACCTCCGGCAGAGGAAGATGCGTCTGCCACTACTGAAAACCCCAATCTACAACCTTTGATGATAGACCAAATCAAAGAAATTGATGCGATTGAATCATCATTCGGCAAACGTTATAAGGCATATGTAATACGAAAATTTATATTCGATGACAAGTCAAAAGACCTTAAGAATATAAATCTAGTTCATTTTATGGGTTGGGGCACGGATTCCGCTGAATATATTCCGGAACCAGAATCATCAACGCGAATATTAGAGAGACACGAAAATACAGAGACCGGACAAAATACATTCGTTGATGACACTGTTGAAAAGGTAATGAAATTATATGAGAAACAAGATATGTCGAAACTCGAAGAAAAGGCAAGAAAAAAAGCGGAAGAATATAAAGAGAATGAAAAGGAAGTGGAGTATAGCAGACAACTCATGGCAAAAGTGTCAGCAACCGCAGCAGCAACCGCAGCAGCAACTGCGTCGGCACAAATACTTTCAAAAAATAGATAAAAACAGTAAAGTAAATATTGATTGTTAAAACGGCAAATATCGTAATGAAGCACTATCATATGCGGTGACACGAAACGCGTCATTGTAACCTTCAACATACACCATGTCGCCGGTGCTCACATTATTACAGCCATACTCATTTGTTCCGCTTTTTCCATTGACAATCACCGGTAATTTAATAGCATTGTTTTTGTCGCTCAGTGTATAAAACTGCCACTTGTCGCGGTTTGTGAATAGGGGGCGTCCAATTAAAGGAAGTATCGTCTCTTGTGAAGATGTCGAGGATGGAACACTGCCGCTGCCATTGCCACCACCTCCACCGCGAGTAAGGATACCAACTTGGCGATAGGTTGTATCCACCGAACGGGTTGGGACATTTACGCGAACACCGCCACCGCCACCGCCACCGCCGTATGTGTCCATCCCGCCATAATGTATAGTTTCAACCCCGCCACGAATATCATAAACCGGTCGGGTTGCGCCGACTGAATTATCGCGAAGAGGCGGCACATATGGGTTTAATAATACGTCTTGGTTTGACGAAGGACCGCCGATACCGAAATCCAACGAATCAGCCAATGGGTCGGATGACGCAATCAATACGGGGCCGTGGTGGCCGTGGTGGCCGTGGTGAGCGTGGGCATGGCCGCCACGATGACCGAAAAAATACGAATGTGCATAAATACCGACAATAACCATAATAACCGCGAATACTACCAACGTAACATTTTCAAAACAAAATACACCAGGCGGACATCTACGAGCCATACGAATAAGTATTCAAATAAATAATAATATCAAACGCGATAAGCTTGTTATTATTATAACATTTTATTATTTCATTATTATTTCATTATTATTTCATTAGTTTTGAATAATAATTATAGCATAAAACAAACTTGCTGTTAATGATATATAAAATATGGCATCCACCGAACAAGACCAGCCCGTCGCCGATTTAGTAAGCGTGATTATACCATCCTATAATCGTTATGAATTGCTAAATCATTCCATTCGAAGTGTGCTCGCAAATACATATAATAATGTTGAAGTCATCGTAATCAACGACTGTTCAACTGACCAAAGGTATTATTCGGGCGAGCTTGAAAGGTATGAAAAAACCACGATTATTCATTTACCAGAGAATATGCGTGTGAAACATAAAGTATCTGCGGCACAAGGAATGACACGCAACTATGGTATTGAAAAAGCGAGAGGAGAATGGATAGCATTCTTGGACGATGACGACTTTTATCTTGAAACAAAAATCGAAAAACAATTAGAAGCGATGAAAAACAAAAACATATTGTTTTCAACTACAAACATGTATATGATAAATCATCGCAGTATAACGATGGATAAATTGGATTTTAATATAATATCTTTACACCAAGAGTATGAGAATAAGATACTTAATCTTGATATGGTTCGTAAGACCAATTATATTGCGAATTCTAGTGTAATAATTCATCACTCAATCGTAAAAAAGACAGGACTACAGCGTATTGTTCCACGCGAAGAGGATTGGGATTATTGGAAACGTGCGCTACAATATACGGATTGTTTGTATATCGGCGAACCCTTTGTTTATTTTACTATAACTGTAAATGGGCACCACAAGATACGCTACTATTCATAATAAATGTCATATTTACTTCTTGCCGCCGCCTGGTGTCGCGAATCCCTTTAACATATCGGTGATTCCCTTGATTCCTCCGTTCCCGGTAAGTTGCCCCATAAAACTCTCGGCAGATTTCAATAAAGGTCCCATTTCTTTCATATTGTTCATCAGTTCTTTTTGTTGGTTCATGAGAGATTTAGTTTGGTCGGTCAAACCGCGAACACCATCTTCACCGATAATATTTTCTATATTGTCGTATGCCTCCTCCAACGTAGATGCGTAGTCGATGCGATTCGCTTCTTTAGCACGGTGTGCGTTTTCACTGTCGTCATCGCCGTGTTCTTCTCCGTCATAGCTTGCGGGAGATAATGAAGCCATACCTTGCTTTGTCTTATTCGGTTTGTCTTTCTTTCCATGTAATGTTGTATTGGCTTCTTTCTTCACTGTTTGTTTTTCTTTTGTTGTTTTCTTGTCTGCAATGGCCTCGGCCTCAGCCTCAGCCTCATCGTCATCGTCATCGTCTGCGTTCGCATTGCCTTTCATTGTTGTATCCTTTTTATTATTTTCCATTCCTTCCACACCCTGTGAGCCTATCATTTCAAGAAGAAAAACAGTAGAAAATGCTGTCAATAAAATGATGATCATATTTTTACTAAAGTAAGATGTAACAAGTCCGATTAATGCCATCAGAACAACCGCGTTGATGTTTCGGTTAGATATATGACGAACGATACTGAATAATACGACAAATAAGCTTGCGTATAATACAAACTTGTTTTGTAAAAAAGATGTATTGAACATCTTGTTGATGAACGATGACATAATATATATTAGAAATACGCGAATGATAATATATATTTCAAAATATTATAAAATTGATTCATAATTGATTCATAATTGATTCATAATTGATTCATAATAGTTGTTCGTTCTCAGTCAATAATTTGTATATGTCCCGCTATGAAATAGGGTTATGTCAAAAATTCAATACTGTGATTCATGGGTTTGACATACACTCAAGTTCGCCTGAAATAAAAGACCACTATATTTGTTTATATACCATAGACTTTGACTTTTCAACGTATTCGAATGGATTGTTTGCCAGCTCACAGGTTCTCTCAAAATTTTATAACGCGACGATTGAAATCATAGAACCGATTACATTATATCCGGGTGAAGAAATGGTAGCGATTTATAAAACATTTTGGTTACGTATATTTCAGAGGATTTGTCGAAAATGGTTGATTCAACGCAAGTTTTCTTGTTCAACAAATATGTATGCCTTTCTACTAAAACGGGAATACTGCCCCGTGATTAGAATACCATTATGAAAGGTCCGTTATTGTCCTTTTCATCTAATTCTGCTTCGTCCATAAATTCTGTTTCGTCTTCGTCTGCTTCGTCTGCTTCGTCTGCTTCGTCTGCTTCGTCTGCTTCGTCCATAAATTCTGTTTCGTCGTCTTCGTCATCGTCTTCGTCATCGTCTTCGTCTTCGTCATCGTCTTCGTCCTCGTCTTCGTCCTCGTCTTCGTCATCGTCATCGTCTTCGTCATCGTATTCGTCGTCGTCTTCGTCTTCGTCATCGTCTTCGTTCAATTCCGTTTCTTCGTCTTCGCCTGCATCATCGTCCTCTTCAGCATCAGTTATATCGTCTTCCTCAATCGACGCAATCATCTCATTCATTTTTTGAACTGTAACATCAATTACCGTATATACATTTGTTAGTCTTTCATAACTATTTCGCATTTTTTTCAGTAATAGTCCAATACGCTTTTTATCTTTAAAAAGTTCAGTTGTCATTGTAGTTTTATCACGAGTTTCACGAATCATACCATTTATGTGATTGTAGATTTCCTCTAAATAGGTTATTTGTGTTCGATGCTCATCCACCATCGTATCAAATAATGATTTCGCCTTCAAATATACCGATAATAAATGTTTATTGTATTTCATGTTATGACGAAGTTCAAGCATTTTTTTTATGAGTTGAATTTTGGAATCTTTTTCACTTTTACGAAAATCATTGGTTGCGATGTCACGATAAGCTAAAAAGCCCGAATCACCATAATTATCGTGTTCGTCGGTGTCAACATATTTATCTTGTCGTTTCATGTTGGTTATACTTTTATGATACTTTATGATACTGTTATTATACGATTAGAATAAAAACAGTGTTCAAACCAATTTGTCTAACTTATTCCACCAACTACATGGTTTATGCCAAAAGTCGGTGTAATAAATATCACCATCCGATAAAAATGCAGCGATATAACTAAACGAACTTGCGGACGTAACCAGTATATCAGCCACCGTCATTCCAATAAATGTATCTTGGGTATTATCATCCAGATGCATCATTATGTCTTTGCCAATGACTGGATGCTTACACAAATTCGCAAATTTATCTGGTTGACCCTGTGAATACACGTGGATTTGTAACCGATGATTCGGATTGTATTTCAAATAAGTGCCGCGTATTTTTAAAAGGGACTGGATATAATATTCATTCGTATATTCTTCACCGCCATTAGGTCTGGTATCATCACAATTCGGTCGTCTCATATGCACCGCCAGATGATGAGTGTAGGCCGTATCCGACACGATATGAAACACTCGCAATCTCTCGGCGTTTCGATTTTTATTCTGCCAATAATGCTGTTTGATTCGCATCATACTTTTACTCTTCATGCATGCGTCTATATTTCTTTCAACATAATTAAAGATATCATAAAAGTCGGGTGTCATGACCAACGAACGAAGACCTTGTTCCATCGTTTCATAATTCACATAGTGCGGTTTCATATTCATAAGTTCTTCCATTTGTTGATTAAACTCTGGATCACCGGTATAATTATGAGCGATTTTCGTTGGACTTTTATATACAAATATCGCATCTTCGCACTCTTCTGCGTAAAAACATGTCCATATAAATCGCTGATATTGCGCACCAAACCCGTCATCAAATGGCAGCGACGAAATATATTTCGTTTTATGTGTTGGCATCGGCGATGGAGGTATATGAACCGGTGTTATGCAAATATCGGGTATGGTCGTCGCAACGAACTGACTCTCGCCATTCAATTCATATGCATTCGGCATCGTCTTGTCGTTTCTTTCGGAAGTTAGACGTCCAATATGTCGATTCGTAATTTGATTATAAAACCCGGACAAAAATCCGAGACGCGTCCATTGATTCGCGTAATCCATTTCAAAGAACTGATTTGGTGTATCATAATTTCCAACCGTAAGAACTGCCTCAACATCGATTAACGACGGACGAAAACTGTAATGTGGCCAATAATGACAGTTCGGATAACTGACTTCATTCCCTACATGCTTGTGTTGGTGAAGTGCAACCTCGTATTTCATACTGCGTAATATACGATGTCCTTGTATTTTATAATCTTGTATCGTCTCGCCATAATTACGATTGTATAATATTTGCCGCACATTATAACCGGAATTTCGTGCATCTGTCATCATTTGCATGGCTTTCTGGATATAACTACCCGGCGTATGAAATAGAAAATCATCTTCCATATGAATCCAATATTCTGGGCGTAATTCGTTCAGTTTATTCCATATGATTTTCATACTCGGACGATGTCCCTTTTCGGATGGAGATTTCATATAATAATCAATCCATTCATACATCATCTTCATTTGTTCACGGTCGGCTTGACTCGAATTATCATCGACACAAAACCAGTAATCGATGCTATCAATATCATGCCACATGTTTAATATGGAATTCACCGTTTGTTGAAACAAGTCGAGACGCTTACACGTTGTGAATGTAATCATAATTCGCGGAGAGGTTCGGTTACGTTTTACAATGACTTTTCTTGCTTCCTCGGTCATTTCACACATTGGTATATGCTTGTCGATATAAGGAAGTTTCTCTAATGAACGTAAAAGGTGAAATACTTCGCACAATCGGTCAGAAGCAACCCTGCAGGCTGCAACGGTCCTCGCAATGAGTTGGCATGGAGCAATCAGTGAATCCTTCACTTTTAAAAAGAGACGATTCCATGTTTCGGTGTCGTCGTCATTGAAGCTATCGTTTTTTGACGCAATCATCGAGAGAAAATGGTCAACGACGAAAAATAACCGCAATAATTCAGGATACGATTCCTCTTCGAAAAAATTGCGGTAAAACATAAAGTTGCTATACGTGGAGCTCATATAATGAAATGGCATAATATTGTGTCGCAGTATAGTTTTACAGCATTCATAGCCGCTTCGCTTATCTGAAATATAAAAAGCGGATATAGAATTATTATACTCGATAACATCGTTATACTTATCGATGGAAATAAATAGTTTATTCTGCGGATACTTATTATAATTTTTATACTTATGATAAAGCGCATTCACTAATACGTGATTTCCATCTGCTCGTAGGTTCTCCATTAAAGTCGCAATACCTTCAATCCGCTCTTCGTCATATTCCATCGTCGCACAAAAGTATTTCATCGAGTTGTATTTGTCATATTTTTTGTAATAGAGGTTGCCAAGACATAGAGAACTATAATACTTTTCTTGATTCCAGTTATTTTGCGTAAGAACCCGAAGATACCATTCAATCGCCTTATCGATATACTGCGGGCCGGCATCCATCCAACTTTGTGCACAATAAAATGCGTATCTATCGGCGAGTCCGCGCCCAGTGTCGCCAGCCGCAACTTCATCTCGAAATCCGCGCTCAAGCACCTCCGCATCCTTGATATATTTATTCGGGTCTTGACTACGACTCCCCACACGCCCAGATTCCACATAATAATTCCCCTGTATTGTTTGTGAGCTTTCTTCTTTATCAACACACGCGATATATTCATGAAGCACGCCAATGTAACGCCATCGTTTTCGGTTATTTACAATGAGCGTTCGCAAATATACAAAGGATTGGCCTAATTTTAATTGATATGCATCATGGGTAAGCTCGCGTGGCATCCGAAAATCGCCGTGGATAGTATCATCTGCGTCGAATATAAAGAGATAATCGGTTTTATTATACGCCATTTGTAGTGCTAGTGTGCGATTGAAGCCGAAATCTCTCCATTCAACTTGTTCGATATGTCCAGGGATGTTTTTTCTGATGAAGAAATCGCGAATGAGTTCCATTGTATTATCTGTTGAACCTGTATCAGATATGTAATAAGCGTCAAAATCGACATATCTCGTAAGGTTTTCAAGTGTTTTCGTTATAATATGGGATTCATTTTTTACAATCATATTGAGACATATCGTATAAGATTTAGACGGTTTGGATTGAATATTTAAATTCATTTGTATTGTTACATCCTTTATATAAATGTGTTTAGGTTAATTTTATTTTACATTGATATAATAATCATATAAGTATCGTATCGTCATCGTCATCGTTCGTATGTCATTTACTAGATTTCGCGACGACCCAGACCGTATTAAAAAACAGCTTCAACAATCGACCGATGTCGGCCGTTATTGTTTGAATGTTCCTGGTCCAGGAGATAAACCATTATATTATGAGGACCCTTATGTTCGCGCACAATTTTGGGCAGGAAATATCATGACAAATTCGGTGGATGTTGAGGCGGAATTATTCGGTCTCTCGCGTCGATTGAACCGCGACTCCGTGGAGAACTATCATCATGATGAACGCTCATCGGTCGCTACACGCACAAACGAAATGATACGATGCCCTACACGCGGCGGCAGCTCAGTTGAACAGACACGTGCCACACACCCCGCATGGATATTGCGTGACCTCGAACAAGACAACTGGAAAATGCTTCACTTTGACCCTCAGGAAAACGTGTTTATGCCTTTCTTTAATAACATGAATACCCGTATTATCGAAAAGGACCGGTTTGTTTCACAAAGGACTGTTCCGAGTATATCAGATGACACGTATATCGCAGTTCATCCCTCCAATCGTAATCCAGCAGTAGAAGGAATGGTTGGTGGACGTCGGGATAATCAAAGTGGAATAGCTAGTTTAGGGGAAGGCGGAGGCAGCAGCGACGGTATTCAGGCTGTAGGCGATATTCGCCAGTTTAGCGGAACGACTGCTCTGTTTTCATAATTGTAGACGGTCTAATCTCTAATATTATATGTATTACAATATTATATGTATTAGAATAATATATATAATAATACCAGTAACATAGAAATAACATATGGCCGAAATCGCATTAATATTAGGCAGTCTTGGAGCAGCTTATATCGCATCCAATCGAAAATCAGGCGGAGATGTGAGCGAGGGCTACCGTAATCCAAATGCGAATAATGCCAGATATTTGCCGAATATGAGTATTCCGATTACAAATTATCCGGTGATTCGCCCAAATACCGGCACAAACGTGAATGAATATAAGAACCCGAATGCTCACACCGACCGATATTATGCGAATAATGTGGATTATGATAAGATGTCGGCGGGAGTTGCTGGCGGTGTCGGAGGTGTAGGCATTCTTCGCGGTGTCGCTGAACGAGGACGTGACAATTCAAACGATAAAAAGGACATCATTCCCAAAACGGGGGGGGTGAACGCTATCACCGGCGTCGTAGGAGCAGGTTTAGACACACAGTTTGGCGATAATTACAGCAAGGATGGATTCATGTCGCTTACGGGAGCCCAAATCGACCCTATGGCATTTACCCATAACAATATGGAGCCTTATTATGGTGCGAAAGTGCGTGGATTGACGACCGGTGCGAATATGCATGAGAATGTCCTTGATAATAAGGTTGGTGGAGGGTCGCAATATGTAAGCAAAACAGAACAGGCCCCCCTGTTTCGCCCTCAGGAAAATATGCATCACCCGAATGGTATGCCGAACCAGAATGACTTCTATCAGTCACGCGTCCTTCCTAGCATGAAAATCGCGAATGTCAAGCCGTGGGAGGAAGTGCGTGTTGGACCTGGTTTAGACCAAGGATATAGCGCACAAGGGACGCTCGGATTTAATTCAGGAATGGAAGCTCGAGAGAAATGGATTGACCGTGGTGTGGACGAATTACGCGTTAAGACGAATCCTAAGCTGTCGTATTCTCTCGAAGGTCACCAAGGTCCTGCAGCACATTACATTCAAACCGCACCAACCACGGCGACTTTAGGACGAATGGAGAAGCATCTACCGGATACATTCTTTGTTAATACACCCGACCGTTGGTTCACCACTACCGGTGCTGAGAAGGGTGAAACACAGCGAGCGATTGAAATGGATAGAGAGAGTAACCGTCAGACGACGACGACGGAATATTTCGGTGCAACTGCACCTGCGGATGGAGGTAGTGCAATGTATGCTCCCAAGAATTTCGAAGATACGCGTCGTCAGACCTATGACGGGAAGCCGATGATTAATCCTTATGCTGCGGAGAAAAATACTGCGACAGAAGCCGACTTTGGTCGTATGAGCTATAAATTCACGCATAATAACCGGACGACTGTTCGCCCCAACGAGATGGGTGGAATTCATGGTGCACTTAAGGCGGTTGTTGCACCGTTATTGGATGTATTGAAACCATCTCGTAAGGAAAATGTGGTCGGGAATGCTCGACTTTACGAGAATGCGCGTATGCCGGTTCCTGCTGCTGTGACTGCAACATTCAATCCAGCCGACCGTGCACCCACCACAATCAAGGAGACAACGGTAGGTTTGGTCGGTTTTGACCACTTGAATGTAGAACGCCAGGCTGCGGCAGGTTATTTAATCTCTCAGAACACACCCGTTGATACCGAACGTGCGACGACCAGCACCGATTATTTAGGAACGGCAGGTGGTGCCGCAACACGTATGGGGAATGGAATATATAACGCTGCGTATAACCAGCACAATAATGTGAATAAGACATATAAGAATATAACGAACCATGGTTCAATGTCTCTCTTCAACTCGAATACGAATGTTCAAATTGACCGCATCGACGCTGACCGTGCGAATAACCGCGCTATGGTCATGACAAATGCTCCATCATCTATCCCCAGTATCGATATTTATGGCAAGATGACGATGCCTCAAAGCTACGATGAAGGAAAACTGAACGAGAGAATCCAGCCGGACATCCTGAACGCATTTAGACAGAACCCATACACACATAGTCTTCAGACGTATTAGATAACGCTCATTCTCAGGCAGTTTGTGCCTTTTTTAATATATAATTTTATAACATTATTATAGTTATAACATTATAATATTAGAACAAATGAACTTCCGTGAATTATTCCAAGACAAATACACGGTGATATTCGTTCTCATTTTAGTAATATTAGTGAGCGTTTGGGTGTCGCGCACCTATCGAAATGGCGGGTTTAGTCGTTGGATTGCACCGTCGGAAGGATATGGCACGGGGGTCATCGAAGGACTAACAATGAACGACCATGTGCGATATTTGGGAGAAGTAAGAACGCAGAGCACTCATTCGCCGACGAATACACAGGGTTCACGAACCGATGGTTCTTTGTTGATAAATCAATGCTCATACGTTAAAAACACCCCCACTATGTTTCGGTTTTTATTTACTACCACCGCGGAATTACGTGGTGCAACTGGTGATGGAACGGGTGCCGCAGCCGCAAGAGTCATTACAATCAAAGTGCCAACTTACTATATTCAGAATACTGACGCTACGGGATTATCTGTGACGATGCGTGCTTATACCGGTCCTTTACCCGCGACCGTTGGAACGTCGAGTGGAACTGGTGCGAATTTGGACACCGCTGAAAATAACCGTGGAATAGCTGCAAGCGTCGCTGCGGATGGTCAACCGGATGCCGGCTATTTCGTGATTAGATACACAATACAAACCGTGAATCCTATGGCCGCCGGAAAATACTCGCTCGAACTTTCTGGGCTGAAATGGAAGGACGCCGAAATCAACCATCTCTCGGCTACTACTGCACCAGGAACTGATTTGGCCAACGTATCTCTCTCCAGCAGTGCCGAACCATCGAGTGTTTCACCCATTCTTGTTTTCGTGAATTTGTGGCCTTCTGACGCAACGAGACGATTGCGTATTTTTGACACTACAGCATATGGAGGTGAGGCGGCATTTATTACGTGCCGTAAAATATCAACGGAAAGCCCGCAGTTGTCTCCGAATTATACCGGAACCGCGACAACATTTTCGATGACCATTATGCTTACAAACGCGTTGGCATCGGGGGATGTTTTCCTTGTCCAAGTGCCATATGTAACCCGAACAGCGAATGTCGATTTGGGGATTTCGTTTAGTTGGACAAACCCGACGACACAACTTCAAAGCACATTATCCACTATTTCTGATGCAGGAGTTGTTACATCGGACATCAATACATACGGAGGTGGAGTCAATGTTGTCGCATTTACTATAGGTGGGGCTTTACCGAGAGATACGCCAATTCGTCTCTCGATTGCTGGTCTTCAAACACCCGCTTCAAGAACATCGATTACACAGGCGAAAATCCGGACATACAAGGGTACTCCTGCTCCATCTCTCGGCGGAACATTCAACGCAGTTGGCGGCGTTCTTGACCAAGGTGAGTTTAATCTTCCAGCTATTGAACCGAGAGCTTCAACTGCGGTAAGCACCGGCACTCCTACGACCGCCGGAACCGCAAGTGATGGAACCACTTATGTCACCGCGGCTGCTTCATCCGTCCTGATTTCCGACGTGAAACGCCAGATGAACTGGGCGATTGAAGCACAGAAAGAGTATGAAAGTGCATATAAGGCACTTCGGGCTGCTACAACCACGACCGCGAGAACAGAAGCTCAGCTGAAATATGATGTGGCGATTGCCCGCCGTAACCGCCTGATTGCGAGTCACCCTGATTCATGGTATGACGGGGCAAATTGGCGTTATGGTGATGACGGACATGTGCGTAAATGTGCTGAACCATCGACTCTGTCGAGCAACGAAGGCAACTGCCAGAATATATTTCGCTTGGACGCAAGCGGCAACGTCGTCAAATCAGCCGACGGAAATAATATTCTGCTTGTGCGTAAATGCCCATGGAAGTGTAACAATCCCGGTCAGACCGGTTCGGATGCATGCCGTATTGACGCCGACTGCTTGAAAGTCACGCGTTGGGCGACGTATTTGCCAGATGGAACACAAATCGAGAAGAATCTGCTCGCGTCGACACGCACACAATACGATGATATTGCGAGAGATGCGAGTGCACCGGAGCTGGATGAAGATGATATTTACCGCCGCGGTATTACGCGCAACTTCAGCGGTTATGGTCGACCGGGGCGTGTCCCACCTGGCCAAGGCCAAGGTCAAGGTCCAGGATTGTTCGGGTCGATTCGCGATGCTGCCGGAAATATAATTCGCACGATGGGCAACTGGATTGACCCGAATGACCCCGCGAGTAATCAACGCACCGACCGCCGTAATGCATATTATTATGAAGATGGGTCGCCTGCTGCAACAGCATATCTCGGTATGTATAATGGACAAGGGTATGAAGAAGAATCGCAGTTTTATGCGGCATCAAAACCGACAAATTATTACTATACTACGAATTATTATTATACAGACGGCGAGGCAGGAGGCGAAATTAATGACGGAAAAAGCAATATGCCAGGAAAATTGTCGAATGTTCAGCCATATGACCAAGTGATTAATTTTTAACGATGCGTGAAATGGAATTAAACAATATATTCTCATTATTACAACAAGTCGTTGTAATAATGACAAGCCACGACGAAATCCCCGAGAATCCAGAATTACAAGATATCCATAATAATATTCATACGAAATTGAAGGTCTTTATTGACAACCGCAAAATCCCGAACATTATATTTTATGGCCCGCATGGGTCTGGGAAAACGTTTATATTGAACCGATTTATTCATTCGATATACAACGGCGATAAAACCGCAATAAAAAACTACGTGATGCAGGCCAACTGTGCACATGGAAAAGGAATCCGATTTATTCGTGAGGAATTAAAGTTTTTCGCAAAGACAAATATCGACATGAAAGAAGGAACAATTTTTAAGTCTGTTATTTTGACAAACGCAGATAAATTGACGATTGACGCACAATCCGCATTACGCAGGTGTATCGAATTGTTCAGTTCTTCTACGAGATTCTTTATTATTGTTGAAAATAAAGATAGTCTATTGAAACCGATTTTGTCAAGATTTTGCGACATATATATTCCACCGCCTACGATTGCGATAGCGAATGATAGAGACGCAAAAGACGTCGCCGTTAATCTTCATACCTATCTCGCAGATAAGGCGTGTAACACGAATAAAATATTGAAGTCGAGAGAAAGCACGCTTTCGGAATTGATAACGATACACCCGAGTTTTTTACGGGGAGGTTCTCACAGCGAAAGCGACGACGGTGCAATAACGACCCCCACATGTAAAGAGTATGAAAAAATACTCGATTTGTCCGTTTCGTTGTATGAACAAGGCTATAGTGGCCTCGATGTCATCGATTTTATACATACACATCCCGACATGATTGACATTCGTAGATACGAACTGCTGATTATGTTTGACAAGGTTCGAAAAGAGTTTAGAAACGAGAAACTTTTGCTATTTTATTTTCTGCATTTTATAGTATTTCGTTGTAATCTCAGTTTAGAAAATATTTCATTTATGTAAAGTCTAGAAGAGCATTCATCATACATACGATGGACGATTATTCGGTTACTTCTCTTTATGAATCCAAGAATGAATGGGCGTCTCGACTTGTCAATATTCTAACGCCACTCATCCAAGAAGGCATACGCTCAATTTTTGACGAAGCTGTGAAGTTGTGTGTTGGAAATAAAGAACAAGACAAATATTTGATGACGTTTCAGAATCTTCTCTCGAGAGTTCCGAAATGGAACCCAAATATTATCAAGGAAGAGACCTCGCGAATCAAGGAACGCAGCACATGCGGGTATTTAGAGGATTTGATTACATGTGTCCATATTATTCATCTGAAGTGTATGACGGTCATGCGTGTTGGTAATAAACAGAAGAAGGTGGATATCAAGATTCCTCAATTGGCGGATTTCATTCATAAGATTTATGTGAATACTGCACGAAAAGTTTATTCTAACGTGTATATTTTCGAGAGAGGGATTCAGCCCCTTCACACACAGCGTAATAATCGCGAGTTTGAGATTATCGTTAAAGAATGTATCTATAATACGATTCGCGATAATATACCGGTGGAGGAGCTTATTAAGATGTATTTAGAAGATACGATTGAAGACGTAGTGGAAGTCACAGAAAATGAGGAGGTGATTCAACAAGAGCCGATTATCTCGGAAGAGGATGCTAATCTCTCGGCAAGGCGACGCCAGCATCATGGAAGCACACGCCGAAGACGTCATCGCGACAGGGTTGGCGGCGGCGGCGGCGATGGCGGTGCCGAGAACGGCGAGAATGCTTCTGATAACGCATCATCGTCAACAATCGACCAACTTGATTTTGTTGGTGAATTAAATGGAGCGTCTGCTATTCTCTCGGCATCGTCAGTTGATTCACATGATACCAATAGCAGTCATAGAATTAATGAT
>Ga0078894_10001587_pt1 | contig 17026 bp, 13 predicted proteins | sample LauGreSu1BDMLBSD_2_FD_67506 | JGI IMG/M metagenome (GOLD analysis project Ga0078894, IMG submission 67506) | Freshwater lake microbial communities from Lake Michigan, USA - Su13.BD.MLB.SD (version 4) (version 4) | ecosystem: Environmental > Aquatic > Freshwater > Lake | place: Lake Michigan... | reverse complement strand
ATAATACTTTGGTCAGCATCATATTTCAATGCAAATTTCAAGGAATTATCATAGATGTCTCTACTTGTAGTTTTATAATTTGTTTTTTCGCTATTAATTTTATCATCATAATAGAATATTAATTTTTTAAAAATACTCGATTTATGTATTTCGCTTTTAAACGCTTGTGAAATAATTTCTATATTGTTATATCCTATATTTAATCTAATGTTTTTTTCAAAACTATTAGTAGATATTTGATTATTTATTTCGGACAATAAATAGTCAGAAGATGGAATGGATTTATAAGGAAAAAAATGACGCCATGTTTTTTCAATACGTTTGTAATGATAAGGCCATAGTCTTATCTTTTCTCCTTGCATGAGCATTGTTTCAAAAAACAAGCTATTCTTTTGATTCATTTTCTATCCAGTATTTTGATTGAATAAGTATTGCTATCAAAAAGTAAAAGAAAAATCCATTTTTTGCTGTTTCTATCAAATCGCTAAATAGAAGATTAACTAATAAGATTATATAAGAAGCACCCAATGTTAAAACTATTCGTTTGTTCAACTTATTCGTACTTAGGTGATAATATTTTTCTATATAAAATAAGAATAATATATTAAATCCAAAAAACAAAATAAAACCAATGTATCCTTGTTCTGAAATCATTAATAGAAAGTAATTGTGACATGAGAGATTTAGTCTATTGTCACTTACCCATGTGTGAAAATGGTATAGAGAGTAAGGCTTGTATGTAAAAGGAAAATTATTAGGTCCTACGCCAACTATTGGATGTGCCAAAGACATTCTTAAAACACTAATCCACATATTTAAACGTTCCATACTGCTGGCATCTTTGCCTTGAAAAGTAGCAATTAAATGATCTTTAAAATTGCCATGCATAACTGTTTTTGTAAAGTCAGGTTGTAATTTTAAATAATTATATTCTTTTGAAAGCATAAATACAATTCCTAATGCTAGTAATGACATGAGAATAAAAGCGTGAATACTTTTCCTTCTTTTTATTAAAAAAGTAAATATAAAAGCACTTAAAAGAGCAATATAACAGGATCGTGTATAGGAGAAATATATAGCTATCAAAATAATGACAGCACTATAGACTAAAAATAATCTGAGAAGTGTTCCTTTTTTTAGCCAGCTAATAGCCAATATTATGAAAGGAAAAAATAGGGACATCGTTGTAGCATATAATACGTGATTTGCGTAGAAAGGCAAGGAGAATTGATTCGTTTGTTCAAAATCAAAATTCCCAATGATCGTTCGAATAAAACTATACAAAATCGTGAAAAACAAAGGAATAAAAAAGACCCAAAAGTACGTTTTTAATTTTTCGGTTGTTTTTATGATTTGGGATGAAGCCATTAGAAATGCGCATATATACCATGTTTTTGCTAAGGTATATTTTAATGCTATTATTTTGTTTTGTGCTGTTATAGTTGTAACTATCGACCATAGAAAAAGTAAAATTATACTTTGAAATAATGGGTGTTTTATTAATTGTACAAAATGTTTTTCTTTTTTAAATAGAATATGTAACCAATACATTACCGAAATACCTATGCATAAAAATTCTGTAGGGAAATCTGTGGATAAACTTCTATCAAAATCATACACAATACACAAAGGAATGGATGCAATAAGTATCCAATAAAAAAATGTATAATGCATGCCTAAGAAAAGGCCTGAAAGAACTATAAAAGGAATTGCGGAAACAAGTGCAATATCAAAGTAAATACCCGTAAGAACGAATATCAAAACCAAAAAAGAAAAACTCAAAATTTGCTTTTCTACAGAAATTTTTTGAAAAAACAAAGAGGAATTCAATTATATACTATCTTTTAAAAATTTATATTGTAAGGATAAAATAGCAACCAACAATGCGGCTATAAATGCCCCTAATGTACTAAAAAGAACAATCATCCAGCGAATAGGTTTTGATTTTTTTTCAGCGGGAAATGCTTTTTCTAATATGGTGATAGCAGCAATATTATCGTTTGTAGATACTTGATATTCAGTCAATGATTTGTTTAAGGATTTTAACTCGTCTGCTAATTCTGAAGATTTCAACTGTGAGGCTGATTTTTCTGCTATTTCTTTTTCAAGCATTTTTACTATCTTTAATCTATTCTCTTTGATAGGCTCTATAGATAGTTGATTGATTTTATCTGCAATATCATTTACCATTTTAGCACATAAATCTTTATCGGTATCTAATAAAATTATTTCAATAGCGTCTCTATCATTTTTAAAAGCAACATAGTTTTTTAAGAAATCTTCTTTAGTTTTTGTATAAATAAATGCTTCATTTTTGCTATATCCATAATGAGAAACTAGCTGATACTTATTGATGATATAATCTATAACTGTAGATGAATTAGCAAAAGATAAAATTCTGTTGGCGTCATATTTATTTCCATAGTATGAAAATTCAGATTGGGTTTGTTGTTGTCCAAAAATACTATTTTTATCTGCAAGTGTTAAGTTATTAGGATAAATTATGGTTTTCGATTCATAGTAAACCGGTAGTATCATTGAAATAATAATAGAACTGATTAAAGCAAGTATAGTTATCGAAAGTATTTGTTTTTTGAATAAAATAAATACTTTAATAAGATCTACCAAGAGATAATCATAAAGAGGTTTGTTTGTGATTGACATGTGTAATTATTTGATTTTTTGAACAACGAAATTAAATAAAAAAAATTGTAGTCTTACAATAATTCTATATTGGGATCCCAAAAAAAAGATTTGAAGTTCATGATTTTATTATCTCTAATGTCTATGCCTTCATTTTTAAGTAAAATTTCCATTTCGTTTTCTGTACCAAAATGATATTTTCCAGAAAGAAGGCCTTGGCTATTTACTACTCTATGAGCAGGAATAGGGTTTTCAAGAAAATGGGAGTGATTCATAGCATATCCAACCATTCTTGCACTTTTTCTTGCACCTAAAAAATTTGCAATAGCACCATAGCTTGTCACTTTTCCTTTTGGAATTTTTTCAACAACTTTATAAACATTTTCAAAAAAATCACTCATATTAAAATATTTTTGTATATTTGCCCTCTTTTTAGATAGTATTGTTTAACTCTAAAATTAATAATAAAATGCAAATTAAAAGATTTATAACTATATTAGTTGCATTATTTTTGGTGATTTCAGTTCAATCTCAGGGTTTGCACGCTGTAGATGAGAAATGTGAGGATAATTTAGTAACAACCTTTTCAAAATATTTTTCAAAGTCTATAAAAAGAGACACTTCTTCAAGCGCTAGAAGAGAGAATAAGGTGTCTAGCTATGCAAGTAAATTATATCAATCTACTATAGATAATGTAATAAGTGTAGGTAAAACTTTTTTGGGAATACCTTACCGTTGGGGAGGGGTTAGAGAAAATGGATTTGATTGTAGTGGTTTTATAAAGTATATTTTTGATTGGTTTGATCTTAGACTACCTCGTACAAGTAGAGAAATGGTGAACTACGGCCAGTATGTGAGCCGCGATGAACTTCAAAAAGGAGATTTAGTTTTCTTTTCGGGTAGAAATACTATGAATGGTGTAATTGGGCATATTGGTATTGTTGTAGAAGTGACAAATGGAGTTATAAAGATGATGCATTCTTCTTCTTCAAAAGGAGTTCATATTGAAGATTTGAATCAGAGCGATTATTTTAGCAAGCGTTATATTACCGCTCGAAGATTACCTTTGGATCAAATGAATACTAAGCAAAAATTTCAATAAGAAATTTATTGTATGCAAAAAAATGTTTTTTTTGGTAGTAAAAATACCAAAAAACTTGCGATACTAATAGATCCCGATAAATTTTCTTTTTCACATGACTTTATAAATATAATTAATCATCACATCCCAGATTATTTATTTGTGGGAGGAAGTGGTACTATTGATTTCAATCTATTTAAAAGTACAGTTCAGTTTTTAAAAGAACATACAGACATTCCTGTCATAATTTTTCCAGGTGATAATAAGCAACGCAGCACAAATGCGGATGGACTATTATTACTATCTGTCTTTCAGTCAAATAAAAAAGAGTATATAATTGGACAATTAATTGATGTTGTAAAAGATTTACTAATAGAAAAAGTTCCCTTGTATCCTACTTTATATCTTTTAATTGATGGCTTCTCAAAAACAAATACAATGCAGATTTTGGATTTTGACTCGACTGATATATCTAATTCATTTGATGAAATTGAACGTTATATTTTAAGCGCGAAGATTTTAAAATACGAATATGTATATTTAGAAGCAGGAAGTGGAGCGGCAAAACCTGTTTCTGACGATATAATAATACGATCTAAAGAAATACTTAAAAATGAAATTTTACTAGTAGGTGGAGGCATTCGAAATGCGTCACAATTAAATAAAATATACCATGCGGGTGCAGATATAGTAGTCATTGGAAATGCATTGGAAGAAAACCCAGATCTTTTGTCGGAATTTATTCAAATCAGAAATTCTTTTTTGAAAAAGTAAAGAACTATTTTTCTAGTCTTGTTGTTTTAAACAGAATTTTAATAAACATTGGACACTTCAATAATAGTTTTTAATAGCATTTTTGATATAGAAGAAGAAAAATGGAAAGCTTTTATTCCTAGTTCGCGTTTTTTTCTATCGTATAATTACTTATCTACCTTGGAAAAATCAAATCAAGAGATGGAATTCAGGTACATTGTCTTGTTAGATAAAAATAAAAAATATATGGGAGTATGCTATTTTCAAATAGTAGCATTTAAAGGAGAGATGTTATATAAATACGTTTCAAACGCTAAAAAGTTGATAAAATTATTTTTAGAAAAATCTTTAAGTTTGATTGATTCAAAAATAATTGCATTAGGCAATTTAATATTCACATGTGAATCGGGAGTTTATTTTTCTGCCGAAATTAATAATGCAGACAAGAAACAATATGTTCAAAATATGATTCAAAAAGTAGAGGAACCCTATAATTTTAAAACAATTGGGCTTTTAATTTCTGAAGAATTAACCGCTGAAAACTATCCATTTTATAAGAAATCAGGGTTTGAAATTTTTGAGGTAGAAAACAAGATGATATTCAAAACCTTACCTTTCAAAAGTTTCGAAGAGTATCAAAATGCGTTAACTTCAAAATACCGAATTCGAAAAAATAAAATTTATAAGTTAAATGAACATACGGAAGTCATATCAATAGATAAATTTAACTTTGATATATTTGAAAATGATATTCAAAAACTTTTCTTAAATGTATTAGAACGATCAAAATTCAAGCTCATGAATTTGAATTCAAAGTATTTTAAAACCTTTTTGGAAGACGAATCTCAAGTTTTTAAAATGGAGGGATACTTAATTCAAAATCAATTAGTAGGTTTTATTTCTTATTTTGAATTTGAAAATGATATTGAAGTACATTATTTAGGATTGGATTATCAAAAAAATGAATTATACAAAATATATAATTTTATTTTGTATAAAATGTTGGAGAAAGGATATGAAAATCAAATGGAAATGATATGCTTAAGTAGAACTGCTCAAGAAATAAAAAGTAGCTTGGGAGCCAAACCAGTAAAAGTATTTAATTATTTAAAAGTCAATAATACTTTTGTAAATAAAATTGTCCCAATATTCTTAGAGAAATTAAAGCCTGAAATTTGGCAGGAAAGAAACCCTTATAAAAACTAATTTGAAATATGACATTAGATGCATTGCAAAAAGAAATAGATCAATGGATTCAAAATACGGGAAATGGGTATTTTGATGTTTTGACTAATATGAGCGTTTTAATGGAAGAAGTTGGTGAACTAGCAAGGGTAGTTTCTAGAAAATATGGAGAACAAATAGCCAAGGAGGGAGAGAACTTAAATTTTGAAGATGAATTGGCAGATATTTTATGGGTAATTATATGTATCGCAAACTCTAAAGACGTAAATTTGACAAAAGCGTTGCATGAAAATATACTAAAAAAAACAAAGAGAGACGCCAATCGCTTTAAAAAACTAGAAAATATTGAAAAAAAAAATTGTGATTAAAAAAAACAATCTATCTTTGCACCGAAAATTCAAATAAACAAAAATTTTATTTTTATGAAAAAAACATTATTACTACTTACAATGTGCGCATTAACTGCAGCATCTTTTGCTCAGAATGCTACAAACCGTTGGTCAGTAGGAGCTGGTGTAGCTTTCACAGATTTCGTAAATCCTATAAATGGACAATACTTAATGTTGGAAAGATATAAAGGAGCTCTTAACTTGAATATCCAAAGATATTTAGGTAAATCTTTTGACGGTAGATTCAATTTTACACAAGGAACAGCTTATTATCCTTATTATCAATTAGGTGGTTCTCCTCAAGCACTTCCAGCTAGTTATAATCAAGCTACTAAAGCAAGAATGGAGTATAACCTCGCTGAATTTTGGGATGGAGGTTTGAATTTGGTTTACAAATTCAATAATGGATATATTTTTAAAGAAGATGCATCTTTTGCTCCATATATCTTCTCTGGATTGGGTGCAAATTTGATCAACCAAATTGGAAAAAATAGTAGAGGTACTACAGAAGGTGGTGCTGGATCTGATAATGTAAATCCTTATATCCCTTTTGGTATTGGTTTTGCTTATACAATTAATGAAAAATGGACTGCTTCTTTTGAAACTTCTTACAAAGCAGCTTTAGGAGATGCATACGATTATACTCAAACGAATTTAAGATTGGGTTATAATTTTGGTGGCGCTGCTGCTCCTGCTTCTGCAGATGCTTCAACAGCTGCTTCTTCTGAGCCAATGCCAAATGCAAATTGGTGTACTCGTAATTGGTCAATAGGTGCTGGTGCATCTTTTGTAAGTTATGAAGGTCCAGTTACTGGACAAAACTTTTTATTGGATCAATACACTACTTTGTTAGGTGTTAATATCCAAAAAAGATTAAACAAGGCATTTGATGTAAGATTAAATGGTGCTTTCGGAAATGTATGGTATCCAAATACAAGTAGAACAAACTATCCAGGATATAACAAAAATTTAGTAAGTTATAGACCTGCTCAAATGATTGATTTCTCTTTGGAAGGTGTTTTCAAATTTGCAGGTACAATGTTGAATGAAAATGCAATCTTTTCACCGTATATTTATGCAGGACCAAGTGTAAACATTATATCTTCAATAGGTAATTGGAATAATGCAGGTGCTGATGATATCAACATGAGTGTTTCAACAGGGTTAGGTTTCAATTTCCGTACATCTGACAGATTTTCTATTCAATTAGAAGCTGGAAGAAAATGGAAAGTTGACAATAGCTTTGATTACAATCAAGCAAACTTAAGAGGTATGTATGCTCTAGGTTCTTGTGGAAGTGCATCTGCTTCTTCTGCAGTTGCTAGTACAAAAGTTGCTGATTCAGATGGTGACGGTGTTGCTGATAATGTAGATGAGTGTCCTTATGTAGCGGGTAAACCAGAATTTTTTGGTTGTCCTGATTCAGATGGCGATGGTTTAGGTGATAGCAAAGATAAGTGTCCATTTGACAAAGGATCTGCTGCTAACCAAGGTTGTCCTGATGCAGCTACAACTCCAAATACTGTAGCTCCTTCAACTCCAGCTGAAACAACTACAACTAAGCAAAACAAATTAGTTCAAAGCTTTGAAATATTCTTTGCTAATGGAACTACATTTGCTCCAAATCAAGTTGAAACGTTGCAAAAAGTTGCTACAATGTTGAAAAACAACCCTAACTACACAGTTGTTATCAATGGTAACGCTTATAAAGGTGGTAGCAAAGCATTGTCTCTTCAAAGAGCAGAAAAAGTTGCAAATACATTGCGTATGAAAGGTGTAAATGTATCTAATGCTAAAACTGCAGGATTTGGCGATACAAGAGCTAAGTACAACAATACTAAAGATAATAGAGCAGAAATCGAAGTTTATTCTTTTGAATAATCTGATCTAATCTTTTTTTAAATTACAAAGACCGCTTCTTTTGAGGCGGTCTTTTTTTTTAATACAATTCGCATCTTATTGTTTAAAACTATATTGATAATATATCTAATTTCAATTAAATTTGCAAATTAATTAAAATAATAAGTGTGGAAGATTCAATTATAGTCTTAAAGGACGCAAGTATATATCAAAATGATTTTTTGGTTTTAAATTCAGTGAATTTAAATATTGAGCCTGGAGAATTTGTATATTTAATTGGTAAAACCGGTAGTGGTAAAAGTAGTCTTCTAAAGACATTATATGGGGAACTACCCTTAAATCTGGGGGAAGGAACAGTCAATGGTTTTTCATTGAATACATCAAAGCCTAGAAAGATATATGCTCTTAGACGATCTATAGGTATTGTATTTCAAGATTTTCAGCTATTGATGGATAGAACTGTTGAGCAAAATTTAGTTTTTGTTCTTAATGCTACAGGCTACACCAATAAAATGGAAATAAAGTCAAAGATAAAAGAAGTACTTCAGCTAGTAAATATGCAAGATAAAAGTTATAAAATGCCACATCAATTATCCGGTGGTGAACAACAACGAATAGTAATTGCTAGAGCGCTTCTAAATAATCCACGGCTAATCCTTGCGGATGAACCTACAGGTAATTTAGATCCAGATACGACTGATGAAATCATGAAATTATTGATGTATATCAATAAACATCATAATACGGCTATTTTAATGGCAACACATAATTATTTTTTAATTGAAAAATACCCAGCTCGACTTATCAAAGTAAGTAATGGTAAAATTATTGATGAAAAATTTTTTTAAATTAAATTCATTTATCTATATAAATCACTAATTTTAAAACGATTTTAAATTGAATTTAAAGAGTAAGTTTTCAACTTTTCTTGTTTTTTTTTCAAGACTATTTATAGTCTTATTTGTTTTATTGTTTATTTTAGTGGGGGTAATTCAATTGCCATATATTCAGAATAAACTAGTTCGTATTGCTACCGAAACTTTATCTAAACAATTAAATACAGAAGTTAAAATAGATCATGTAGATATTGATTTATTAACTTCAATTAGATTAAAAGGTATTTTAGTTAGAGATTTGAAAAAAGATACCGTATTATATGTGAAAAGTTTTAATAATCATTATTCTATTTTTGGGAATAAACGATTTGAATTGAATGAAAAGAAAATTGAACTTGAAGGGATTAGGGTTTATCTAAAAAATGAGCGAAAAGATAGTGTGCTCAATTTGGTAAAAGTATTTAATCAAAATAAAAAGAATCTAAATCCTAGTGAAAGAGTATCTAAGAGAATGGATACAAGCAAAAGTGCTAGTTCATTTTTAAGTAAATTAAAGTTACATGAAGTTATTTTAAAAGATTTTAAAATTCAATTTGATCGGAAATATAAATATGAACTACTTAATGGAAGTGCGAAATATATACATATAAATTTTAATGGAAATACTTTAGATAAAGAAGAAATACCTGTAAAATCTATTTTAATAGAAAAGCCTTTTTTTAGTTTTTATATTTTCAAAAATACTATTCCTCCAAATGATAAAACAAAACCTCAATTTCTAACCATACCATTGAAATTAAAAGTTTCAAATTTAAAACTAGTCGAGGGTCGATTTAAATTTAGAGATGAGAATGGAAGTTCTGTTGCGTATAAGCATCATGTTGCTTTTTCGGATTTAGATGTTTCTAAAATTAATATAAATGCGGATAATCTTAAAACAAAAACGGGAACAATACAGGCAAAAATTAATTTATTTAGCTTTAGAGAAAAATCTGGGATTATTGTTCATAATCTAAAGGCAAATGCCTTTTTTTCTTCATATAAAATGATAGCTAATCAATTAGATTTTAAAACAAATCATTCATGTTTTAAAGGAAATGTTAGATTTGACTATAATCATATGATGGAATATTTACAATTTGCTAAAAAAATAAAGATCAATGCAACTTTAATTAAGTCTAGTTTTGGAGTTGAAGATTTAGGGTATTTTGTTACGAATATTCAAAAGTTTCAACAAAACAAAATTTCATTTAATTCTAATTTTAAAGGAACTTTGAATGATTTAAAGCTCACGAAATTTGAAGGATCTGCAAATCAAGGTATTAAGCTAAAAGGTGATATTCATATTAGATCTCTATTCCCAATAGAGAAGTTAGATATAAAGGCAAATATTGCCTCTATATCGGCTCAAAAAAAAGATATGGAATATTTCCTAAAAGGATTGACGCTACCAGACAATATAAGTAGACTTGGCATAATGACTTATCAAGGGAGCTATAGTGGTAATTTTTCTAAGTTTGCATTACATGGAAAACTAAAATCAAATATTGGAGCTCTAAATTTAAAAAATGTCAAATTTGATTTCGAAGCGCCTATTTCTTGCTATGAAGGGAATGTAGATGTTTTTGATTTTGAGCTTTCAAATTTTATGCAATCAGAAACGAGTATTTCAAATTTGTCTGCTTCTATTGATATTAAAGGACAGGGATTTAAATTTGAAGATTTAAATTCATTTATGAAAGGACGTATTCATACTATAAAATTCAATAATTATTTATATAATAGTATAGTCTTAGATGGAAATTTCATTAAAAAACAATTTCAGGGCAGTGTATCTTGTTCAGATCCTAATTTAATGATGTCTTCAACGGGTTCATTTTCACTTTCAGAATCAAATCCAGAGCTACAAATGTTTATCGACTTAAAAAATGTCAATCTTAAAAAACTTAATTTTACCAATAAAGATTTAATGGTAACTTCAAAAGTAAATGCTTTTTTTGTAGGTAAAAATATTGATGACATCAATGGGAATATTCTATTAAATGATTTGAAAATATTAGATAATACATTTGATAAAAATAAAGTATATCAATTTTCGAATTTAAGACTAAATTCAACCATTGTCAATGAAAAATATAGAATTATTGATATTAACTCAAAAGAAATTACAGCAAAAATGCAAGGAGATTTCAAACCTTCAGAATTGCCAGATTTGTTTAAAAATTATTTGATTAACTATTTTAATTTTAATGATAATCAGGTACAGAAAACGAAATTGTCGGAGTCTTATTTTTCGCTTGATGTGAGTCTGAATGAAATAAAAAATTATTCTACGCTTTTTGTTAGTTTATTAAAAAATATAGAAAAAGGAACTTTCAAAGCAGATTATTATGGAAATAGAAATGAACTTATTGTTAATGGGGAGTTATTAAATACCACCTTTGCTAATGCATTTGTACCAAATTTAAGTATTACCAGTACTTCTACATTATCCAATTTCAATACTTATTTAAAACTCGACAGTATATTTGTAGATGGGAAAATTGCTGCTACGCCTTTTATAGCTACTTTAAAAGATATTAAAAAAGGATTGAAGTTAAATGCGGAATTGATGGATAAAAAAGCACCAAATTTTGTAGAATTTAATGCAACATTGGTGAAAAATGAAGGTAATTTTATTTTTAAAGTACTTCCATTTACTTCATATTTCAATCGTAAAACATGGAATGTAGATGCTGAAAATATTTCAATATATAATCCAATTGATAAAAAATTAATAATAAAAGATTTAATCTTTTCAAAAGATAATCAAAAATTAAAAATCAATACAATTCAAAAGCCAGAAAGTAATAATTTAGTTTCAATTGATCTAGAGGCTATTTTGTTAAATGAAATTATCAGCGGATTTTTGCCAAATTTAAAAGGAAATTATGGTAAATTAGAGGGAAATTTATCAATTAACAATATACTTAACAATCCTTCTCCTATAGCTAATATAGATGTAAAAGATCTTATTATAGAAAATACAAAATTAGGCGATATAAAAATAAAAAGTAAACCTATTAATGATAAGATTCTTACAGATCTATATTTAAAAGGCGATAATGTAAATCTACATGTATTAGTAGATTATTTCCCAAAGTTTAATAAAGATTCATTTATTGCAAAAATAGATTTATTTAAATTGAATCCAAAGGTCTTAAATTCATTTTTAAAAGATTATGTATACAATATGGATGGAAATATAAGAGCAAATCTTATATGTCAAGGAACTATTGAAAATCCAAATATTGAGGGAGAATTGAATATTGATACCTTGTATACAAAAGTAAATACAATTCATACGGGCTATACGTTTAAGAATCAAAAAATAAATTTAAGTAAAAATTTAATTGAATTTCATGATGTAGTTCTTCATGATGAGTATAATAATCCGGGCAAAACTTCAGGACGTATTACACATCAAAATTTACATAATTTTAAATTGGATATAGAGGCTTCTTCAAAGCGTTTTTTCTGTTTGAATACAACCTATGTGAATAATAATAGTTTTTATGGAAGTGTGTTTGCAGATATAAGTGCTAATTTTACAGGAGCAATAAACGATAGAATTACTATTGCCGCTAAAGGACAAAATTTAGAAGGATCTAATTTAACCATTGCTTTTAATAATGCACAGAATACGGAAAAGTATAATTTTTATGAATTTATAGATAAGAAAGTTTCTAATAAGATTATATCTGATGAAATTGTTCCAATGAAAAGAAAGTTAAGTGGAGTTAATCTTGATTTTAATTTCACGATAAATAAAACGGGTAGATTAAGTATTTTATTCGATCCCGCTACACAAGATAAAGTTGAATGTACAGGCGATGGAAAAATAGCTTTTAAAATGACGCCTGAAACAGATATGGATATTAAAGGAACCTATACACTAGCGGGGGGGACTTATTTATTTACATTTCAAAATTTTATTCAGCGAACATTTTATCTAAATCCGGGTGGAGAAATTCAGTTTCTTGGCGATCCTTGGCAATCTCAAATTGATGCTAGCGCTACTTTTAAAGCGAGAGCCTCGGCACAAGAATTGGTAGAAGCATATTATGGCAAAACAACCGATCAGACCATTATTGCGGCAGCAAAAAATATAGTAAAAGTAAATGTAACGCTCAATATGAAGAAGAAATTGGTTCAACCTTCTATAAGTTATGATATAGATATTGAACAAAATAACCCAACACTTCTCAGTGCTTTCGAATCCATAAAAACTACTACTAAAAATAATGAGAATGAGATGAATCGCCAGATTTTTGGATTATTGGCCTTGCAACGATTTTTCCCACCTAATGTAACTGGATTTGAAAAAGTAGGACTGCAAGGAACAGATTTTTCTAATACCGCACTAGACCTGGTTACAGGGACAGTATCAGGATATATCTCAGATTGGTTGGGCAAAACTATTCAGGGATTCAATTTTGATTTTAAATATAGTAATTATACACAAAGTTATAGCTCAGATATAAATAGAAATAATATAAAAGTGGCTATGTCCCAAAAATTATTCAATGATCGCTTAATTTTTAATGCCGGAGGAAATTACGATTTTGGACAAAATACAGCTACAAATTCAAATAGTGCTTTTTTTGGAGGCGATTTTGATATAGAATACTTAATTTTACCATCTGGAAATTTGAGAAGCAAATTTTATACTACAATTGACAATGATCCCTTAAATTCAAAATATATAAATAAAAGAGGAGCCGCTATCATTTTTAGAAGGGATTTTGATAATTTATTAAATTTCTTGAATTTTAGAAAAAATAAAGATAAATAATAACAATGAATGAAAAAATAGTCATTTTTGATTTTGGATCGCAGTATACACAGCTTATTGCTAGAAGAGTTCGTGAGCTCAATGTATATTCAGAGATTGTTCCATATTTCAAGGAAATAGATTTAAACGATAAAAGTATCAAAGGAATAATTCTTTCAGGGAGTCCAGCTTCATGCCTCGATGATACACATCCTGAAATAGATCTCACAAAAATGATAGGCAAACTGCCAATATTAGCTATTTGTTATAGTGCGCAGTATGCTATGAATTTATTGGGAGGCAGAGTAGAGAAGAGTAGTGTAAGGGAATATGGACGTGCTCAAATTAAAATTGAAAAATCATGCAATCTTTTTGAGGATTTAGGGGATGCACTTACAATATGGATGAGCCACAGCGATAGTATCAAAGAAGTTGCGCCGGATTTTGAAATAGTAGCAAAAACTGAAAACGGCATTGTAGCAGCATTTGCTTCAAAAGAAGGATATTATATCCAGCCTTTTTATGGATTACAATTTCACCCCGAAGTTACCCATTCGGATAAAGGTAAAGAATTGTTCCATAATTTTGTAATTAAAACTTGTGGCTGTCTTGGAGATTGGACTTCCAATACTTTTGTAGAAGAGCAAGTTGAACTTATTCGCAAAGAAGTAGGAAATGATAAAGTAATATTGGGGCTTAGCGGTGGAGTAGATTCATCGGTAGCAGCCTATATATTGCACAAAGCAATTGGAAAACAATTATATTGTATTTTTTTAGATAATGGATTGCTGAGGAAAAATGAATTTGAACAAGTTTTAGAGTCTTATAAAGCCAGTGGCCTCAATGTAATAGGAGTAGATGCATCAGAAGCATTTTATTCCCAGCTAAAAGGACAAATTGATCCTGAAGCAAAACGAAAAGCAATAGGACGAGTTTTTATAGAAGTTTTTGAAGCCGAAGCAAAAAAAATAGAAGGCGTTAAGTTTTTGGCGCAAGGTACAATTTATCCCGATGTAATAGAATCTATATCGGTAAATGGGCCAAGTGCTACTATTAAATCTCATCACAATGTGGGAGGATTACCTGAAAAATTAGGGTTTAAAATTATTGAACCGCTTCGTTTTTTATTTAAAGATGAAGTACGCAACGTTGGAAATACATTAGGTGTGTCATCAGAGATATTGAAAAGACATCCTTTCCCAGGTCCTGGATTAGCTATCCGAATTTTGGGAGAAGTAAATAAAGAACGTGTACAATTATTGCAAAATGCAGATGAGGTGTTTTCAAGACATCTGCGCGATTCAGGCTGGTATGATAAAGTATGGCAAAGTGGTACTATATTATTACCCGTAAAAAGTGTAGGAGTTATGGGCGATGAAAGAACGTATGAGGAAGTTGTATCACTTCGTTGTGTTCATTCGGTTGATGGTATGACTGCGGATTGGGTGCATTTACCATATGATTTGCTTGCAAAAATTTCAAATGATATTATCAATAATGTTAAAGGAATCAATAGAGTGGTTTATGATATTAGTTCCAAGCCACCTGCTACAATAGAGTGGGAATAATGGTTGCATTAAAATAGTACAACTAAAAAATATACATATGAAAAATTGGCTACTTTATGTCTTATTGATGCTTACAATACCTGCTATTGCTCAGGAAGACGATGATGATGATAGTGGTGCAGGTGAAGTTATTGCCAATCCATATGCTTTTTTAGATGAATTGAAACAAGATCGAAAAAAGGTGTATAACATTGTATATATATTACCAATCCGAGATATAAAAACAAACACTGTTCAACGCGACGCTTTGGCATATTGGGAAGGCGTAAATGTAGCCATGTCAAAAATTAAAAAATTAAATGCAAAGTTTAAAATTCATATATGGGATAATCAAAAAAGCGATTCTGTAACAAAAAATATTCTAAATCAATTGGAGAATATATATGTAGATGTCATTGTAGCACCTTTTCATACAAAACAAGCATTGATTGTAGCAGAATATTGCAAGAATAATAGAATTCCAATGTTTTTGCCTCAGAATCCATCAGATTTTATTGCTAAGAATAATCCGTTTGTATTTAAGATGCATACTTCTAAAAATAGATTATTCTATGATATCTATCATAGTATTACAGAAAATACAGCCGAAAAAGAAAGTGAAATTTTCTACGTCTATGACAATGAAAATAAAGCGGAACGCAAAATGGCAAACTATCTTAAATATGCCTCTGAGAAAGATGGTACTCATCGAATTAGATTTGTACCCATAGTAGATTCTATTAATTTTTCAAATGTAGTGATAAAAGGTAAAAAAAATATTTTTTTAATTACACAATATAAAGAAAATCAAATAAATGATTTTTTGGCAAGTTTGAAAAGTATCAATGAATCTATTCAAGTATATGGGCATAGTTCTTGGGCTAATTCTAATAAAATTAATAAGGAAAATTTAGCGGCGTTAAATACAAGCTTGCATACTGATTTCTTTTTGAGAAAAAATTCTAGCGATATGGATGATATCAAGAAAAAATATTTTGAATTGACTACCGATGATATCCCTTCGGAAGCCTTTTTGGGATATGATATGGCCAATTATATCACTACAGTACTGGACCTTTATGGTAAAAAATTTCCTGTAAAAATAGATAAATATACCTTCAAAGGTACTACGACCATTATAGATATGCGTCCTTTATATGATGCTTCAGGTAGGTTATTATTTTTTGAAAATACACATAAAGATATCCTTAAAGCATTTCCTGAAGGATGGTTTAAAATAAATGATTAATGGAACATTTAGAAAGTATTATCCAATCCATAGTTTTTACTGCACCCGAGCCTATTTCTATTGAAGAAATAGTAGATGTTCTCAATAATATAGAATCAAGCGATCATACGACTGAAAAAATTCAAGAATACATGACCCGAATCAAAAATCGATTTGAAGATAATTGTTTTGGATTTGAATTGATCGAAACAGCACTTGGTTTCAGCTTTGCATCCAAAAAAGAAAATTATCCGTTTATCGCAAAATATATTGAGTCTAATCAAACTAGAAAATTATCAAAATCAGCGTTGGAAACCATTGCTATCATTGCATTTAATCCAAATAGTACCAAATTAGATATTGAACAAATACGTGGAGTATCAGCGGATTATGCCATAGATAAATTACTTGAAAAAGAATTAATACAAATATCGGGAAAGCGCGATACAGCAGGAACCCCTATTACTTATTCCATTACTTCAAAATTTCTAGATTATTTTGGAATAAAATCTATCGATGAATTACCTAGTTTTCTGTCTTTGGTTAAAGAAGTCAATGAAATAGGTATAGAAAATGATGCACCCAATTCTTAATTATAGACACCGATGAGTATAGAAAAAAAGTTTAAAAAATTATATATCTTTATTATTGTTTTCTTCTTGATTACAAACATAGTAGCTATATTTTTTAT
>Ga0078894_10001586_pt1 | contig 17033 bp, 47 predicted proteins | sample LauGreSu1BDMLBSD_2_FD_67506 | JGI IMG/M metagenome (GOLD analysis project Ga0078894, IMG submission 67506) | Freshwater lake microbial communities from Lake Michigan, USA - Su13.BD.MLB.SD (version 4) (version 4) | ecosystem: Environmental > Aquatic > Freshwater > Lake | place: Lake Michigan... | reverse complement strand
GACATGTTTAAAGCCATTATGCGAATTCAGGCTTACGAACGCGAACACGTTTAACCTTGCCGAGATTAGTTTTAATCTCTGCGGCACGATCCTGCAACCAACTTTCCTTTTCAGCATCAGCCTTAGCTGACTGAAAGTCCTGATAGGTTTTACGAAATTTACCACATGTTACTGTCCAAGTCATTCCACTCATTTTAAATACCTCAAAAGTTTAAAAACACAGCCTGATTATACAATGATTTAGATGGGCTGTCAACATCCAAATTCTCCAATAAATAATGTATGCTAGAAAAAGTTGACGAACAAGAAAAAGAAAGACGTTTAAGCATTTGTCGAGAATGTCATCATTATGTTAGCAAGTTCAGTTCTTGCGGCTATTGCTGGTGCTATCTGCCGATGAAAACTAATTATAAACGCAATTCTTGTCCTATTCGTAAATGGGCTAGTAAGAGTTGATTATTCTAATCCGTACTTCTTAAGTTCATCGGAATCTGCAACAATTACCGCATCTTTAAATCTAGCTTCGCAGGTCTTTTTAATCTCGCTAATGTCAACACCTTGTGCAATAAACCTATTTGTATCTTTTTCAAATAGATAAAACACACTTCCGTACTGTTCTACATTAACATGAATAATCTTATTTTTAAGCTTCTGAGTTAAATCAGCAATTTCTTCTTGTAGAATTTCATTTTTTGCTTTCATATAAAGGCTGGCAAATTTAGTTACCGCCCAAATAATCAAACAAATTAGAACTATGTCCCAAGTACTCATTATCGGCTTTCAATAAGTTTATCTGCTAATCCGTAATCAACTGCTTGTCTGGCACTCATGAAATAATCACGTTCCATGTCTGCTTTTAATTGTTCAAAAGTTTTGCCACGACTATTATGCTTTACATAGATTTCTGTGAGATTCTTTTTCATTTCCAGAATCTCTTTGACATGAATTTCCATGTCAGTAGCTTGACCACCAGCTCCACCACTAGGTTGGTGAATCATGTGTCTTGCGTTGGGAAGGATAAACCTTTTACCTGCGGCTCCTGCTTGTGCGAGTAAACTACCCATCGAGCAGGCCTGCCCCATAACATAGGTGGATATGTCTGGTTTGACAAATTGCATAGTGTCATAAATAGCCATCCCGGCTGTGACACTACCACCTGGGCTATTAATAAACATTGTAATATCTCTGCTGGCATCTTCACTCTCCAAGAAAAGAAGTTGGCCTACAATCAAGTTAGCCATTTGATCATGCACTTCGCCTTCTAGCAAAATAACACGATCTCGCATCAATCGACTATACAAATCCATGGCACGTTCACTGTTACCAGTGCGTTCAAGGACCATTGGGACTAGACTCATTTAATTTCCTTTGTTTTAATTTGTTCTTTAATTGTAACAGGAACTTTGTTTTTACTCAACCTTATCTCATCCATAATATGTTCTAGATAAGGATCGCGGTGTTCGTTGTGAGGGGTATCAGATAAATCTGCGGGAGTTTTTAAACGACGAAGGAAGAATTTTAGCATAATTGTATTTAAATGAATTTACCAATTAAACCACCTCTAGCATACTCGCTGGAACTCTCCATAGACCACGTGTAAAAGATTTAGGATTGTTTTCACGAACCGTAACATACTTGATGGCAATCTTTTCTACCGTGCCTACATAAGTAGTACCATCGCGATTGGAGGTAAACTTAACTGTACTACCAATTGACACACTTCTCTTAACCTGTCTAACCAACTGAGCACGATTAAATTTCAGTGCTTCACCGATGCTGTTCAACTCTTCACTGGTAAATGAACCATACATGATTGCTTGATTAATTTCTTTAATGGTAAGCATAATGCTCTCCTTATTTGTTACGGGAAATAGTTGTAATAGCAAAACCTTTGAGTATAATCACAGCACACCATGTATCAAGGTTATAAGGAATTTCTAATACGGGGAATATTGTATTCAGTGCCCATAGAGTTGCAAATGGACCAAGTACGATTAGAGCAATTACAACGGCAATGACAAAAAGATCTTTCATGTTAATCTCTTAAGAGTTGATTGTTTCATATGGACTAAGTTCTTCTTCCTCGATTTCTTCAAATACCCATGTAATAGGTACTTCAAGTTGACGAGCAATAGTTACAGGCAAGTAACCATCTTCTAACATATTTTGAATGTCAATGGATAAGTCAGACATCTTGCTCATAGTATTTCCTTAGGCATATTCATACATAAACTGGGCAACACTTGGATCCAATTGGATCAACTGTTTTGCGGCAGTAGTCAATTCTTTGTAACGACGATTAACTTCTGCTCGGGGCAACTCGCCATCGCAGGTCAAGTTCTCGGGGCTCAAGCAACTGTCAATCATTTCTGCTACTCGCTTACGGCCTTGGGCAGTTTTAATTTCATACTGTTCGCCTTTGAAGAACGAGTTCCAGTGATTCTTTTGGTCAATGAATGTCTGTAGTGCTTTCATAGTGTGCTCCTTAATTAAGCGGCTTTACGGAAATATTGATAGGGCAAACCCAAAGTCCAAGCAAGGTAATCGTTGTCACCATCGGTACCTTCAGCTTCGTGAATCCAACGCATGGCCATTTCGGTATTCTTAGCACCAATGCTGATCAACTCAGCAACACGACGCTCGAACTTTTCAGTGGCAATAGCTTCTTCAATGCCTTGGGCAATGTCGTTGGCTTTCATCACTTCGCTGAGTTCTTCAAACTCTTTATCGAACTGAGCAAGAGTCCAAGTAGAAGTGTCAATGTAACGTGGACGGAAACCATGAGCATCCTTGTACATATCCCAAAACGTGCATTGGGCCTGCTCCAACTCTGTCATTTCTTCCCAGCTTGTCAATTCGTTGTTCATAATCTTTGCTCCGTTTTGTTACTATGTATGTATTATAACGCAGAACCCAATTTGTGTCAATTTAAACGTATTGGAGATCTGACAGGATTTCAGCGCAGGCACTCAGCTCATATTGTTCCATGAGGTTGCTGGTTGGGCTGGTGCTTTGAGCAGGGTACTTGCTACGATGTAAAACACGATCCATCAAAGTGGAACGAATGTTGTCTACGTCGGCATTGCCAGCTTCCAGAGCCGCAACAATCTGATTCAGAACTTTAAGAGTAGCGGCGCTACGAAAAGCCTCCAAGCCCCACGTAAGAGCATGAGCAGGATCTTTGTCTAGCTCGAGTTTGAACTTGTTGATTCGATCTTGCTGGGCTTCAACTTGACGCTGATATTTGCCGAGTAATCTTGCTGACATCTTTAACTCCTGTTTTGTTACTATATGTATTATAACGCAGAACCCAATTTGTGTCAATTTAAACCAAATCCACTTGAATCTGCTTGCCGCGGATTGTAATACCAAGTCCAGTGGGAATTGGCTTGCGAAGTGCTTTGGCAAACTCTCGGTCTGTTGCCAGCATATTCATAGCATCATAGCAAAGGCTACGAGCGTTAACTGTGGCAAACTGTTCGCTCATTTGCTTGATTGTAAGATACATGCCAATGTCGTTTTCACTGCCATCGCCCTTGAAAATAACACGAAATTTTTGGCTGTTTTTGAAGCCGTCGATGATAGTTGGTGTACGCATTTTCAAATCCTTATTAGTTACTATACAAGTATTATACAACCAAAACCAATTTGTGTCAATTTAGGTCATTAGTACAATGACGCCATTTCGTCGTCGATGGCACAGGCAAGGGCATTAAAAGCGTCTTGAATGCTTTCGCTTTCCTCAAAATGTTCGTCAAGGATTTCTTGAACCTGTAGTAAAGCGGCGTCGAGTTGAGTGCGTAAGTCTGTCATGATTGTTCCTTTTGTCAATATTCTTTTTTATCGCCTGATGCTTCGTTGTCACGATAGCCTGCGGTGTATGCCAAGATTTCGTGTACTGACATATCCTGCAATTCAATGCGAGTGCTATTGTAAGAGTCGCCTGTAAAATAGTGCGGGCTATATTCACGACCGTAATAGCTGTCTGCTGAGCCACGGTCATATGGGCTACCATGGCGAATATCGAATTTTGTAGTTTCTGTAATCATTGTCTGCTCCTTAGACGTTAGACATTTTCATGATAATAGCCAACTCGTCGTTCTCCACATAAAAGTCTGTGGTTGGATCGTAGTAGGCGCCTTCTTTAGGATCGTAGTAAAGAACGCGACCATCGTAATTGAAAGGACCTTCTAAGCCTTTGCGGGCACCATATTTTTCACGCATATTGTCCACAGAATTCATAACACGATAGCCCATTGTCAACTCCTTGTTTTGTTTCGCTATGTATGTATTATATAACCAAACCCAATTTGTGTCAATTAAACTTCTAATGAATAGATAGCCCATTTAACATTATTCGGATTACCCATACCTTGAGCTCGACTATTAAATGGAGTATTGTTGTCTTTGTTCCATTTCGAAACAAAAGATTGATGTTTTGATATACGTTGTTCATAATCATCAGTTTCAGTTATATCTACCCAATTATTATCCGGGCTCCAAAACTTGACAATATATCGTTTGGTAGGAATTTGTCTTGTAGTATCTTTCATGGTGTAATCTCCAATTAAGCAAAGAATGCCGAAGCTTGGACTTCAAAAACACGATAGGCCGCCAATGTTTTTTGAGTTTGAGCCATAGGGTTTGTTTTAACGAACTTCAAAAAGTCCAAAAAGTTCATGCCCAAAAAGTCTGCGTCTTTTTGTAATACTGAGATTGCTGTGGTAAGTTTCATAACTTGCTCCGTTTTGTTTACTATGTATGTATTATAAAGCCAAAACCAATTTGTGTCAATTAAGCCTGGTAAGAGTTATAACTACGAATCTTGCTTCGTTTGTTGGTATAACTTTCTTCGAACTTCACAGTAAAGCCTTTGGCCTTCAATATCGACATCAAAGTTGACAGGTCGCAGTCTTCTTCCAAAAAGGCATTAGCACCATTTTGATAACTGTAGGGAGTGATCTTATCTGCGATACCAAGTTTAACCAAGCGAGCTTTAGGGAAACGGGCCCAAGCATGACCTGAATCACCGAATACTTTAATTTTGATTTCTCTCATTTTGAACTCCTGTTAAATTAAATTAGATTGGCTGGGCTAGGCCCATTTAATCGTTCCTGCTTGACTTTTTGCTTTCGCGTGTCTTGCGTTTTGAACGAACCATAATTATCCGTTGCCCCACCTAAGTGCCCTAGTTCCTCTAGGGCTTTACCACTGTTCCTCAGCGGCCTTAAATGCTCTTTACTTCAGCAACCTTGTTTTCTTACTATGTGTTTATTATACTGCCAAACCCAATTTGTGTCAATTAACGGGCTTTGTCTAAGTATTCGAACAAAATCCACTTAGCACGATTAATAGCTTGACGAGCATCTTCTGCTCGCATATAGTCAACTTCGCCGTACTCAGTATCAATCATTTCTTGTGCATCGCTGAGGATGCTAGCGGCCATCATAGCAGGACCGCTGTGGCGAAAAGCAAGACTGGATTCCACTGCTTCACGCATACCTGCTTCGGTAACGCCATACATACGAACTTCACGCTTTTCTTGTTCGTTTAAAGTAATCATCTCGCCCAATGTATCGTATCTTAAACCCATTTTCGAACTCCTTTTTGTTTACTATGTATGTATTATAAAGCCAAACCCAATTTGTGTCAATTAATTGGGTTTAGAAAGCAAAGGTACGAACCCAATCAAATCGGGTGCTTGCAGGTACCCAACGGAATTGGCTTTTCTTACGCTCGCTTTGTTCAAAGTCAAAGCAGACCATGACCCAACCACGCTCAGATGAAAAGGCGACAGTGTCAGCGACTCTGACAACTTCAACGACTCTGTCGTTCATTCTTGCTACAGTAACAGTCATACTATCTCCTTTCATAAAATAGTATTATAAAGCCAAAACCAATTTATGTCAATTATTTGGTTTCTTTGTCCTGTGATTCCAATTGACCTACACGAATAAGGAATAGTTGATACAGGCAATAAATCATTACTCCAAAACTCATACCGGCCACTAAATCAGTGGCCTCCATTCCTAACATGATAATACCATTGAAAATGGCAATGACTGCGAAGATTGCGATTGCGATTTTACCCATGTCTAATAGGGCTCGAATTTGATATTTGTTCATTTTGAACTCCTTTGTTTAAGTGTCAGCATTATACAACAGAGTTGAATTTGTGTCAATCACATCCGCCAGTGTCGCCCAATGTCAGCTTGGCCATTAGGGCATCTTCTGGTTCTTTAAAGTGAAAGATCATCCAATGATTGGTAACTTCTGTGGTATACTTACCGCCAGGCAAGCCAAACTTTTCAATGATCACAGCACACAATTCATTCCATGGCTGTCCATAACCATCGCCGATTTCCCATTCAATTTTAATAGGATATTTGTTCATTTACCACCAATACCAATTTCGTTCATCATTGTGGTAATGTTTTTACTTCGTTGTCTAACATCCTTATTACCCAATGTGACAACTGCGAATAGCTTGTTGTCTTTTTCTACTAGCATAGCAAGACAACGGCCAGCGGCACTAGTGAATCCTGTTTTAGTTAGTGCGATTTCATCATAGGTCCACATCTGAGGATTGGTATTACGAAGATTTACTGTTATTGTTTTTTTACCTTTTCTATATTGATAGGTATATAATTTTTCAGTGCTTAATCTTTGAATCAACGGATATTTTCTTAGCGTGAATAAGAAATCTTTAAGATCTTCTACTGTACTTTGATTACCAGCTAATAATCCTGTGCTGTCTACAATAACTGTATTCTTTAAGCTTAAATCAGATACCATTGTATTAACATCTTTGATAAACTGTTCATAGCCGCCAGGATGACTATGAGCCAATGATTCTGCGGCTAAATTGTCACTGCTCATTAACATTGCACGAAGTAATTCATAGCGTTCAATGTACGCACCTCTGGCAAATCTACCCGCAGATCTTCCTTGAACTTTAACACTTTCACTAAAACTAACATCACTGTTTATTACTGCCATTGCTGTAAATAATTTTGTAATGCTGGCAATACTTCGAACTTCATCTACGTTCTTACTGTGCTCATATCTCAATTCACTTAGATCATATACACCATAGCTAACCGCATAAACATTGGTGGAAAATAGCAACAATAAAGTAATTAAAAATTTCATTGTGTAAGTCCCCAAGTCAATGATGTTATAACTGCTTGTTCATGATCATTGAATGATAATGTGTATTTGCCATTAAATGGGCTATTAGGCTCACTGGCCAGATTGTAATTAAAGTTTTTGTCTTTAAGCCAATTAGCAATGTCAATGGCCAGTCTGTGGCCTGTTATTGTTATTTGATACATAATTTAACTTCCTGAATACTTTAGCTGAAAAATAAATGCCACATGTTTATTATAAAAGGTAAACAATGTGTAGGGTTCTTCAGGTTTTTCATGGCTAAAATAATCCCATCGAGGAATTTGATGTGCAAAATCAAAATCTACGCCTTGTGCATAGCCTTCTGCTCGTAATGCCCGCACAATTTCTAAGGTCTTATCTATTCTCATTGGTAATTTAACTGATGTTGTCATGCCCACTTTAAAGTGAATAATGCGGCATCTTCATGATTGCCTAAATACAATCGAGCTCGATACTGATCATTGACCCACGACCAGTGTTTATTTTGATCACCCGTCCAAGCAAAATCTTTTGAATTATATTCATTGACTTCGCGACTGATACCCCATGTTTCCCAGCACCACTGTCGTAGCTCAAAGAATTTTTCCATCATTGAACCAAAAGGTTCGTTTCTGTCGTATTTAAGATCCACATAGTATTTGAATTGCTCATGGCCATTCATTCGTTTATCTGTTTTTTTAACTTTGATTTGCATATTTTAACCTGTACATAAAGATGAACTCATCGGCTTTTTCTCTATTTTCAAATTCCCACATATTATAAGCCATACGACGACCTGCAAACTCGTGGGCAATAATGTCAATGACTTCGGCTCTAATATTTACATCAGTGGCATAGAATTCATCAAACTCTAACATGACCTTATCGGTTTTACGAACTGGTTTTATTTTCATTTAGAATTAAACCATGCATCTGCAATTTTATGCACTCCAGTTAAATCTCCTTGATTAGAGAACACAATAATGTACTTGTCATTTTTTGTATTCCAAGTAATACTTTGGCCTCCATAACCAGACGCAGTAAAACTACCCGGTAACTGAGTATTGTCTGTCCAAGTGAAATATCCATAACCGTTATACATTTTTGCAAATCTATTATCAGTTTTAATTTGGGTCGACGTTGCAGATCTTACAAAATTTCCATAACAAGTATTTTCCCTACGACTGTCAATGACAAAATTTGCAAGACGTGCCCAATCATGAATAGTTAAACGTGTATTACCGTCTGACTGAGCATAACCAGATAAATCTTCGCCTTGTATAATTCTATCATTGGTTTGAACTTTGGTCCAGAAGTTTTTTTCCTGCCATGCCCTTAATTTCTTTCCTTCTAGGCCATATGCGGCACTAATCATCATTCCAACTAACAATGGATCTTGTGATTTATAGTCAAATAGTTCACCGGGCTGAACTTTTTTGCCAAATAGTTTTTCTCTTGCTTTACTAAGTCTGCCAGATACTAAATCCATGAAATTAGTCTTTCCTGACATGCGACTTGCTTGTTCTTCTGCTGTTTCATTTTGACTATCATTAAATGATGATATTGTTCCTGAGGCCATTTTTAAATTATCTTCTAATGTACTTTTACCTAAATCAGTGCCTCGAAGCTGGGGAATCATGTCTTCAGCTTTAGTTTTTAATGTAAGTTTATTATCGCATACAGCAACCCCTGCGCTCAATGCCGTAATAGTTTTATCAATACTTGCACTAAGATATAATTTATTTTCATTTGCTGGTGGCTTAAATTTTAAATGAACAATTTTGTTGCCATCGCCTAGCAAAATAACTTTAGATTCCGATCTATCTAAATAGGAATTTGCACGTTCGATAACTTCAGATTCTACAGTACTCGGACTTCGTGTCAAGAGTTGCATTCCGTTATTGGATGCTGGAATTTTATAATGATAAGGTTGTCCAGTACTCATTAACCATTCATCCGGCATGAAGAATTGACCGTTCTTCATAGGCATTACAGTTTGTGCGACTGTACAAGTAGAAACTAATGCAAGTACAAGAGCTATTTTTTTCATAATTTATTTCCTTTGATTAATGATTAAGAATGGTTTTTGTCGTAGGCTAATTTTGCCACAAACATAAAATGATCGTAGGCTTGTTTTACTGCTTCGTGCTTTAATAATTTATCAGCTTCTTCCTGCATGGCATTGACTCCTGCTTCAGCAAGGTCGTGGGTAGAAGCAAATGTTAGGCTGAAGAATTCATCGCCAAATGCTGCTTTCATTTCTTCCCAAGCGGCTCGTTGACGTTTAGTAATCGGTCGTTCCTTGGGCTTTGCTTCGCTTTCTTTATGTATAGCATAACGAATTGCATCTTCAGCATAACGTCCCGCGGCAATCATAGGAGCGAACGAAGGATCAATGCCATAGCGAGTACTTTGCCCTCCTGGATAACACATAATGATATGAGTACCTTTAGGAAAACTTGACATAAGATCGCTGTCGTATTCCGATACGGGAATATACCTGCGACCTTCTTTAATATAATAAAGTTTTTTAGTCATGTCATAGGACTCGGCCAGTGACTTGACGAATAAGTTGATCTAATTCAGTTTGATAGTCTTTGCCTAGCCTGCGCTTTTCATAAATTGAAACTACCAGTGCGTTACCGTCACCTACATCAACCGCAGGGCTACCGCGGCTTTCTAATTCTTCAAGTAGATCTTCAGTGTCAAAGTCTGACAACTCAACATCAATTTCAACTTCTTTATAAATTGTATGATACATTATGATATTACCTTTTTCTTACTAGTGTAATCGCTGTAAAGCTTATTGCCTTTTTCTCTAATTAGATCAGCAAAGTATTGTGGATTTGATTCAAACGTATTAGCCATTTCATCTTTGGAGATGTCACCTTCAACCTCAAAGGTATAAATTTCGTAGCTACGTTGACTATTGTATCTTGCTCTAAGCATAAGTGTATAAAGGTTAAAAGGCTGTTTATATGTTTCGCCTTTTAACCCAGCAATCATTGCATCACCTTCCATGTCAGTAATGTCAAAGATACATTCTAAACCATTACAGTCCCACATCACAAGGAACTTGCTGTTTCTAGTCATTTTGTGTCTTCTGTAGTAGTGTGGTCTTTTTTAAGTTTAGCGATCAATTGACGACCACGTTCATGATCTTCTTTAACTGTTCGTTTTTTATCATCGCTGACTTTGAGCATTGAGTCATACTCTCGAGCCCAGTGAACACCTTTGATCCAAATCTGAAGTTGCTCTAGTGTGCCTCTAAACAATTCTGCGTCGCGAGAATAGATTGGCAATGCTTCGTCGTCTTTAGGTTTGATAGCCACCAGGTTATTAAAATCATCGCCGCCCCATCCAGATTTAGGAGCACAAAGCATAAAACCTAATTTGTCTACTTCTTCTTCAAGACGACGAAGTGCTAATACTGCTTGATATCCTGACATGTTATTTCCTTATGCTACAAAACACAAGTCGTCGAATGTACGCAGGCTTTCACTGCCATCATATTCTTCAACTAAAAATCGTGTACCTGGTTCCAACCATTCTATTCGAATGTCTTCTGCTCCGCCCATGTAAGTATCATAGCCCAATGACTCGGCATATTCGCCCAAGCCTTGTGTGCCTGTCTGCAGAATATAGTCCACTAATCGGCTGTCAAACAACATGGCTTCTCGTTGACTATCAGTAGAGCACCATGTACTCCAACCTGCGCCAAAGCCTGGTGAGATCAATACTGCGACCAATCCTTGGTCATCATAACGTCGTTCAAATTCCATTTCAAATCCTTTACGCAACTTCCTTTTCGTTTTCAAGGATTATGTTGCTAAGTGTGTTTAATACAACCATCATGCCAGTTAGGGCCTGAGGGTTACCTTTCATTAAGTCCATGGCATAGTTATATGCCTCATTGAGGTCAGTGCCTCGATCCGCAAACATACCACTGCGAATGCTCTTTGCTAGTTCTACGTTGGTCATTTAAAATCCCCGAGTGTCATAAACAATCATGGCGCCAATAAACAACCACAGTATTGCCATACCATATTGGCCTTGAATCAAATAATTCACTACCAACAGCAAATTCAATCCGCCAAGTGTATAACCAATCGTTTTACGGTTACGACCAAACCATATAAAAAATTTATCCATCATTTTTCAATTCCAAAATGTTTATGCAATTTATTGTATAATGCATGTTGATTATAACCATACCCACCGTGACGAATATCTTCTTTGCTCAACACATCACAGCATTCGTTGACGATCAACTCTACAAACTTTTCTTCAAATTCTGTTTCTGTAAAAACACCGGGCCGCTTTACTTCACCCCTTGCTTGTATGGCAAGATTTTTAATTCTTTCTTTAATCATTTTTTGTCCTTGTAATAAAAGTATATCGCTATACCTAAACAAACTCCAATACACATTCCTATTAGGATAGGCATTATACTGTTTCCTTAATTGCTTCCAATGCGTCAGACAACAAAACAAGTTTCTTATAAAACGTAATATCGCGCTCGTATGTATTACCTACATACCAGGCACCATCACGCATTACATAATACCACTCTGCCCCGCAACCATCAGCACGTTCAAAGAACGAGTCAAATGTCAAATCTGTTTTAAAGTCTGTGCCATTCTCGCCACGGTCACGTCCGTAAAAAGTACACATGTTACCGAACTTGGCTTCGTATTCTTCGTTAGACATGTCGGTACCGTGATAACCAAAAGGGTGGGCTTCACCAATTTCTGGTTTCAAACTAGACAAGTCACCTAGTGCTACTAGGTTATTGGCCTTGGCTGAGTCATAATGTTTTTGTAGAATCTGGCCATTGTGTTCCAAATAACCATCCCAGTGGCAATAAACACTTTTACATTTATCACCATGCATGACACCAATACGACTACGTGTACCCATTTCAAACTCCTGTTTTGTTAAGCTATGTATGTATTATAGCGCAGAAATTAATTTGTGTCAATTAATTTCAAGATGTTATATATAAATATTGTTATGTTTAATTTAGAAAGTTTTTGTGGCGAACTATGGAGCCAAATAGAAATCAATACTCTTGGCGACTATAAAATTTGTTGCCTAGCAAATTATAATAAAGATTACGGAATGGCGCATGACGAAAATGGCAATGTAATGAATGTTATGACGCATAGTATAGAAGAAGCTATTAATAGTGTCACCCACAAAGATCATCGATTACAACTTAAAGAAAATATTCAAGTAAAAAGATGTCGTAATTGTTACGATGCTGAACATAGCACCAAAGGGCTCGATGAGTGGGGTAGCGAGCATGTCAAAAAATGGGGCAAAAGTAAAAGACAACGTGTTAATGCTCAAACAACTAGACAGATTCCAGAATATGTTAGATGGGATCAAGCCGATCAATACACATTGCCAGATGGTACATCAACAGCAAAGGTTGTAAATTTAGGTCTGAGATTGAGCAATTTATGCAATCAAAAGTGTATAATGTGTAGTCCAGAATATAGCAGTCTTTGGTATGAAGATTGGAGTAAACTTTGGGGTGATGTTCAAGTAATGCCTCCGGGTACTGTATGGGGTAATAAAGATTATAGGATGACCACCGACAGTCGCGGCCGAGAAATTTTAGATTATTCTAAATGGTGGGATAGCGATATTTGGTGGGAACGTTTTGATAAGATTGCGCCCGATCTAAGGCACATTTATTTTTCAGGCGGCGAGCCATTAATTGCGCCAGCTATGGATGAAATACTAACTCGTTTAATAGCAAAAGATTTTGCAAAAAATGTCACTCTACGTTATGATACAAATTTAACTGTAATCAATAATAAAATCATTGAAAAATTTAAACACTTTAAGAGAATTGATTTCTGTGTTAGCCTCGATGATACTGAAGAAAGATATGAGCTGATACGTTTCCCTGGAAATTATAATAATATTATCAAGAACATAAAGACTATTAAAGAAAATGGCATGAACATACATTATCTTTCTTGTTGTATAGGAATCGCGTCTATCTATTCTATAGAACGATTAGTTGAAGTCGCTGAGGAATTAAATGTAACGACAGAATTTAGATTTTTAGAAGGTCCGACTTGGTTAGATTTAAGGTCTTTGCCTAGATCTGCCAAAGAAGAAATCATTGATCATTATAAAAGCTTAATGCATCACACTGAAAATCGAACTAAGTGGTATAAAGCAATTATTAGATTCTTAGAAAAATATCTAGACCATGAGAATTCAAAAAAATATCAAGAATTTATCACGGTCATGGATAAGCTAGATAAAATCAGAGGCACCGAATGGAGGAAAGTCCTGCCAGAAGTACAAGACATCTTGGCAAGACATTGCCCTAATATTGGTGCTTAATATTCGTGGACTTCAGTATCAGGAAACTTAGCCAGCCATTCTTCACAGAATTCTGAGCTTACATCAAGACTAACATACTCATCGCCCTGCATGCCTTGCTCGCTGTAACTAACGTCATCAGATGCTTCTACTGTAAATCCCTGTGACTTTAGAAAAGTGTGTAATTCTTTAAGAAATTGATCATCTGTATAAATCAAGCCATCTTTATCTGTGTCCCAAGATGCCAGATCAAAACGTACCATTAGTTCACCGAATAGTCGATCTTCATCTTCCATTTTTGTAATAATACAATCTAAACCCGTGACAATTACAGGCTTAGATTTTGAGCTCCATAGGCCTCGGCCGTCTGTGTTAAGAATGATTGTTGTTTCCATTTTAGTAATTACATTGGTTTGGAAATGACATAGCCTTGTTCTTTTAAAAAGATAATGGCACCTTGTACTTTAAGCTCATTGTCATTTAATTTGACTAGTTCCCGTTCTGCGGCTTCTCGTGTTTTGCCACCTGTGCGTTTACCTGTAGCAGTATGGACGGCAACATAATGACGTCTGCCGTCTATGCTAGATTCCATGGTGTAGCCACCATTACAAAATTCAATTAGGTCTTTTAATTTTGACATGTTATCTCCTTGTGTTAAGATTTAATATAACGTTTTGCTGCCGCCAATGTCCAAGGAATTGGTTTTGCGTGAACACCAAAACGTTTAGAATTTTTACTATTTTCTTTAAAACGTTTTTCTTCACTTATTTTAAATTGTTTTACTTGCTCACGGATCTCGGGAGTAGTCTCGACAATTTCATATGTCCAACCAAAAGTGTGATGATATCCACGCACAGATTTTTCTACTTCTTCTTTAGTAGAAGGAGCATACATTTTCATACTAACTAGTCTTCGGTCTGCGTGATCTACATGACTTATAACTGTATAAGGTTTAATCATAGATTTCCTTTAGTTGCGATAGTGTATTGTAGCACTTTAACTGACGTGTGTCAATTAAAGTGTGTTCAATACTGGGTTGTGGATTTTAGTAAGTTCACGCTCACGTGCATGAGCTGGAGCCTTGCCACGAAGTGTCTCTACCAAACCATATGTAAAAGCATTAACACCATGAGCACGGATGCTTTGGCACAATGCCCAATCTTTGTTCTCTGTCAAAGCACGACGAACGTGTTTTTGGATACGAACTTTCAGTGCTTTTTTGATGTTACCACTACAAACTGTAACACCAATGTACTGCTCTGCTGTCACTGTATTAGTGATAACATAAATTGCGTGGTTTCTATCTGTGCGTGTTTTGCGTTTCATCATGTATGTATTATAGCATGATCACCAATTTGTGCCAATATATTTCTGTACTAAAAGTAGTACTAAAGTATTATAGGGTATTATTTTGTTTCGATTATATTATATAATGATTATATAATTATTATCTCGATAATATTATCATTTTAATCGATAATGTTTCATTCTATAACATCTACTTAATGTGATATTATATTTGGCTAATTGATCTCGCCATAAAAAGAACTGAGGACCATGCGTCATATTCTCATTAGTTAACCATTCCCATTGATGTACCATTTCATGTGCCATGGTATTAATGAATAATCGTTTACTTAAGAAACTCTTATTAATTTTCATTTTAACTTGAGTTTGATCATTTAATACACCCTGGCATTCGCCCCAAAATGCCTTTGTATAAACCAATCTAAAACTTGGCATTTTAAGCTCATTATTAAATACATTACGATTAATATTACGCCAAATTTCCCTACAATCAGCAATCGTAGGTCTAAACTTAGCATCATGCTCATCAAAGCTTTGAACCATTTTAAATAATTTGGTTCTAGTAATGTCCTTCTTCTTGGCCATACAATCTCCTTGGGTGGGATACTGTATATATCTAAGTTGTCAAATAATTATACTTTAGTATATTAGACCCAGCCAGTAAATTCATCGTCTAAATTAATAGGATGAACGTCCCAACCTTCGTGTTTCCAACGAAACAATGTCCATAAAATATCTAGGTATGTCATTTATTAAACTCCTCTGCCATATACGTCAGAATTATTACACCAAATATTATAATTTGAATTGCCGCTAATTCCATGATTACTTCCAATAATGATATCTGCTAGCAGAGCTTTGGCGATATTCATGAATTATTTCGGCCCAAGAAATCAAACCTTCGTAAATAGTGTTAATGATTGTTTTCATAGATAACTCCCTCGACGATCAAATTCTCTAGTCCAGTGTTCTACATCACTGATGTCTTTTACGTTTTTATTTGTAAGGTAAGCATCTAATTTACTTTGATAGTTCTGTTTTGGGAACATCTCTGCTAGACGCTCAACTAGTTTTGCTATTGTTGCTGTCATTGCGTTTTCCTTTAGTATGAGAAACTCATGGTTTCTACTAATACTATTTATGCGGCAACGCAACATTTACTCAGTATTAACACTGATTATTGTGCTTCAGTATTATAGATAGTGCTCCATTTTTTAAGCTTTTCTATCTTTGCTAATTTAGCAACACGAAGGTTATCTAACTTAACTACACCCAGGCTACATAGAATGTCAATCATGGCTAGCATGTCGCCTAATTCTTCTTCTAAATGTTCACGGTTAGTTTTAGGTTTACCTGGTTTTAAATTATCCATGCCAAAGCGGCTAATTTTACTCACAGCTTGGATTACCTCAGCACATTCTTCTTGGAGAATGTCCAATGTTTCTTTTTCTTTGTTATTCATTATTCTGACTCTAAATTGATATTTAAAGGGTGCCCATTACTGCGGGCGATGTATGTTGCTTCATTATGCTTTTGTTCAGCAACTTCAAATGTATAAACGCCTGCAATACCTTTACCATTTTCATGAATTTCTACTGTGGTTTTTGCGGCTCTGTCGTCGTTGTGATGGAATACTGCTTTTAGTAGTTCAATGACAAAGTTCATTGGTGTAGCATCATCGTTGTTAAAAACAACTTTGTACATATTAGGTTTTTTAATTACCACGTCTTGTTTATTTGATTGACTTGTTTCTGTTGCCATTAAGGTCATTTTATTCCTTCAATAATATTTATCAAATGGGGAGCGGATACTCCCCATATTTCGCATTACTTGTCTAAACCAATAACTTGCACTTTGCGTGGCTTCAGTGCTTCTGGTACAATGCGTGTAACTGCGATACGCAAGATACCTTCATTAATTGTAGCAGTACCTACTTCCATATTTTCTGCTAGCGTGAGGCTCTTTTCGAAATTGCGGTAAGCAAGTCCGCGATGAATATACTCTACTTCTGCCTCTTCTTCACGTTTGCGTTCGCCCTTAATTACCAAAACATTTTGAGTAACTTCTACTTCGATTTCTTCAAGGTTAAAGCCTGCAACTGCGATTTCAATCTCGTAGTTGTTTTCGCCTTTCTTGATAATGTTGTAGGGAGGGTAAGGCTGGTTAAGTGCTAGCTTTTCAGCAAACATTCTATCAAAACCAACAAGTGCTCTGTTTAATTGATTTAGAGC
>Ga0078894_10001585_pt1 | contig 17037 bp, 9 predicted proteins | sample LauGreSu1BDMLBSD_2_FD_67506 | JGI IMG/M metagenome (GOLD analysis project Ga0078894, IMG submission 67506) | Freshwater lake microbial communities from Lake Michigan, USA - Su13.BD.MLB.SD (version 4) (version 4) | ecosystem: Environmental > Aquatic > Freshwater > Lake | place: Lake Michigan, USA... | reverse complement strand
CCCATGGCACGGCGGAGCTGATCAGCTTCTCCCGGAGTGAATCCGGCGGCGACAATCGCCAGCCGCATCGCCTGCTCCTGAAAGATCGGCACTCCCAGAGTTTTGTGCAGCACCTGGCGGACGTCCGGATTGGGATAATCCACTTCTTCCTCACCCGCTCGCCGCCGCAGATACGGATGCACCATGTCACCCTGAATCGGGCCCGGTCGCACGATCGCCACCTCAATCACAAGGTCATAAAAGCAGCGCGGCCGCAGCCGCGGCAGCATACTCATCTGCGCTCGGCTCTCGATCTGAAAGACACCCACCGTGTCCGCTCGGCTGATCATTTCATAAACTTCCGGATCTTCCGAAGGCACGTTCGCCAGTGTCAGCCGACGCTCGTGATGCCGTTCCACCAGATCGAAGGCCCTGCGAATGCAGCTCAGCATTCCCAGAGACAGACAGTCCACCTTGAGCAGCCCGAGTGCATCCAGATCATCCTTGTCCCATTGAATCACAGTCCGTCCCGGCATCGCCGCATTCTCCACGGGCACCAGCTGGCTCAGCGGTCCCCGCGACATCACCATGCCACCCGGATGCTGGGACAGATGCCTGGGAAAATTCAGCAGCGATTTCAGCAGATCGAGGATTCTGCGGCCCAGCAGAGATTCCGGATCCAGCCCGCCCTCCTGCAGTCGCGCAGGCAACTGCTCCTCGCTGTCCACATGCTCAAGCTGCCCCGCCAGTCGATCCACTGCATCAGCCGACAGCGCCATGGCACGGCCGATGTCGCGAATCGCCGAACGCGGGCGATAGCTGATCACCGCTGCCGTCATCCCTGCCCGGTCGCGACCGTAACGTTCGAAGATGTACTGCAGCACCTCCTCACGCCGCTCGTGCTCAAAATCCACATCAATGTCCGGAGCTTCATTGCGTTCGCGGCTGACAAATCGTTCGAACAGCACATCAATGCGTCCGGGGTCCACGGAGGTGATTCCCAGACAGAAGCAGACCACGGAATTGGCTGCTGAGCCTCGGCCCTGACACAGAATTCCCCGCTCTCGTGCGAATCTGACGAGGTCATACACAGTCAGAAAGTAAGCCTCATAATGCAATTCCTCAATCAACGACAGTTCGTGCCGAATCATGCCGCGAATCCGCTCCGGAACCCCCTGCGGATAACGCTCCGACGCTCCACTCCACGCCAGATTCCGCAGATGCTCAACCGGTCTCAGCCCGGCAGGGACCAGCTCTTCAGGATACTCATAACGCAGCTCGGACAGCGAAAAACAACATTGCTCGGCAATCTGCACTGTCCGTTCCAGCAGGTCACGACGCCCACCGAAAACTGCCAGCAGTTCGTCTATGGGCTTGAGGTGCCGCTCACCATTGGGAAACAGCTCGTACCCCAGCTCCTGCAGTGCGCTGCGATTGCGAATTGCAGTCACAACATCCTGCAGGGCGCGTCTGCGGGGGCTGTGGAAATGCACATCGTTGGCGGCTACCAGCGGCACGCCCGCCTGCTGACACTGCTGCAGCCAGCGCTGCAGTCGCTCACTGTCCCGGGGACCACAGTGCAGCTCTGCGAGCGCACTGCAGCGACTGCCGAACAGCGCCCGCACACTCGCCAGTGTCCCTTCCGGCAGATCACTGCTGGCTCCCGGTTGAAAACGTCGTTCATAACGCTGGCGCGTTTCAGTGGACAGTGGCAGGCAACAGTACAGATCTGCGGAATAGTCGGCCACATCCGACATCAGAATACGACACTGCCCCTTGTCCACTCGCCGACGGCCTGCAGTGATCAGGCTGGACAGACGACCGTACCCGGCCCGATTCACAGGCAGCAACACCATCGCCGGACCATCCTCCGGCACAATCTCCGCACCCACAATCAGCCGCACCCCGGATTCCCTGGCGGCCACGTGAGCCCTGACGATCCCGGCCAGCGAATTGCGGTCGGTGATTGCCAGAGCCGAGTACCCCTGCAACTTCGCCTCGGCAAACAATTCGTCCGCGTGCGACGCTCCTTCCAGAAACGAGTAATTCGTGCGACAGTGCAGCTCCGCGTACGCCGGCAGCAGCGGGGCCGCGTCCCCGGCGCCGCCATAATGCACCGCCGTCAACTGATGCGGGCTGGCAGCCTGGGTGGCTCGGGTTCTGCGTTTGGAGGGAGGAGGGTCGGGCATAATGGAAGCCAGGGACAAAAGTCGGCTGAGAGCTGTGAAGAGGACCTTCCCGATTGAAAAACCCGGCGTTTTTCGGGGCTGGGGTGAGTAACCTGCCCGGGCTGAAGCCGTGGCTGCGGTTTTGTCCCTCGCGTCGGGATTGAGTCTGTCTTGTTCCCCTGGGTTGTTCAATTGTAGACTTCCGCTGAGAAAAAAACGGCCAGACAGGGAGGTTCCGGATGATCGTGCTCTGGGGAATCGCCATCGCAGCAACATTGACACTGTGCTGGATTTACGGCGGCTACGGGGTGTTTCTGCAACTGCTGTGTGCCCTGTCACGCAGTCGACTTACCCGGCTCGACACCCCGTCCGAGCATGAGTGGCCGACGGTCACCGTTCTGCTGACGGTGCACAATGAAGCCCGCATTATTCAACAGCGACTCAACAACCTGCTGGCGCTGGATTATCCCGCTGATCGCCTGCAGATTGTTGTGGCCTCCGATGGATCCACAGACACCACCTGCAGTCTGGTACGATCAACGAACGAACCGCGAATCCGACTGCTCGAGTATGCCGGGCTGGGTAAAACGGCGGCTCAGAATGCCGCCCTGCAGGAAATCAGTACTGAGATCATTGTCTTCACGGACGCCGATATTCTGTTCAATCCCGGCTGGATGAAACAGGTGGTGCAGCACTTTCAGGCCCCGGAGGTTGGAGCGGTGGATGGGCGCCTGTGCTACGGCAGCCCGGCTGTGGCTCAGGTGCAGGCCAGTCAGGGACGGTACTGGCTGTACGAAATGAAGCTGCGCCGACTGGAATCCCGACTGGGAATTCTGGCAGTCCTGTCCGGAGCAGGCTTTGCCCTGCGTCGTTCAGCCTTTGTGCCGATGGATCCTGCAATCGGAGAAGACTGCATCGTTCCGCTGGATGTGGTCAGTCAGGGGCTGCTGGTGGTCCATGAACCGGAAGCTGTGCACTTTGACGAATTTGAAACGGACACCGGAATCACAATGCGGCGTCGTGTGCGAATGACGCTGCGAAACTGGCAGGGCACGTGGCAGAGAAGCCGGCTGCTGAACCCACTGCGACATCCGGGCTATGCCTTTGCCCTGTGGTCTCACAAAATCCTGCGCTGGCTGTCTCCTGTATTTCTGCTGGCAGCGACAGTTGCATCTGCGGGACTGCTGCTGCTGCAGGTCACCATTCCGAGACTGCTGCTGGCCGGCCCCTACGCCGCGCTGTTTCTGGCTGCAGCGTTTCATATCCTGTTTGAACGTCGAAGGCGTCTGCTGCCAGGAACCGGGGCGGCCTATAGTTTTGTACTGGCCAATACAGCGTTTATCATTGGCGTTGCAAAAGCCGTCGCCGGCTGGCAGATTCGCGCCTACCGTAACACCTGATGTTCGAGGTTCCCATGATCAGCAAACCCTTTTCGTTTCTGGCTGCCTGTATGACCGCTGCTTCATTCGTGACCTGTGCCACCGCCGGTGACCTGCCGCCGGACAATCCGTTTGCCAGCCCCAGCCCCCTCGTGTTCCAGACGCCGCAGTTCGACCGGATTCGGGACGAACACTTTCGGCCGGCATTTCTGGAAGGCATGCGCCTGCAGCTGGCGGAAATGGATGCGATCACCGCACAGACGGCAGAGCCAACGTTTGAAAACACGATCACGGCCATCGAGAAATCCGGAGCTCTGCTGACCCGCGTCCGCAACGTCTTTTCCAACCTCACGTCTTCACACAAAAACGACGCGCTGCAGGCGATTGAGACCGAGCTGGCCCCGCTGCAGGCTGCCCATTCCGATAACATCCTGCTCAATCGCAGCCTGTTTGCCCGCGTCAGTTCCCTGTGGGATCGTCGCGAACAACTCGGACTGACCACGGAACAGCAGGAGGTTCTGAAACAGCATTATGAGGGATTTGTCCGTGCCGGGGCGCGGCTGACCGACGAACAGCAGGTGCGAATCCGGGCGCTGAATGAAAAAATCTCACTGCTGGAGACAAAATTTGAGGAGCACCTGCTGGCATTGCTGAAGGAACGTTCGGTCGTGGTGGACTCGGTCGCCGAACTGGATGGGATGTCGGAACTCGACATTTCAGCCGCTGCGGAAATCGCGAAGGCCCGCGGACTCAGCGGCAAGTTCATCCTTGAAATCTCAAACACCACCCGCGTCCCGATTCTGACATCGCTCAATAATCGAGCCCTGCGACAGCGTGTCTGGGAGGCTTCAGCATATCGCGGACTCGGACGTGACGGAGGCGTGGACAATCGCCCACTGGTGCTGGAACTGGCAAAGCTGAGGGCTGAGCGGGCGCAGTTGCTGGGCTTTGACAGCCATGCGGCTTTCAAACTGCAGAACCAGATGGCTCAAACACCGGCTGCCGCTCGAAAAATGCTGACCGATCTGGCTCCCGGCGTGATGGAACGAGTGCGTCAGGAAGCCCGGGATCTTGAACAGATGGTGCGGGCCAGCGGAGCGACTCACGAACTGGCACCCTGGGACTGGGAATATTACGCCGAAAAGCTGCGCAAGGCGCGTTTCGACGTCGACGAGTCTCAGGTTAAACCCTACTTCGAACTCAATTCAGTCCTTGAAAATGGTGTGTTCCATACGATGAACCTTCTGCACGGTGTGCAGTTCCGGGAACGTACCGACCTGCCCATCTTCCACCCGGATGTGCGAGTGTTTGACGTGCTCGAAAAGGACGGTACCCGGATCGGCCTGTTTTTCTTCGATCCGTTCCGTCGCGAAACCAAACGCGGCGGTGCGTGGATGAGCTCGTTTGTGGATCAGTCCGGACTGCTGCGGGAACGTCCGGTGGTCGTCAACACACTGAACATCCCGAGACCAGGGGCGGGCGAACCGGCTCTGGTCAGCTTTGACAATGTGGTGACCCTGTTTCATGAAATGGGGCACGGGCTGCACGGATTGTTTTCTGATGTGACATACCCTTCGGTCGCCGGCACGAATACGCCGCGGGACTTTGTGGAGTTCCCCTCGACCTTCCAGGAGGACTGGGCGATTCAACCAGCCATCCTTGCGAATTACGCCCGCCACTACAAAACCGGTGAACGCATCCCGGCAGAGCTGCTGGAACGAGTGGTGAAGGCCAGTCGCTTCAATCAGGGTTTTGACACGCTGGAATATCTTTCCGCGGCCATTCTGGACCTCGAGTGGCACAGCCTGACACCTGATCAGGTACCGGCGGATGTGGAGGCTTTTGAGGCTGCGACGCTGAAAAAGTATGGGGTGCATCACCCGGCTGTACCTCCCCGCTATCGGACATCCTACTTCGCGCACATCTGGTCCGGCGGTTACTCCTCCAGTTATTACGCCTACATCTGGAGTGAAGTGCTGGCTGCGGACGCGTTTGCGTTCATGCAGCAGCAGGGTGGAGCCACGGCGGTGAATGGCGAAAAGTTTCGCCGCGAAGTTCTGTCGAAAGGCAGCAGTCGGGATCCGATGGAATCGTACAAGGCGTTTCGGGGGGCCGCCCCGACTGTTGAGGGCCTGCTGATTCGGCGGGGCTTGAAATAGTCTCGAGCGGGGCCGGTCCGGACAGGTGTTTTGCTGCGATTGGGGCGGGGGCTGGACGTCGGCAGCGACCGCGAGGCCTCAGCGCATGACAATCCGCAAGAGTGATCACAAAAACACCAGCAAGACCAATACAGGTGTTCATCAAACAGCCTGAGTCAACGTCGGCTGACACATTTCGGCAATTTTTCTTCCGATCAATGCTGATTTCTCAGCGGTTAGATTGACAATTCCGAGCGACATCTGCATCCTGTGTAAAGTGTTCAGTATCTCACAGGCAGTGTGCCCGAAATTCGTCTCCTGCAGTCAAAAAACAGGCGTTTTTTAGGTTCCTGAAGGTGACAAAAACACGATACACGCACTAATTGACGGCATCAGTGTGTTTTTGCGCAGTTGGTGTTTGGTCACCGGTGCCTGAATGTCCCATCTGTTAGTTTGTCCTGTCTGAACAAACAAATGTGTCCCATCGGCCTGCAGATGATCACTTTCGGGGCAGTGGGTGATACTCGTCCTATTTTTCCAGTCTTTATGTTTTCCGGGAGATGTCATTATGAGGAAATGGAAGCCGAGTCAGCGCGGGTTTACGCTGATCGAGCTGCTGGTGGTGATTGCGATCATCGCCATTCTTGTGGCGCTGCTGCTGCCTGCTGTTCAGCAGGCGCGTGAGGCAGCTCGTCGCACGCAGTGCAAGAACAACCTGCATCAGTTGGGCATCGCGGTTCACAACTACCACGATGTTTACAATCAGTTCCCGATTACCGTTTTTGAGACATGGGGACCGGTTCAGTGGTCAGATGCCAGCCGTGGCTCGCACCTGGTGCGACTGCTGCCATTCATCGAGCAGGACAACCTGTTCAAGGCTCTGAATTTTTCGCTTCGCGGAACTCCGTGGACCGCAGCCAACTTCGAAGGTCAGGTTGACCCGACTGGTAAGCTCTACCGTCATTACCTGATCCCGGCCTTCCAGTGTCCGACCGACCCACAGCCCAAGCTGGACGGTCACAGTGCAAAATCCAACTACGCGATGAGCCTTGGCAATCAGTCCATGCCGGGCGGCGGTACTCCCTGGGGTACCTGCACCCAGTACAATTCGCCGGGTGACCGAAACGTCTTTGGAATTTACGCTCCGGGTCACGGCAACACCGAGAACGGATCGTACATTTCAGGGATTATCTCCCGTCTGAACTGGGGTGCCACATTCACTCAGATCAGCGATGGTACATCCAACACCATTCTGGCCGGAGAAATTCTGGGCCAGTGCGGTGACCACAGTCGTAACGGTTGGTACCATTTCAATTCAATGTGGATTGCCACCACGGCTCCTGTGAACTTCCCGATTGCCTGCGTCCGCGAAACTCTGAAGGACGTATCGTGGGACGAAGGTGCTGCTCGTAACGGCCTGAATGGCTGTAACCACTGGCAGAACTGGCAGACCAGCCAGGGCTTCAAGTCTCGTCACACCGGTGGTGCTCAGTTCGTACTGTGCGACGGTTCAGCTCGCTTTATCAGCGAGACGATAGACTACCGCACCTACCAGCGTCTGGGTGACCGACGTGACGGTCAGGTTGTTGGCGAATTCTGATCGTCTGCAGCGGCTGACGGGTTATTTGACTGGAAAATCGCAGAACCGCTGCAGTGACTGCTGCAGCGGTTCTTTTCATACGCAGGATTGCAATTGTTTTCAGCCGGAGAACGAACGATGAGGATTTCGCGTCGAGGTGCAGTGGTTCTGGGTGTCAGTGGACTGGCGGGGTTGCTGGTCGGATGTGGTGGTGGGGCGGCCTTGCCGGAGACCATTCCTGTCACCGGTGCAGTGATGTACAAGGGAAAGCCGATCGAAGGTGCCGAGGTAGCATTCTGGGGTCCCGGGGCTCCGCGTGCCGCCACCGGTATCACGGATGCCGAGGGCAAGTTCAGTCTGTCCATGTTTGATATCAATGACGGCTGCCTCGCTGGTGAGAACGTTGTGACAATCACGAAGGTTGATGGGGCCAAGGCTGCCTCCGGACCGACCCCTGACCAGATGCTGCAGGATCCGATGGCGCTTGCCAAGGCCTCAGCAGCACAGGCCGCCAGCAAGGATTCCGGCCCAAAGTCGGCGATTCCTGAAAAATATGCCGATCGCAAGCAGACTCCGCTGAAGGAAAATGTTTCCGCCAGCAACAACAAGATCGTGTTCAATCTGGCAGACTGATCAGGCAGTCGCAGAGGATAGGAAGCACTGCAGTGCGACGAACGTGGTTTCTGATCGCTGGTGCTCTGATACTTTCAACCGGGACGGCTGCCGTGCTCTGGCTGCGGCAGCCGTCTTTTTCGTTTGATACGCTGGTCGTTGCCGCCGACAATGGTGATCTCAGCACGGTCGCGCCGGCTGTCCGACGTCTGCGAAATTCAAAAGCCGAATCTGCACAGGCGGATGTGCTTGAAGCCATCCTGCTGCTCAGGGGCGGACGTGTCGAAAAGGCGTTATCCCTGCTGGCCGGCGTGGACCAGGAAGGGCCTCTGAGGCATATTGTGATGCAGTATGCCGGAGAGTCGCTGCACAAGCTGCAGCGACTGGGCGAAGCGGCTCGAATTCTGGAAGTGCTGGTCCGCGAACAGCCGGACAATGTGGAAGCCCACCGCTGGCTCGGTGCCACATGGTACGACCTGGGCGCCTATAACGCAGCCATTGTGGAACTGGAAGCTGTCGTAAGGCTGGCTCCTGACGACTATCGCCCGCACCACCTGCTGGGCATCATGTATGCCGACTTTGAACAGCACGCCGAGTCGATCCGTGAATTCACTGCTGCCCTGAAGGGTGCAGCCGATCCCCAACTCCGCGATTCCATGCTGCTGGAGCTGGCCAAAGCACATGCAGCGCTGCATGAGTATCAGCAGGCCACAGCCTGCCTTGATCAGGCCTCGGAATCCGGAACTGCTGCTCGACTGCGAGCAGTTTGTCTGCTGGCCGACGGGCAGCCCGAACAGGCCGACGAACAGATTCGCCGCGCAAAGCAACTGGGCGAAGAATCTCCGGAACTGGCCGTTCTCGAATCAGAACTCCTTGAACAGCAGGGTTCCATTGCTCAGGCCGAATCCGTGCTTCAGCAGGCTATTCTGAAATGGCCTGCGTGGGCTGGACTGTACTACCGCCTGGGAAATGTGCAGAAGCAGCTTGGTCAGGACCAGCAGGCCGCAGCGACACTGCAGACGTGGCAGAAATACCGCGACCTCGCCACCGAGCTGACACAACTGAACCTGAAGGCAATTGCTGAGCCTTTCAACGCAGAGATCCGTGATCGGCTCGCCGTGGTCTGCCAGGAACTGCAGAAACCTGAGCTGGCTGAGATGTGGAAAACGGCAGCTGAGGCCTGCCGCAAGGGAGCCACCTCTGCAACTGGGTCCTCTGCCCCGCAGGGCTGAACACGGCTGCCGACGATGCACACGTCAAACTGAATCAACGGCTGTCCAGTTGCTGCCTCAGCCGATACAGTTCCTGCAAAGCCTGCATGGGCGTCAGATGATCCACCTGAATCCGTCTCAACTCATCCACCAGCGGATCCTCAGGCAGTTCAAACAAAGCCTTCTGCTGCCGCTTCTGTGGGTTTGTTTCGCGCTGCGGCACTTTGGGACGCCCGTCCGCCTGCAGATGGTCCTGCTCCAGTGTCTTCAGAATCGACGAGGCACGTTCCGTCACCCGCCGGGGAACTCCCGCAATCTTCGCGACATGAATCCCGTAGCTGCGTCCCGCTGCCCCCGACACAATCCGGTGCAGGAAAACCACGTCATCATTGCTTTCGCGGACGGCAACATTCCAGTTCGACGCATGGCTGAGAGTTGTCGTCAGGTCGGTGAGTTCGTGGTAATGAGTGGCGAACATCGTGCGACACCCGATCTCGTCATGCAGGTGCTCTGTGATGGCCCATGCCAGAGAAATCCCGTCGTAGGTACTCGTGCCACGCCCAATCTCATCCAGAATCACCAGGCTTCGAGACGTCGCGGAGTTCAGAATTCTGGCTGTTTCCGTCATCTCCACCATGAATGTGCTTTGCCCGCGAGCCAGCTCATCGCTGGCACCCACTCGTGCAAAAACCCGATCCGCCAGCCCCACCGTGGCGACTCGAGCCGGCACAAAGGAGCCGATCTGTGCCATAATGGTGATCAGCGCCGCCTGACGTATATATGTGCTTTTACCCGCCATGTTCGGGCCAGTGATGATCTGTACTCGCCCCGCCGAACCACGTACCTCAGCTTCTTCCGCCACACCCAGCAAAACATCATTCGGCACGAATTGTCCCGGAGACAACAGGCGGTCCAGCACAGGGTGCCGACCATCCCGAATATCCAAAGTGGCTGATTCCTGCAGCTGCGGTCGACAATACCGCGCAGTTCCGGCCACTTCAGCCAGTCCGGCCAGCACATCAATTTCCGCCAGCGCATCGGCCGTTCGCAGCAGCTGCGGTACCCACGCCAGAACCTGCTCACGCAGGGCTGAAAACAGTTCCAGCTCCAGCGCCAGCGCCCGATCCTCAGCACGCAGCACCTTGTCCTCATACTCCTTCAGCTCCGGAGTAATGAAGCGTTCCTGATTCTTCAGCGTCTGCTTGCGAATGTAGTCGGCCGGAACCCGCTCCCGATTGGCAGCCGTCACCTCCAGATAGAAACCAAACACACTGTTGCGACCGATCTTCAGGCTGCTGATGCCCGTGCGTTCGATCTCCTTCGCCTGATACGCGGCCATCCACCGTTCACCGCCGCGTTTCAGATCACGATACTCGTCCAGCGAGGCATTGAACCCCTCCCGAATCACGCCGCCCTCCACGGCTGTCGCCGGGGGATTCTCCACGATCGCTGCCGTAATTGCCGCATGCACCTCAGGACACAACTCCACCCGCTGCTCCAGCATCTGCAGCCGATGTGATTTTCGCCCGACCAGACGCGCCCGCAGCTTCGGCAACTGCTCGAGCGTTCTGGCGAGGCACACCAGATCCCGCGGACTGCAGCGACCTGTCGCCACACGCGATGTCAGTCGCTGCAGATCCCACGTCTGCTTCAACTGCCCCCGCAAATCCTCACGCAACGACAGATCCCCCAGCAACTCTTCGACCGCATCCTGCCGCTGTCCGATCTGCTGCAGATCCAGCAGCGGACTGGATAACCAATCAGCCAGCAGTCGCGACCCCATGGGGGTGCAGGTCTCGTCCAGAACTCCCAGCAGCGTGTATTCCCGACGACCGTCCCGAATCGTCTGCGTCAGTTCGAGACTTCGACGAGTGGCCTCATCAATTACCATGTGCCGACTGCGACGGAAATACTCAAGTCGCACGATATGCGGAAGTGCCGTTCGCGAAGTCTCACGAACGTAATCCAGCAGAGCCCCGGCCGCAGTGACCGCCGGAGTTTCCTCGACATCAAATCCTTCCAGCGTCGCCGTACCAAAATGTTCGTTCAGCAGCCTCCGAGCCTCGTCACGCGCAAAACACCAGTCCGGTCGCGTCGTGATCACAAAACTCAGACCCTCCATGCGACGAGCCGCCAGCGGACCATCCTCCTGAGCAGCACTTTCCGGCAACAGACATTCGGCCGGACGAATCCGAGCCAGCTCATCGGCCAGTTGTGACGGCTCAAGATCCGTCAACTGAAATCGTCCCGTGGACAGTTCCAGCCACGCCAGACCGATTCCCGTCTTCGAAGGTGCCACGCTGGCCAGAAAATTGCTCTGACGAGGATCCAGCATCTGGTCGTCTGTCAGCGTTCCGGGCGTGACCACTCGAGTCACCTCGCGACGCACCAGCCCCTTCGCCTTCTTCGGATCCTCCACCTGATCACAGATCGCTGCCCGAATCCCCGCCTGCACAAGCTTCTGCAGATAGGCATCCAACTGCTGCCACGGAAACCCGGCCATTGGTATCGGGTTCTCGGAATTGCGATCCCGCGTCGTCAGCGTCAGCCCGAGGACGCGCGCCGCATTCTGCGCATCCTCGTGGAACAATTCGTAAAAGTCACCCATGCGAAACAGCAGCATCGCACCCGGATGCTCGGCCTTCACGGCCTGATACCGCTCCATCATCGGAGACAGACGAGTCATGGCTCAGCCCTACAGAGAACGCACGTCCGGAAACAGCATGCTGACACTGGTGCGACGATGAATGGACTCGATTGCCTGAGCAAACAGAGGGGCCACGGAAATGACTTCGATGCGACCGCCCAGAGTTTCAAGAGCAGGTTCTATGGTGTCCGTCATGAACATCCGCACAATCTCACTGTTTTCAATCTTCTGCACAGCGCCGCGTGAAAGCACACCATGAGAAACCGCAGCGTAAATATCCTGAGCACCACGGGATTTGAGAACCTGAGCCATGCTGACAAGTGATCCGCCGGTGATCGTGAAGTCATCCACCATCAGCACATTCCTGCCCGACACGTCACCGATCACCTCCAGCACCTGAGCCGTCTCTGAATGATCCTTCCGCTGCTTGTTGCCGATCACCACCGGCACACCCAGCAGATTCGCATAGGCCGATGCCGACTTGGCAAAACCGACGTCCGGACTGCAAACCACAAGATCCGGAATCTGCAGTGATCGCACATGATCGCAAATCACTTTGCGAGCATACAGGTGATCGACCGGGACACTGAAAAAACCCTGAATCTGCGGACTGTGCAGGTCCATCGTCAGGACCCGATCAGCCCCCGCCTTCTCGATGGCGTCGGCACACACGCGAGCCCGAATCGACACCCGGGGCTCGTCCTTCTTATCCCCCTTGGCGTAACTGAAATACGGAATCACCGCCGTCACCTGAGCCGCACTGGCACGCTTCAGAGCATCAATCCAGAACAACAGCTCGACAAAATTGTCGTTCACCGGTCGATGCACGCCCTGAATTACAAAACAGTCCCGACCTCGCACGTTTTCCAGCACGCGAACAAAAACATTACCCTCGCTGAAGACCTGCGCTTCACCCGGAGTCAATGCCACCTGCAGGCACTGAGCGATGCGACGAGCAAAAATCGGGTTTCCCGAACCCGCCAGAATTGCCAGTTGTCCCATGGGTCCTGACTGAGGCGAAAAACTGTCCTGAGACGACGTCGAAGGAATTGGCATCGGAACCGAGCTTTGAGGATGATCGCCGGGGGTTAAGAAAAGGAGTCTTCAGCGACCCCGGCAGGCAGAAAATTCGCAGATTGTTCACGAGTGCCCCATCTTATCGGCAGGGCGCCCGAACACAACCCACCCCCCCGAAACCGATATGGCATTCCCGAGACCACCGGAAACCTACAGTTCCTTCAGCAACTCCGCCACCGCATCCTCAAACAACTGCTGCCACTGCGGAGCCACAATCGAATCGCAGTCCTCCTGAGCATACCCGGTGTTACTGCGCTGCTGAGCCGTCGGCGTGTACCAGATGTATCCGTTCGTGTAACCCGCCACAAAGGTCAGCCGGTGCGGTGACGCCTGCTTGATGTTCAGCCCGATCTGTACCGTCACCTCGCCCGGAAATGTGGCCAGCACAAAGTCCCCCACACGCAGGCCTCCCACTTCAGCCAGCAGCGGAGTGTCCCCTGCGGCTTCCGTACGCTTCTGATGCATCTTCAGCAGACTCAGATTCGTCTGCAGCTTCGTCAGCTTCTCCATCGTCCGAATGTTCTCCACGTAGGCGTTCAGGCTGGCGCGATTCTCCGCATCCAGCTGCTTCATGTCAGTTCGCCCCAGACGCTCATCCAGCATGTAGCGGTGCGAATAGTAGCCGGGATGTTCCGGATTCAGACTGTGCTGTATATACAGCGGCACAAACGTGCGAAAGTTGATATTTGTGCCCTTCAGTTGAGCCAGCATCCGCAACTGTTCAGCCTCAATCGCACGAATGCGGTCCGCGTAGTCCGCCGCTCGCGGCAACTGCAGCGTCCGGTTGCGGGAACGCAGTGGAGCGTCCGCCGAAAACGTGCTGATGGTCCGCAAACCACGCAGCACATTCAGTCCCAGCATGTTGCCAAATGGCTCACAGTCATGCGGTGTGGAAACATCCTTGTAGGTTACCGGATTGATGTCTCCGGCACAGCCCTGCACGAAGAACGCCAGCACGCCATGTCCCAGAGTCTCTTCGATCACCGCAGAGGCATAGCCGGGAAAATCGGCGGTGCTGACCCCCGATGGCACCCCGTGAATCGGATGACAGGCAAAATTGTAGACCACCGCCAGTGGCGTCCCGTCCACTCGATTCAACTGCAGCAGACCAATCTCGGGATCCACCGGACCAATGCCTGTCACCTCGTCATCCCAGGGCATCGAGTACGCACGACGCACGTCTGCCTCACTGCCGTCGGCCAGCTGCAGCCGCCGGTTCTCCATGATTCGCACCTCCTGCCCGACCCCGGAACCCGCCTGCACCGGCTGCAGCGACTTCCAGGCAGCAGTCACTGCTTCCACCGTTCGCTCCAGCACGTCCCGGCAGACCACACCATGACAGTGACTGGCGTTGGCAAACACCCGGAGTGGGGGAATTCCCAGAGTCTGCTGGAGAGACGTGCGGACTGCTGACAGCCACGAATCCGGCACATACCCGATTCCCCCGATCGAAACGGCGTCCAGAGTAATCAGGACGGCAGTCTCATCACCCTGCTTCAGTACGAGCGCCTTGACATACAGCGGATCATTCTGCGGTACCGACTTTTCAGAAATCTCCACGCGACCGGTGCCGGCCAGCAACTGGGCCGAGCAGGATGGACTGCAGAACGGAAGGCAAAGCAGTGACAGCAGGGCAATCGCGGTTTTCATGAAATCGCTCCGGAGCATTCTGGCGGGGCAGTCAGGGCAGGAATCAGCCAATCAGAGCATATCAGGGGGGCTCACAAAGTGCAGCCTGCCGGCAGTAATTTGGGATCCGGACGCTGTGTCAGTCCTGCTGAGACTTGCGTCACTGCCGGCCTTCCGACGAATATAAACACGTCTGCAAGGCCACGTCAGCCCTGCTGCAGCCGGCAGGCATTCCACGGAACTCTGCGAACCTGAAGGGGCCGCATGTCAGTCTTCCCATGTCATCAGACGCGTCGTGAACTGGTCTGGCAGATGGGTGGTGGCTTCACCGGAGTCGCCCTCGCCGCTCAGCTTCAGCAGGACGGTTTTTTCAGTCGCGTGATGGCGGACGGCCGAAACACAACGGCAGGGGCCGGACCCCTGGCTCCACGGCCGGCACATTTCGCAGCGAAGGCCAAAGCCTGCATTTTTCTGATGATGAATGGCGCCCCCAGCCAGGTGGACACTTTTGACTACAAACCGGCTCTGGAAAAATATGCCGGGCAGCCACTGCCACCCGGACGCAGCTATATCAACTCGGGCGGACGTCGCGTCGGCTTTCTGACTCCGGCCTTCCGCCGTTTTCGGCCGGGTGGAGACAGTGGCCTGCTGATTTCGGACTATTTCCCCTGCGTCCGTCGGCAGGCCGACAAACTGGCCGTCATTCGATCGTGCCACACAGACAGCCACGCTCATGGTTCAGCACTGGTGGCCATGAATACGGGTAAGACATTCATCGGTCGCCCCAGTCTTGGCTCCTGGTGTGTGTACGGTATGGGCTCCGAGAATCAGAGTCTGCCGGGTTACGTGGTCATCCTCGATCGCCGTGGCGGACCGATCAGTGGCCAGCCCAACTGGTCCAGTGGCTTTATGTCGGCCGCGTATCAGGGCACACTGTTTCGCCCGGCAGGAAATCCGATTCTGGATCTGCAGGGACCGCAGCACATCACAGACGAGGTCCAGCGATCGCAGCTGGCCATGCTGCGAAAACTGAACGAGCGACACATGGCAGCGCGGCCAGGCGGATCAGAGCTGGCCGCCCGCATCACCTCATACGAACTGGCCTACCGGATGCAGTCAGCTGCTCCGGAAGCTGTCGATCTGACACAGGAAACACCGCAGACTCTGAAACAGTATGGGGTTGGCAGCGAACCCACCGACGAATTCGGGCGCAACTGCCTCGTGGCACGGCGGCTGGTGGAACGCGGCGTACGGTTTGTGCAGCTGTATTCCGGTGGCGGGCACCTCGAGGAAACCTGGGATGCACATGAGAGCATCGAAAAGAATCACGGACGACACGGTGCCGAAGTGGATCAACCCATCGCTGCTCTGCTGGCTGATCTGGAACAGCGCGGGATGCTGGACGAGACCCTGATTGTCTGGGGCGGAGAATTCGGACGGATGCCATTCAGCGAAGGCCAGAACGCGCCGGGACGCAACCACAACCCCTACGGTTTCTCCATGTGGCTGGCCGGCGGCGGTGTCCGCGGTGGAATGACATGGGGAGAAACTGACGAATTCGGATTTGAAGCTGTGACGGATCGAGTGCATCTGCACGATCTGCACGCCACAATTCTGCACCTGCTCGGATTTGATCACACACGACTCACCTGGTTTCATCAGGGGCGGGATGAACGGCTGACCGATGTTTTCGGAAACGTCGTCACCGGAATTCTGGCCTGATTGCTGAACAGAGATGGGACAACTGCTGCCATGAACGGGAATACTGGTTTAAGACTGCTGTGCGGAATGCTGCTGCTGTGCAGTGGCAGGGTCCTGTGCGCACAGCAACTCTCCTTCAACCGCGATATTCGACCGCTGCTGTCTGACAACTGCTTCCAGTGCCACGGCCCGGATGCCGCCAAACGGCAGGGGGGCCTGCGTCTGGACCTGTCCGAGGCTGCCCTGCAGGGCGGTGATTCGGGGCCGGCCGTTGTTCCCGGAAAACCCGATGAAAGTCTGCTCGTCCAGCGAATTCACTCCAGCAATCCCGATCTGCAGATGCCTCCGCCACAGTCCGGCAGAACACTGACCGCTGAACAGAAGCAGCTGCTGGAGCGCTGGATCACCGATGGTGCTCAATACCAGCCGCACTGGGCCTTCGTCCCCGTGCAGCGACCTGCTGTGCCACCTGAAGATCCGCCCTGCGCACCACTGGATGCGTTTCTCAGACAGCGTCAGAAAGTCGCCGGCCTGCAGCCCGCTCCGGAAGCCGACAGAACAACGCTGCTGCGGCGAGTGACGCTTGATCTGACCGGCCTGCCCCCCACACCACAGGAACTGGATGACTTCCTTGCAGACCATTCTCCGCAGGCATGGGAAACAGTCGTCGATCGGCTGCTGCAGTCACCGCGTTACGGTGAACGCATGGCACAGCAGTGGCTGGACTTTGCCCGCTACGCCGACAGCAACGGATTCCAGGTGGACTCGTCCCGCCAGATGTGGGTGTGGCGCGACTGGGTTATTGATGCCTTCAATCACAATCAGCCGTTCGATCAGTTTACCATCGAACAACTGGCCGGAGATCTGCTGGACCAGCCCACGCAGGAACAGATCATCGCGACCGGATTCAACCGCAA
>Ga0078894_10001582_pt1 | contig 17048 bp, 13 predicted proteins | sample LauGreSu1BDMLBSD_2_FD_67506 | JGI IMG/M metagenome (GOLD analysis project Ga0078894, IMG submission 67506) | Freshwater lake microbial communities from Lake Michigan, USA - Su13.BD.MLB.SD (version 4) (version 4) | ecosystem: Environmental > Aquatic > Freshwater > Lake | place: Lake Michigan... | reverse complement strand
GAAGCGCGCGCGCAGCGCCTCACGCTCGACGGGCGGGAGCGCGTGCGGACGCACCCACGGCGGATTCCCGATCACGAGGTCGAAGCCGCCCGCGCGGGCCGCCTCGGGGAAGTGCGTCGCGAAGGCGAAGGGGGTCGCCGTCCCCGTGCGGATCGCACGCAGCTCCACGCGCGCGGTCCGCACCGCGTCACGCAGTGTGGCGAGCGCGGCACGTCCCGCGGCATCGACGCCGTGGCGCCGACGGAAGAGGTCGGGGCCGCGCGCCGCGAGGAGTCGTTCCCGACGCGAGTGCGTCGCGGCATCGAGCCGCGCTTGGGCCGCGAGGCGCGCGGCCTGTCGCTCCGCGCGGTCGAGCATCCGGGCCAGCGTCCGCTTCCGCGCGCCCGATGCACGTGCGTAGCGGAGTCGCAATCCAGTCAGCGCCGGCCCGCAGCCGATGCGGGCGCCGCCCGCCCGGTCAGCGGCATCGTGTGGTGCCGCGTTCCCGACGTCGCGTCGTGTTGTGCCGAACGCCGGCCCGGCGAGCGCATCGCCTTGCCGCACATTGCGGTCGAGGTTTGGGAGTGGTGGAAGCGCGGTGAGATCGGTGCGCTCATCGTCCACGACGAGGGCGAGCCAGAGCCGGAGCTGGCAGAGCCAGACGGCGATCGGATCGCGATCGACGCCGAAGAGCGACCGGCAGAGCACCTCGCGCCGCACGATCGTCGAGGGACGATCGTCCCCCGCCGCCATCCGGCGTCGGCTGAGCCACTCGAGGGCGTGCACGAGGAAGGCGCCGGAACCGCACGCGGGGTCGAGGATGCGCGGAAAGACGAGCGGGTCCGCCGGCAACGCGGCGAGCCCGCGCTCCGCAACGCGCGAGAGGATCGTGGGGGGCGTGTAGAACGCCCCGTGCGCGCGCCGGCGTGCGCTCCCCATCAGCGATTCAAAGGCGCGGCCGAGCATCTCGGGATCCACCGCTGCCTCGCTCAAGGTCGTCGCCTGCTCCCGCATCGTGAGGCGATAGCGTGGGAGGAGGTCGCAGACGAAGGCGGCGATCGCCTCGTCCGGGAGGCGTAGCGCGCCGGCGGGCCCCTCGAGGGGGCTCCGCGCGAAGAGCCCGCCGTTGAGGAAGGGGACCGCGCCGAAGGCGCGCGCCGCCGCGGCACGTCGGGGGACCGGGGTGTTGAGCGTCCCGAACATCAGGGGATCCAGGAGCCGCGCGTGCAGCGCGCCTCCCACGCGGGCCACCTGATGCCGCAGGAAGGCGCGGTCGTGATCGAGCCATCCCTTCGCCTCGAGGAACGCGAGGAAGAGGAGCCGCGACGTCGTCAGCAGGGCGGCGATGCGGCGCGATTCGGCGTCCGCACGTCCCTCGGCGCCGTCACCGAGCCGAGCGACGATCCCCTCCAGGTCCCGATAGAAACGCGCCGTGAGCGCATCACGGCCGAGGCACTCGCGCCACCGATGGTGCGTGAGTGCGTCCCCGCCGGCCGCGGCGGCCGCCAACGCGGCGAGCGTCTCCGCATCGGAAGGGCGCAGGGCGTCGAGTGAGACGAGGAGCGCGGGCAGTGGCCCGCGGCCTGAGGCATCCGGTGCCGCGACCGCGCACTCGCGCGTGCCGGCGTGCCGAGCGAGGAGCAGCCACTCACTCGCCGCCTGCTGGCGCGCGAGGGTCCGTGCGAGCGCGGGGAGTCGCTCCCGGAGCGCCGGACCATCCGCCGTTTCGAGAAGAAGGGCGCGTCGGGGCCCGTTGATCGCGAGGGCGGCCGTCCAGGCTCCGTCGGTCAGCCCGAGCCGCTCGCGCGAGACGCGGTCGAGTCGGCGCGGCGCCGGGAAGCCCAGTGGCGGAAGGAGGGTCGCGAGTGGAGCGGTCTCGGCGAGACCGTTGAGGAGTGCGGCCGCGGCGTGGGCGGTGAGCATGCGCGGAGGGTGTCGCCCCCCGTCGCACGCGCCGGCATCACTCCATCGCGAGTCGCGTCACGAGACCGCGGAGCTCGGCGAACCCCGCCAGCCAATGATCCGGTGCCGTCGGCGCGAGCTGCTCGCGCGAGAAGGGGCCCCAGAGCGCGGCGGCCGTCCGCACACCGGCCGCGCGGCCCGCGCGCATATCGTGCGTCGAGTCACCGACGAAGAGCGCTCGGGTCGCCGGAATCCCGCCGAGCGCGTCGAGCGCGTACCAGACCGGCTCGGGTTCCGGCTTGTGTCGTGTGGTCGCGTCCATTCCCACGACGGCGGTGAAGCAGACTTCGATGTCGTGGAGCCGGAGCGCGCGCCGGGCGCCCACCTCGAGCTTCGACGTGACGAGCCCGAGCGGATGGCCTGCCGCGTGGAGCGCACGGACCGTCGCGACGGCGCCGGGATATGCGTGCGTCATCGCGTCGTGATGGGCGAGCTGGTATTCGCGATACCGCGCCTTCAGGTGCGCCACGTCGGCATCTCCGTCGGCCCAGCGCGCGAGCATCGCATCGAGCGGCGTCCCGATGGCGGCGATCCACTCGTCGCGGGGCGGGCGGCGCGTCCGGTCGTCGAACGCGAACTCCATCGACTGCACGAGGAGCTCGATCGAGTCGACGAGCGTCCCGTCGAGATCGAACAGGACCGCGAACGGCGTCACGCCCGCTCGCCGCGCGCGAGGATCACGGAGGCCGTGAGATGACCCGTGACGTTGGTCGTCGTGCGGAACATGTCGGGAATCGTGTCGGCGCCGAGGAGGATGCCGATCCCCTCCACGGGGATGCCGGCCGCGGTGAGGATCGGTACCATCACGACGATCGAGCCGCCGGGGATGCCCGGGACGGAGAACGACGTCACGACCGCCGTGAGCGCGATCGTCACGAGCTGCGCCGCGCCGAGGTCGACGCCGTAGAGGCGCGCGATGAAGCAGACCCCGACCGTCTGGCCGACGCCGGCGCCGGCGCGGAAGAGGGTCGAGGCGAGCGGGACGAGGACGCTCCCGATCGCGGGCGGCAGGCGGAGCGTCTCGCGCACGCTCTCGAGCATCGCGGGGAGCGCGGCGAGTGAGGAGCGCGAGCTGAAGGCGATCGACTGCGCGGGGAGCGCCGCGCGTGCGAAGGTCGCGAGTGGGACGCGGCCGAGTGTCGCGGCGGCGGGGTAGAGGACACCCGCCACGTAGAGGACGCAGAGGCCGGAGACGATCACGATGTACCCGCCGAGCGCGGCGAGGGCGCCGAGCCCGAGCTTGGCCGCCACGCCGACGGTGAGCGCGAAGACGCCCACGGGGGCGAAGCGGAGGATGGCGCGCACGAGGAGGAGCGACGCGTCCATCAGGCCCTCGAAGAAGGCGATCACGGCGCTGCGGCGCGCCGGAGCGACCCCCATCAGCGCGGCGGCGAAGGCGAGGGTGGCGACGATGAGCGGGAGCATGGCGCCGTCCGCCATCGCCTTAAAGGGGTTCGCGGGCACGAGGCTCACGAGCCACTCGCCGGCGCTCGGGAGGGCGGCCGCGCCGCTCGCCGCGTCGGGTGCGCTCGCCTGCAGGGCCGCGATCGCCGCAGGGTCGATTGGGATCCGCGCGAGGAGGGGCGGTCCGAGCGTCACGCCGACCAGGGCGGCGGCAGCAACGGCGACGATGAAGAGGAGGAGCGCGCGGGCGCCGAGTCGGCCGACCGTCCGCTGGTCGGGCGCGGAGGCGACGCCCACGACGAGACTCGAGACGACGAGCGGGATGACGGTCATCCGGATCGCGTTCACGAAGAGGAGCCCGAGGGGCTCAAGGGCGTCGAGGAGCCGGACCGCCAGGGGGGCCTCGGCACCGGCGAGCGGGAGTCCCACCGCGAAGCCGGCGACGAGCGCGAGAAGGACCTGCGAGGTGAGCGACATAGGGGGAAAGATGGCGCCCGCGGCCCGGCTCGGATACATATGAGGCGCTGGGCGGTTCGTGGGGTGCGTACGGTCGGGGTCACACCGCCGCACGCGACTCGAGCTGGGCCCGGTATGCCGTTGGTTCACACCTACCCGCTCATCCCATGAAGACCGGTTCCGATTTGATTGCCGAGGCCAAGACCCGCATTCGGCAGGTCACGGTCGCCGAGGTGCAGCAGGCGCTTGCTGGTGCCGCAGCGCCGCTCGTGATCGACTGCCGCGAGCCGCAGGAGACGAACCTCGGTCGGATCCCGGGGGCGCTCGTGATCCCGCGCGGGGTGCTCGAGACGAAGATCGAAGCCGTCGCACCGCGGGATGCCGACATCGTCCTCTACTGCGCGAGCGGGAACCGGTCGGCGCTCGCCGCGGACACGATGCAGCAGATGGGGTACACTCGCGTGGCGTCGATGGCGGGCGGCTTCGGCGGCTGGGCGGCGGCGGGCGGGCCGGTCGAGGGCTGACCGTGGAGGACGCGGGCGCGCATCCCTTCGTCGCCCGCGTCGCGCGTGCCCTCACGGCGCGCCCGGGTGTGCGCGCCAGTCGGGATGGCACCTTCCGCGAGGCGGCGGTCGCGTTGGTGCTGCGCCCACTCGCCATCGATGACGCGGAACTGCTCCTCATCCGACGCGCGGAACGCGCAGATGATCCATGGAGCGGACAGATCGCGCTACCGGGCGGCGGGTTCGATCCCGATGACGCCACGCTCGACGTCACCGCGGTGCGCGAGACACGGGAGGAGGTGGGGCTCGATCTCGTGGCGCAGGGACAGGTGCTTGGCGCGCTCGACGACCTGCGCCCCCGATCGCCGCACCTGCCGTCGATCATCGTGCGGCCGTTCGTGACCATCTACCACGGCGATCCGACCATCACGGCGAGCGAGGAGGTCGCGGAGGCGCGATGGATCCCCCTGTCCGCCCTCTGGCATCCCGAGGCGCGGGCGCGTACCACCGTGCGGGCCAGGGGATTCGCATTCGAGGTCGAAGCGGTGCGACACGGTGACTTCACCATCTGGGGGATGACAGAGCGCATCCTCGCCGGGTTTGAGGCCCTCGTACGATGACCGATGTCCAGAAGGGTGCGACGACGGGCTCGCATCACACGCACACGGATCCCGAGATGCATCACGCGTCGTGGCGGCGTGTCGCGCGCGCACTCAGCGTCACCGCCGTGCTCACCGGGCTCGCCTGGATGGCGGACGGATGGGTCTACGCGCACTGGTACGACCCGAAGGTCTACGACCGCGACTGGGGACGCCTGCTCCGGATCATCGGCTTCCTCGGCACCTGGCTCGCGCTCGCCGTGGCGATTGCGTTGCAGGAGGGGGCTGAGCCCGCGCGACGCGTACTCGCGAAGCGTCGCGCCTCGCTGCTCTTCTGGTCCGCCGCGCTCGGCGGGCTCGTCGCCGAGGTGGGGAAGCTCGTGATCCGGCGTGAGCGCCCCGAGCCGAATGATGGGGTGCACGCGTTCCGCGACTGGGCGGATCGGACCTGGAGCAGCGCCGGGTTGGCGATGCCGAGCTCGCATACGTTGGTGGCGTTCGCGGGCGCGGCGATGCTCGCGCGGTTGTATCCGCGCGCACGGTGGGTCGGGTACGCGCTCGCGGTGGGGTGCGGGCTCACGCGGGTGATGGCCAGAGCGCACTTCCTGAGCGACGTGGTGCTGGCGGCGGGGCTCGGTTGGGCGGTGGCGGCGGTGTTGGTGCGACGGTGGCCGATACAGGAGCCGCGCACCTGACGCTGAAGGGGGCCGCCACCGATCCGGTGACGGCCCCCCCCTCAGTTCCTGCTCGCGGATCACATCGCGATCGGCTTCTTCGGCGCGGCCTTCGGATCCACCAACGGCCGCCGCTCGCGCAGGTGCGCCTCCATCTGCAGCCGCGGCACCCCCTCCTGCATCCACTGGGGCGCCGGCTTCCCCTGCAGGAAGTGGTCGAACCACTCCTGCATCCGGAGCGCGTAGTCCTTCTGGTTCGCCGACCGGGCCAGGCCGTGGTTCTCGCCGACATACTCGAGCAGCACGACCTCCTTCCCGAGTTCACGCAGCGTGTTGTAGTGCGTGATCCCCTGGTTGAAGTCCACCGCGCCGTCGCGGTCGTTGTGCAGGATCATGAAGGGGATGTTCACGTTCTGCGCGAACCGGTTCGGGGAGTTCCGCAGATACGCATCGGGGTTCCTAGCGTAGCTGGAGCGGAACCGGCCCTGGCTGGAGATGAAGATCCCCTGGTTCGTGTTGCCGCTGTTCCAGTAGACGGAGCTGAACATCGAGACCATGTCGGTGAGCGGTGCCCCGGCGATAGCGGTCTTGAAGATGTTCGTCTGCGTCGTGATGAAGCTCGTCTGGTACCCACCCCAGCTGTGTCCCTGGAGCGCGACGTTCGCCGAGTCGACGATCCCCGCCGCGATCGCGGCCTTCACCGCGGGCACCACGCACCAGACCGCCGAGCGGCCCGGGTCGTCGAGGTGGTAGCGGATGTCGGGCATGAAGTACGCGTAGCCGCGTGAGGTGTAGACGCTCGGGTTCGCGTAGCGCGTCGCGTTGGGCTGGGCGTAGGCGTGGAAGCCCTGGCTCAGCAGCTCATAGATGTACGTCAGGGTGGGGTAGCGCTTCCCCTCCTCGTATCCGGCGGGGAGGAAGAGCGCGCCCTGCATCGGCGTGTCGCTGTTCTCGCACGTGTAATTGATGAGGCGCGCCCCGGCGCTCCAGGCGACCTCGGCCTGCTGCGGATTGGCGTCGGTGAGGCGCCGCTCGCTCGTGAGCCCCGCGTCCGCGACGTACCAGTCGGGGAAGCGGACGAACGTCTGCCGCGTGAAGGCCCAGACGTCGGCGTCGCGTGCGCGCCGGAAGTCGACCTTGGCGTCCTCCCAGGCGAGCACCCGCGCGCCGCCGCGCTGCGCGTCCACCTGCACGAGCCCTTCCTTCTTCGTCCGCTCGCCGTACGTCTCGATGAAGAGCGGACGCGTCAGGTCGATCCCCTTCTCCTTCGGGTCCGCCCCCACGCGCATCTGATAGCGGATCCCCTGCGCCTTGCCGTTTCCGGTCACGTTCAGGGCCGCGCCACCCGCCACGCCCAGGCGCCACACGTCCCAATTGTCCCGCACGAAAAGCTGGCGCGAGTCGCGCGACCACCCGAACGGCGGGCCCACCGGCGGCTTCACGACGTTGTGGTCGTCCTCGTCATCCCAGAACACCGCAGCGACGCCCTCGGTCACGCGACGCGATTGCTTCGTCGCGAACTCGTAGACGTTCCAGTGGCCGTCGTCGTACCACGCCGCGCGCTGGCCGTCGGGCGCAAGGAGCGTGCGATACGGCCCGCCCGGGTTCTGTAGCCCCTTCGCGATCAGCGTGCGCGCGCCCGTCGTGGCGTCGATGGCGTACAGGTCGCGGAGGTTTCGTCCGTCGACGCTCGCCTGTCGCTCGTAGGGCGTGACGTCGCCACCGAGCGCCCAGCGGTCGCCATCGGCCACGACCACATCACGAACAGTGGCATCGGCGAGCCGGACAATCCGCGGCGTCGCCAGATGCCAGACGGCGAGGTAGCTGAAGCTGCGGTCCTGCGACTCGGTCACCTGCTGCGCGCTCTGGAGCCGCGGGTCTTTCCAGTGCCAGAGAATCAGCGAGGGCGTGTCTTCGTCCTGCCGCGCCGGAGCGATCTGTCCCCCCGCGCCCGCGCCAGGCGCGGGGGCACTCGCCCCGCCGCCCACCGGTGGGGCCGTCGAAGCCGGGGGCGCGGGCCGCGGCTCACGCAGCCCGAAGTAGATCGTACCCTGCGTGTCACTCCACCGCGGGGCGCGGTCCGCACTCACCATCAGACCCTGTGGCAGCCCCGCGCTCTTATCGTCGATCGTGATGGTGACTGGCGCGCGCGAGGCGAGCCGAGCCCACCCCAGCACCGTCGACACCGTGTCGCGTGCGGCGGAGTCGGCCACGGACCGGATCACCGCGAGCGCATCACCCGTGTCGGCCCAGGCGAGCCGCCGGTACTGCGCCTTGGCCCCGTCGAGCGCGCGCACCACTCCCGTCGCGAGCTCGCGGAGCTGCACGCCGTTCCCGAGCTGGTCGCGCTGGTCCACGGTCCACGCCAGGTACCGCCCCGCCGCGTCGAAGGCGAACTCCCCGACGCCGACCAGCGTCACCGGCGCACCACCGGTGAGGTCCACGACGAGCAGTGTCGAGCCGCTCGCGGCCGGCGCGCCGTTGCCGCCCGCCGGTGCATCGGGCGGCAGCAGTTGCACGGCGATCACATCCGAGCGGTCCCCGGCGAACCGGAAGCTCCGGGCGCGCTCAAACTCGCGCCGCGTGCCCGTCGTGAGGTCGATCACTCCCACCTTGGTCACGAGCGGCTTGCGGTCCCGCCGCGCCTTCCGCGCCTCCTCGGCCGTGGGATACACCGTGAAGGCGACCCATCGATTGTTCCCGGAGATCGCGATTGGGCTCCCGCCGCCGAGCCCGGCGGGCGCCTCGCCGATGGCGACGCGCGTCTCTGTGGCTCCGGCGGCGGTGCCGCGCACCACGACGTGCGCATCCCCCTCGTTCGGCGCGAGCACGTAGGCCATCCAGCGCCCATCGTTCGAGAGCGTCGGGGTGCGGATGCCGTTCCAGGAGAGGAGATCCTCCATCGTCAGCGGACGCTTGGCGGACGCCGGACCGGCTGTTGCGGTTGTGGTCGGCGCCGCGGCCGGCGTCGGCGCCTGGGCCGGCGCGATGCGGGCGACGAGCAGCAATGCCGCGCCGAGGATCGGTGCACGGAAGGGCGGCAGCGTGCGAGCGGGGGGGCGGAGGCGAGTGAATGGGCGCATAAGGGGCATCACGGACTCGAGTGAGGGGAACGCGATGCTCGAATCTGTGCGCTAACTTCCCCGCGTGCCACGCGCCGCCGCCCCGCTCACCCGCCAGGCCGAGGATTACCTCAAGGCGATCCACGCGCTCGAGAGCAGCCGCGCGCCTGCCGGGACCAACGATATCGCGGCCCGCCTCGGGGTCGCCGCGCCAAGTGTGAGTGGGATGCTCCGCCGGCTGGCGCGCCTGAGCCTCGTGAAGGTGGAGCGCTATCGGGGCGCCCGATTGACCGCCGCCGGCCGGCGTGAGGCGCTCCTCCTGATCCGTCGCCACCGTGTCATCGAGACCTATCTGGTGGAGCGGCTCGGTTTCGTCGGGGACGAGGTGCACGAGGAGGCGGAACGGATGGAGCACGCGGCGAGCGACCGGCTGATCGCGCGAATGGCCGATGCCCTCGGCCACCCGACGCGCGATCCGCACGGCCAGAGGATCCCCGCCCCGAGGACATCGCGCCGCTAGCGGGAACTTCTCGTGCGTCCGGGGCATACGTCGGGGAGTCACCACAGACCGATGCGCCCCTCCCCCCACACGATCCTCGCCGGTTGTCTGATCGGCGCGCTGGTGTTGCCGGTCCTCCGACCCGCCGCCCTCCCCGCGCAGGCGTCGCGCCCGGCTGCGCCCGCGCACCGCACCATCGCCATCGACGAACGTCTCGCCGAGGCGACAGGCCTCGCGGTGGGGGACACCGTCCGCCTCGCCGCCGTCGCCGGGGCCACGGGCGAGCTCGCACGAATCGCCGCCATCACGCGACGCGGGGCCGACCCGAGCGAAGTCGCGCGCAATGAGTACAAGGTCCGTCTGCATCTCGATCACCTGCAGGCGCTGACGGGCAGCGGTGACCGCGTGGGTCGCTTCGCCGTCCGCTCCCGCATCGACGGCACCGCCGATCCGGCTGACGCCCCCGACCGACTGGCGGACGCCATCAATCAGGTCGCGTTCGGGTTCCGGGCCTACCCGGCGCGCGCCGTCGCGGTGGAGACGTCGTCCACCTTCCGCGTCGTCAACCGCTTCCACCGGGCGATCGGCGTGATCACGATCGTCGCGAGCGCGATCTTCCTCCTCTGCATCACCCTCCTCAAGGTCGATGAACGGCGTCGCGACGTCGGGGCGCTCCGCCTGATCGGCTGCTCGCGTGCGACGGTGCTCCGCGCCATCGTCCTCGAGGCGACGCTCGTCGCGCTCGCGGGGAGCCTCCTCGGTGCCGTGCTCGGCTGGGGGGCGTCCAGCATCGTCAACTGGTACTACCAAGGCGTCTACCAGACACCGCTCCGGTTCACGCTCGTGACGCCAGGGATCGTCGCGTTCGCGGTGGGGCTCTCCCTCGTGCTCGGTGTCGTGAGCGGGCTCGTCGCGGGGCGACGGCTCGTGCGCACCGCGCCCCTCACCCTGGTCGGGCGATGAGCGGGAGCGGACGATGATCACGCGGCTGGCCCTCGCGGCGCTGCTCCGCCGCCGCGCACGCACCGCGCTCACCATCGCAGGGGTCGCCGTCGCGGCCGCGATGCTCCTCGACATGGTGATGCTCGGCTCCGGGATGCGGGAGAGCTTCCGTGGCTTCATCGACCAGCAGGGGTTCCAGCTCCGGCTGACGCCGCGCGGGACGATGCCGTTCGACTCCGAGGCCACAGTCGGCGGGGCAGCGGCACTGGTCTCCGCCCTGCGCGCCGATCCCGATGTCGCGCGCGTGGGCCCGGTCCTCGGCGGCAAGCACTTCATCGCCACCGACTCCGGGATGGTCGCCGGCTTCCTCCTCGGCATCGATCCAGCCGCACAGGGGGATTACCAGCTTGAGGAGGGACGCGATCTCGCGTCCGCCGACGAGATGGTCGTGAGCGCCGCGTGGCTCGCCGCGACGGGACGCCGGCTCGGCGATACCGTGCGTGTGGCCGGCGGATACGACCCGCAGCTGCGCCGTACCACCGGGGAGCGTCTCGTGCGCGTCGTGGGGCGCGGCCGTTTCCAGATGCTCGCCGCGACCGACCGGGCCGCCGCCGTGCCGCTGGCCATCGCACAGGCGATGGGCGGGGCCGACCGCGCCGATCGCGTCTCGGTGCTCCTCGTCGAGACCCGCGCGGGCGCTGACGCCGAGGCGCTCGCCCGGCGCATTGAGTTGGGGGAGCCACGACTCACGGCGCTCTCCACCGAGGCCGCGCTCAAGTTCGTCGACGAACGCCTCGGCTACTTCCGCCAGCTCGCGTTCATCCTCGCCTCCGTCTCGCTCGCCGTCGGCTTCCTCCTCGTCACCACCCTTGTGACCGTCTCCGTGAACGAGCGCATCGGCGAGATCGCCGTGATGCGCGCCATCGGCGTGGCGCGCGCGCGCATCGTCGCGCAGATCGTCCTCGAGGGTGTCGCGCTGTCCGTCACCGGCGCGACGCTCGGCCTTGGGCTCGGGCTCGTCACCGCGCGGTGGCTCAACGGCATCCTCGCCACCTTCCCCGGGCTGCCGGCGGCGTTCGACTTCTTCCGCTTCGAGCCGATCGCGGCCGTGCGTGCGCTCGGGCTCCTCGTCGTGTGCGGGATCGCCGCGGGCATCTGGCCCGCCTGGCGCGCCGCCACGCTCCCCATCGCCACCACCCTCCGGGAGGAGGCCGTCGCATGACTGCTGCCACACCCGTGCTGCGCGCGGAGGAGATCCGCCGCGCCTATCCCCTCGCCGGCCGATGGGTCGAGGCGGTACGCGGCCTTTCGCTTGAGGTGTTGGCCCGCGAATGGGTCGCGGTGGTCGGGCCCAGCGGCTGCGGCAAGTCGACCCTGCTCAATCTTCTCGGGGCGATCGACCGGCCCACGGCGGGCCGCATCGTGATCGCGGGCCGGGACGTCTCCGCGCTCGGCGACACGGAGGCCACGCGCTTCCGGCTCACCGGCGTGGGCTTCGTCTTCCAGCGCTTCTACCTGATGCCGACGCTGACCGCCGCCGAGAACGTCGAGCTCCCGATGGCGGAGGCGCGGATGCCGCGGGCCGCGCGGGAGGCGCGGGCGCGTGAGCTCCTCGCCTATGTGGGCCTCGAGGGGCGAGCGGACCATCGCCCCTTCCAGCTGTCGGGGGGCGAGCAGCAGCGCGTCGCCATCGCCCGCGCCCTCGCCAACCGCCCCGCGCTCCTGCTCGCCGACGAACCCACCGGGGAGCTCGACGCGCGCACCGGCGCCGAGATGATCGCGCTCTTCGATCGACTCAATCGCGACGGCACGACGATCGTCACCGTGACGCACGATGAGGAGCTCGCGCAGGCCGCGCGTCGCGTCGTGCATATGCGCGACGGCATCGTCGTGGACGATATCGTGCGTCGGCCGCTCGGACCCGTCGCGTGATCTGGCGGCTCGCCCTCCGCGGTCTCCTCGATCGCCCCTGGCGCTCGGCCTTCCTGCTGGGCGGCTTCGGGCTTGGCGTCGGCGTGATGATCACCCTCCTCGCGATCGGTGAGGCGATGGTCGCCCAGTCGCTCGACGAGAAGCTGGTGGGCGGCGGCGACGTCACGGTACTTCCCGAAGGGCTCGACCTCGAGGTGATGAAGACGGGCGGGGTCGGCGGGATGTTCGTCTCCGTCGCCAATGCCCGCTTCGTGCATCGGCAGCTGCTCGCGTCGCCGCGGCTCGCGTCACGCGTGGCTGCCGTCGCCCCGCAGACCGATGGGGTGCTCCTGTATGTGCGCCATGCGGGTGTCGAGCATCCCGTGCGCGCGCTGGGGGAGCTCCCGTCTGCGACCGTTGCCGTCGGTGCCGGTCCCCAGGTGGTCGCGGGCGCGTGGACGGACGACGATGCCGACCGCCGGTGGCTCGCGCCGACGGCGGCGGAGCTCCGCCACGAGATCGACCGGTTCCATCACACCCCCGAGGTGGTTCCGGCCGACGAACGGCGCACCTGGGGCGAGTGGCACTACTTCAACGTCCTTTCGGCGGACCGGCGCCGCTGGGCCTTCCTGACGCTCGCCGTCGGCGGTGACGTGCCGCGTGGCGAGTGGGGCGGGCAGGTGCTCCTCACGGTGCACGAGCAGGGGAAGGGGGAGCGCCGCTTCGTGCGGCTCGTGCCGTCGCGCGAGATCGCGCTCGATACCACACGCGCCGACCTCGCACTCGGCGAGGACCGCGTGGAGGTGCTCCCGGATGGCCGGTATCGCGTGACGGCGCACGCGCGGGAGGAGGGGACCGGCGCACCGGCGACGATTGCGCTCACCGTCACACCCGCGCCGAACGCGTACTTCCCGGGTGCGAGCATCGGCGGCGAGGCGCTCGTGAGCGGCTATGCCGTCCCCGCGCTCCGCGCCGACGCCGACGGCGAGCTCTGCGTGGCCGGGCGCTGTGAGCGCTTCGCGGGGGCGCAGGCGTACCACGACCACAACTGGGGGGTCTGGCGCGACGTGCAGTGGGAATGGGGCGCGGCGCGAGCGGGAGCGTACACGCTGCTCTACGGCCGGGTGCATCGCGGCGGGGCGGACGACGTGCGCGAACCGCTCTTCCTCTATCTCGTGGACTCCCTGGGATTCCGCGCCGTCTTCCGGCCGACCACGATCCGCTACGAGGACGGCGGGACGCGTGTGGTGGAGGGGCGCACCATCCGCGTGCCGGCACGTGCGGAGATGGTCGATGCCCGCGGTGCGGACACCCTCCGTCTCACCCTGGCCATCGAGGACGCGATGGCGAGCGACCTGCGGCGCACGCGGGGCAGCACGAGTGACGCCCCGGCGATGGTCGTGCGCACGATCCTCGTCCAGATGAAGGGTGTCGCGCGGCTGAGTGGTCGGCTCGATGGCCGGCCCATCTCCGGTGAAGGGACGGGGTTCTTCGAGACGTACCGGTAGAAGCGGTCGTCGCCGCGCGCGTGCCTACCGTACGCGCCCGGCCCGTTCATCCTCCCGCCAGCGACGCTCGGCGGTGTCGACGGCCGTGGAGACGCGGCTCACGCTAAGCAGGATCGTGGGCCCCAGTACCACCGGGACGATGAGCATCACCACGTGCAGGACGCGGTCGGTCGCGCCGTGCGCGGCGCGCCACATCATCACCTGCACGAGCCCCATCACGACCATCACCAGCAGCGACGTCAGATCCAGGGTCGACTGCATCACGGCGATCACCGGGGTCTGATACGACCGCGGGAGTCGCAGGAATCGATCCTTGTCCGGGAAGTTGAAGAGCTGTGGCCGCTTCGGCAGAGCGTAGACGACGCTGAGCAGCAGGAGGTGGATGCCGAGCGTGATGAACGGGAGCCCGAACCAGCTCTGCACCGACTTCGCCCGAACACTGGTCACCGCCCCGCTGAAGTCGAAGTGCGTCGGGACCTCCGGAGGAAGACTGGCGTAGGTCCCGAACGCGAAGGCCAGCATCAGCGCGAAGAGACCGATGGGGAGGATGCGGAGAATCGGCATGCGCGGGCGCTCGTCAGGGCTGGCGCGCGAGCGCGCGGAGCCCCTGATGCAGGTACTGCACGCGCCCCGAGGTGTCACGGACGAGGAGCAGCTCGATCGGATCCCCGGTCGGGACGAGCAGCCGGAGCCGATCCTCACCCACGAGCACGGCGGTCGCCGTCACGCCACGTTGCGTGAATCGGAGGGAGTCGGTGTCCGCCGTGATGGTCACACGCGTGGCGCCTTGCACGTAGGTGCCGGCGACCCGCGCTCGCTCCGTCGCCGTCCCCGCGCGTGGGGCGGTCGCAGTGGGAGGCGTCGGCCGCGGCAGGCCGAGCACACGCTCGCGGACGACCGCCTCGATCTCGGGCATCGGCCCGCCGGATTTGTTGTCGAGGATCACGAGGGCGCTGCGGCGGTCTGGCCACATCGTCACCGTCGCGTCGAACCCGTTGATCGCGCCACCGTGCGCCCACTGACGTGCCCCGTTCCGCGACCCGATCACGAGGCCGTACCCGTAGCGTGCCACGGAATCACCGGGCACCGCCTGATGGCCCGTCGTCATCTGCGCGACGGTCGACGCGGCGAGCACGCGTCGGCCATCGAGCTCGCCACCCTGCATCAGCGCCGTCGCGAAGCGCGCGAGCTCCCCGGCCGTGGAGAAGAGGAACCCCGCCGCCCATTGCGCGGTGTTCTCCGTGAACGGCCGAACGACCAGCGCCCGTTCGCCGGATCCACCGAGGTGCCCCTGCGCGAAGTCGGTCGTCATCACCTCGAGCGGCCGGAAGGTCGACCGGGTCATCCCGAGGGGGCGCAGGACGCGGCGTTCCGCGAGCGTGCCGAACCGACCGTCGCCAGCACGCTCGGCGACGTATCCCGCCATCGCGAAGCCGGGGTTGGAGTAGGAGAGGACGCGTCCCGGCTCGGTGAAGAAGAGCGTGTCCCCGACCTCGCGCATCACCTCGCCCAGCGCGCCCTCACCCATGCGTCCGTAGGCGACCGCGTGGTCGAGCCAGCCGGCGGTGTGCGTGAGGAGCTGGTGCGTGGTCACCCGCCCGACGCGGCGATTCGCCAACTCCGGGACGTAGCGGTCGATCGGAGCCTGCAGGTCGAGCGTCCCGGACGCGACGAGTTCGCCGAGTATTGCGGCGGTGATCATCTTCGTCACCGAGCCGACGCGGAAGAGCGTCTGCGTCGTGACGGGGCGCCTCAGCTCGGCATCGGCGAGGCCCTGCGCACGCTCATAGACCACCTGCCCGTCGACCACCACCGCGATCTGGACGCCCGGCGTCCCGGTCCGCGCGAGTGCCGTGGTGATGGCGCTGTCGAGAGCAGGTCCCCACGCCGGGGTCGTCTGGGCGTGCCCCAGGTGCGGGAGCGAGACGAGGAGGGACAGGATCGTCGCGACGAGGTGTCGCGGGGAACGGACGGTGGCAGCGTGCGACATCGGGGTCAGCGGGTGGCGATGAGGGCGGTGGCGAGCCAGTCGGCGAGCGTGCCGAGGACTTCCCCGTCGATGCGCGGATTGGTGAGTCGGGCGTAGCCACCGGGGAAGCCCACGGGGTCGCGGAGGAAAAGGTGGTTCCGCTCGGGGAAGATCCGCAGCGTCACGCGCGTGTTGCCTGCCGTGCGGATCGTCGACTCCAGTCGACGCGCCTCCTCCGGACGCACCTGCTGGTCGGTGGCGCCGTGGAGGATGAGCACCGGCTGGCGGACACGGCGCGCGGTCGGGATCGGATCATACGTCAGGAAGTAGCGCAGCCACGGCGACCGCGCCGCCGTCGAGTCGAACTGGGCCCGCGCGGCGCGGAGCGCCGAGTCCTTCGCGGCGGCGCGAATGGTCGAATCGCCCCGGACGAGGTTGGCCGTCTGGAAGTCGATGATCTCACGCCCGGTGTAGGCCGGCCCGGCCAGCAGCACGATGCCCGCGAGTGCGGGATCCGTCGCCGCCACCATCGGGGCGATCATTCCCCCCTCGCTGTGGCCCACCAGCGCGATACGTGCCGCATCGATGTCGGGGCGCGCGCGGAGATAGGCCACCGCGGCGCGGATGTCGTCGGCGAAGTCGGCGCTCGTGCCGTTCATGTCGCCGCCCGATCCTCCCGCGCCGCGGTCGTCGAGCCGGAGCACCGCGATGCCGCGCCGGCCCAGCGTGTCCGCCACCTGCCGGAAGAGCCGCACCCCACCGGCGTACGGGATGTACTCGTCGCGGTCCTGCGTCCCCGAGCCGGTGATCGTCACGACCGCGGGGACCCGCCCCGCGCCGGTGGGCCGCGTGAGCGTCCCCGCGAGCGCGTGTCCCGCAGGCGTCCGCACCGTGACCTCCTCGGCGGTGTAGGGCGCGCCGGCCGGCGCGGAGTAGTCAGGGCGGCCGTACGGCATCCGAGCCGCCTCCGCGCCCGTGACCACGACGAGGCGGATCCCTTGGCCGGGCAGCTGGCCGCCGACGATGTTCCCCGCGGCATCGAGGGCCGCCTCCGTCACGCTGGGGCCGACGCGGAGCCGCGCACTGTCCGCCCCGACCAACTCGAGCGTGCCGTCGACCGTCACCGCCCCCGCGAGCGCGAAGAGCGGGAGCGTGAGCGAGCGGACGCCGCGCGCTCGCGCGATCCGCACCATCTGCTCCATCGCCACGAAGTCGTTGTTCATGAGCGGCATCGCCCCCGGCCGGGTGGCCACCTGCATCGGCCGCGTCGCCCCCCCGGCGCGCACCTCGAGGTACGCGCTGTCACCGCGGAGCGTCACGCTGCCCGACTGGAGTGGTGCGGCGTCCGGGCCCGCGGCCGGGCCAAAGACGTCGAAGCCGGCCGTCGGGATCGACTGGTCCTGGGCAAACGTCAGGCGCAGCACGATGCGAGGCATCCCGTTGCCGACGATGGTCCCGGTGGCGCCGGTGGCGGTGCGCTGGATCCGCTCCACGAGGACGGTGTCGCTCCCCTTGAGCAGGAGGATCACCGCCTGCCGTGGGGGCGCCTCCTGCGCGCTGAGCCGCGCAGGGCCAAGGAG
>Ga0078894_10001581_pt1 | contig 17048 bp, 12 predicted proteins | sample LauGreSu1BDMLBSD_2_FD_67506 | JGI IMG/M metagenome (GOLD analysis project Ga0078894, IMG submission 67506) | Freshwater lake microbial communities from Lake Michigan, USA - Su13.BD.MLB.SD (version 4) (version 4) | ecosystem: Environmental > Aquatic > Freshwater > Lake | place: Lake Michigan... | reverse complement strand
GCCATTACCAGAGGCAATGCACACGATGCTGCCATCTGCTTTTTCTCCAACCAAGTTTCGATATGTGCGTTGACGCCACTTTGCAAAGGAATTATCCAGAATGTACTGAAAAATGACGCCGTCTTTCATCGTGGATGGATGTGCTTGACATGAATATTGTGGGATATTGGAATAATTATCAAACACGGAACGAGGACCTGCGTGGGGTACGCCATCGATTACTTTGAAATACCCCGAGGAACTGCTCTTTGTTTGGTATTGCTTGCTGCAGTAGATTACTTCGCCCAGGGCACGGTTTGATGGGTCATAAAAGCTCGCGTTGATTAGAAAACTACTTTCTTTTCGAGTATTTGCTTCACTAACAGTGAGCGGAGCAAATCCATTATTTGGATCTGCAACTAAGTAAAAGGCATTCGTTGGCTTAAAAATAAAAACATTCACTTTTTGGGAAACCACCAGGTTTAGTGCTCGACCAAGGATTCCCTTCTGATTGCGTTTAATGTCAATGCGTTGTACAACTACCGAAGGATTTGAATACACTTCATTCACATCGATTCGGTCAGCATTATGAATTAAGACCCACTCACCATCTTGTTTAATCTTTAAGGTATTAGTTCGCGTTAAAAAATAATAGTAGTTGGTTTCGGTTCGTAAGATGCTACATATAAACCCTGCGCCAATAAACAATATAACTACCAGGCTATTTTTAAGGATTCCTAAGCCATTGGAAGCATGTCCTGTAAGTTTTCGAATACCTAATCTGCCGCCAAAAAACAAACCCATCAAACAAAGTAAAGGCATTAACCCATTGTTGAATATTATGAGGATCATACACAAGACAAACAAACTAAGTATCGCCAGGTAATGAATGATATTTAATCCAGGTTTTGCCATCCCCCCAAAACTACTAATTTTATAGCGCATGAAACAAACGATTATTACGATTTTATTGATTTGTATAATTCAAGATGGATTATTATTTGGACAAGGATTTAACTTGGCGTTTGGCTCATGTCTTCACCAAGAAAAAGAGCTTGTGTTATTGAATACGGCCGCGGCTATGTCGCCCAATGCATTTGTCTTTCTTGGTGATAATGTCTATGCCGATACCTATGATTCAATGCAAATTAATAAGGCATATCAAGCCTTAGCATGCAATCCTAATTTTCAAGCACTAAAGCGTAGCACCCCCCTTTATGCAACGTGGGATGATCATGATTATGGGATGGATGATGTAGGTAAATATTACCCCTTGAAAGAAGCTTCAAAACGCATGTTTACGTCATTTTTTCAACCGCCTAATCCTACGCAATTATTAAGTCATCAAGGGATATATCAATCGTACCTTTTTAGGTATAGGGGGAAAAAGATTCAGCTGATCTTACTCGATACGAGAACCTTTAGAAGTTCATTGAAACGAATTCGTGTGCAAAGCGAAGAAAACGACAGCTATTATCCTTATGAACGCTTGTATCTTCCATGTTTCAAAGCAGATTCAACCATGCTAGGAGAAGAACAATGGAGTTGGTTAACGGAACAATTAAAGGTAAAATCTGCGGTAACAATTATTGCGTCCTCGACCCAATTCGCTACAGAATATAATGGCTACGAAACGTGGGCTAATTTTCCGCTCGAACAAGAACGTATGGTTCAGTTAATTGAATCCGCACGCAAAGAGCATGTGGTCTTTATTTCAGGTGATGTACATTATGCCGAATTGTCGAAATCTTGTAGTTCGTCATATCCACTATACGATTTAACGAGCAGCGGGATTTCTGAATCTTGGGAATTTGCAGCACCCAATGTTCATCGAGAAGAAGGTCCGGTTATGGAGAATAATTTTGGCGTTTTACGGATTCAGCCGTGGCGCAAGACCTTAACTTTTTTAATAAATACTGAAAAAGGCGTTCGCCTTCAACGCATCGTTTCTTTAGATGAGTTAGAGTTCAAATAATCTAAAAATGGATGGCAAACCGGGAATGGATGTATTGCCTTTTTTACGGCACCTTGTACAGCATCGGGTAACAATGGACCTAAATCGTGGACTTCTTTTTCATCTCCTGAACGGTACCATTCTATTTTTGCGGGTGTCAGGTTAGTTCGGAGCAAAAAATGAAATTTTGAATTAATAAGGGATAGCCCCGTATTAAAACTTGCGATTTGATTATTGTTTAAGGTGATGATATTTCGGTCTTCAGGGATTTTCTTGAGTAAACTATGCCCAGTTAATCGTTCCGTATAGGGTTTCCATTGATCTGATTGTTTAATATTCCATAAATCAAGCAAGGTGGGTACAAGATCGATGTTCGATGTAATGCTTTTCTGATTATTACGGAGTGCGACCCGTTGTGCTTGCGTGAGTAAGGAGGGAGGGATGTATGCAAATAATGGTATGGCAATCGTTTCATAATAGTTGCTCTCAACATGGCCAATGTTGTGATGCTCCATCAAGGATTCCCCGTGATCACTGGTAAGTAGAATAACGGTATTCTTAAGTTTGTTTGTTCGATCCAAATAATCAAAGAGTTTTCCTAGGATAGCATCCTGATACCTTACCGCATTGTTGTATGCGTCTTGATAGCGACCATTCCAATGCTCATAATCTGTTGGAACGCGGTAAGGATAATGGGTGGTGTTTAGTTGGATCACCCCGGTAAACGGTTTGTCTTTAAAGGAATTGATTGTTTTTATCGCTTTGTTTATGGTTAGCTCATCTCGAATTCCCAAATCATTATAATAGGGCAGACCTGAATTGTCATGATTCCACCAGATATCTAAGGAGTCATGTTTATAGAAGTCGGCAAACCGATACCATTCGAGTGTATGTGAACTTAAAAAGAATCGTTTATAATCATATTGTTTGGCGTAATCCCAAATTAAGGGCTGCGAATACAAAAGTGCGGAGTCTTGGTAAGGTCCTATACCGCTTAAGGTAGCAGGTACAGCTAACATAGTCGTAGTAGAAACCGTAAAGGGTTTCTGAAATAAATAAGTTGATGCCGGACGAGAAGCTATAAATTCTTGAAGCTTAGGGGTCGTGTTTTTTGGATTTCCATATACACCCAAACTCTGTTTTCGTAAAGATTCACAAACAATAACTAAGACATTGAATGTTGCGGTTTGTTTTCGATCGATTTGAATAGAAACTTTTCTTACTCCTAGGCCTTTTCCTTTGAAGGAGGTATGGTCGTCCCAAGTAAATAGATGGCGTTGTGCGCATGCACAGAAATTCACATCAACCAAGGCGCATTGATCATATTTTTTGTGCTTGGCAACCAATCCTTCAAATAGAAGGATGGGAAAAATAGATAACAACAGGATTTTTGTGGTGATGACCGTAGGAATATGCCTAGTAATAAGCCTTCGTGCTCCCCAGGTGACTAACGCTACGGTTCCAAATATTCCAAGCAGTTCTTTCCATCCGCTTACATCGCGAATTATCATAAATGCGCTCTTGGGTTCTGTTTTAAAATAGAGTAGGGTGTAGTAGTTAGGGAATAGGTCATTAATGTTCTTAAACGCTAAGCTTGCTCCAACAATAAAAAATGTAAGTAAAAAGTAAAAAGAACCGAGTGTATAATAGAGCCTATTACTCGCTACGATTCGTTTTAAAATAAGAAGCCAAATCGTATGAAATAGAATGGATGCAATAACAGAAGCTAAATAAAAACAAACGTGTTTCGCATGGAAATAGCTCATGCGCTCCCATCGAAAACTCAAGTCTAATAGAACAATTAGGATGGGGAAGAATAATAATTTAACGACAGCACTTAGTTTCACTAAGCGAAGTTAACTAAATATTAAGCGATTTTAACGCAGTGATTAACTACTTAAAACAAGGTTGCTGTAGCAAAGCCTAAACTGAAACCAATTTGTTTGTTTTTTGCTTGCCATTCTAAATATTTAAGTTCCGATTGAATATAGTTTAATTCTCGCATATTGATTAAGAACAAAGAGCTCTCCCCATTTTCAAACATGTTCCGTTCCGCTTCAAGCAGTTGTTTAGAGTCTTTTGCAGCACGTTGGTAAATGGCTAATTGCTCAATACTATTGCTTAACTCTATTTTGGCGTTGTTTATTTTCATGGTCAGCTGAGCCTTCAGTTGTGCGAGATTAAGTTGAGTTTCTTCAATTTTTAAATTAGCTAATTTTAAATCACCGCGCTCTTTGCGGAGAAATAAAGGCATTTCAATAGAAAATCCCCATTTATAATCGTTAATATCTAGGTCACTAAATGGATTATAATTAACGGGTTCGTTTAGGATGTTATAGTTTACTTGAACGGAAGGTTTTAAACGATCAGCTTTTAACCTTCGGTCAATTTCAAGCATATCTACCTTGAACTCAGTAATCGTTAAATACGGATGATTGTTTATTAAGGAGTCACTTTGAAATGGGATCAGTGCCGAAGCAATCCAGCTTGTTTGAGCTATGGGCCTTGCCGTTTCTCCAAGCATTAATGGCTCTTGTTGTTCAGACCATAAGTAGGTGGATTGTACATTACATTTTTCTCGGTAATTCGCTTCTGCATCGCGCAATAAACTTAGACGTTGTTGCACTTGAAGTCCGGCCTCAACGGTGTCAATATATGCTCGGTCCCCGAGAATAGCTGTTTCCTTTACTGCATTAAACCGTTGCAATGCAGCATCATAAGCTTCTTGTAGTAATTTTGTAGAATGGAAAGCGAGATACCAATCCCAATAGGCATAACCGGTTTCATAGATCAATTTGTTTACTTGTAGGCGCCGTTCCTCTTCACTCGATTGCTGATTTATTTTTGCACTCCAAAGGTCTGCACGTCGTTGGTCAATCAAGAGTCCCTGACCTAAATTCGCACCAATGCCACCGTAAAATAAACCACCGGAAGGCGTCTTTGCTTGCGGATCTAAGTAAGAGCCTCTGTTGCTTTCTACCCCTGTTTTTACAGTCACACCATACCACGTAGGATATTTAATTCCATAATCACCCACCGAGTAATATTGCTTCCCATCAAAATATTTTTGATTCAAAGAACCCTCAATTTTGGGGTCAAATCCTCCTTTTGCTTTGAGTATATATGCGTCACCGTATTTCGGTTGAATATCGCTGATTTTAATTAACGGATGATTCTGTTTCACCAAGGTTATGAACGCGTCTTCTGTTAGAGGTTTTTGGGCATTTAAAGCTACCCCAATTGAACCGAATATGAGAATGAATAGGTTTTTCATTTCTTTTTTGATGATTTTACTTCTTTAGAATCTTTTTCGACATAGAAATCAGGTGGGAATCCGTTGATATTACGCCATAATTCATATCCGATAGCAACATCTTGAAGGAGCAACATGGAGTTTACTCCACCGCCAACACGTAATGCCTTTGGCCATGGGGGATCTTTTTTATCAGGAGCAATAAGAACCCTAAACATTCCATTTTCTGAGCTAAAGTTGTCTATTGCGAATACTGTCCCACCATAGGTGCCATAGCTACTGTTTGGCCAACCTGAAAATACGATGGCAGGCCAACCGTCAAATTGCATTCTAACGTGCTGACCTTTACGTACTAATGGGTAATCCATTGGACGAATATACATTTCTACCGCAAGGTCATAATTTAAAGGCATGATGGTAGCCAATTCTTGTCCAGCCTTGATTGTCTCCCCAATCCCACTGCTTAAGATTTTGGTGACGTATCCATCTTGTGGTGCCAGAATAAGATAGTTCCCACTTCGAATTGAATACCCTGCCGCTTGGCTTTGTAGCTTAGTAACATCAACTTCCGCATCATACATGCTTGTCATGGCCGACATTTTATCCGATTCTGCTTTTGCGATTTCATCGCGATATTTTGCTTCGGTTGATTGGACTTCAACTTTTGCGTCGATGAGGTCGTTTCTACTTTGAAGTAGTTTCTGTTGGGCTGAAATCATAGAAGCTTGCGCCCGCTGCATCGCCATTCGACGTGTTTCAACCTCGGTTTGTGATTTTAAATCACGTTCGTAAAGTTTCTCAAAACGATGGTATTGGTCTTTCGCAATATCGTAATTCGTTTCTGCTGCTTGAAATTCAATGCTATCTGCAGTGATTTTTAACCGGGCTTGTCGGTATTTAATCTTTGCCTGTTGTAACTTAAGTTTAGATGATTCAATAAGTGCATCGATGCGTTGGTCTAAGGCGTTAACTTTTTGTTCATACGAAATAACACTAAGCTCCTTGTTTTTAATTTGGTTTTGAGTCCGATCGACAAGTTTGGGATCAAAATACCCATCCTTGACCTCGGAAATAATCACGATGGTATCGCCTTTTTTTACAAAATCCCCATCTTTCACAAACCAGGATTCAATTCGACCGGCAATGATTGAATTAATTGTTTGTGGACGTTGCTCGGGTCGAAGTGTTGTGATTTTTCCATTGGAGCGTATGTTTTGTGTCCATGGTAAAAACATGATTAACAGCACCACAGATCCGATAATATACAATGTGCTCTTAAGTTTTGGATTGGATGATTCTTTCTTTACATTTTGATAAGAAATGAATTGATGCTCATCAATTCTATTACGATTATTTGGAGAAATGTTCAACATACTTTACAATATTAATGAGTGATTAACCCTTGGTTAATATTTATTGTTTGGGTTGCGCGATGTACAACTAATTCATCGTCTGATTGAATGAGTATTGTTGTATTTTCGGTTGAAAGGATAACGTTAAGAATTTCTTCCCGTTCATCCAATTTAATATCCTCTAGTGGTTCTTCGAGTAATATTAATTTTGGATAACCGACTAGGGCACGAGCAATTAGGATTTTTCGAATGCAATCTTTGGCTAAAAAATGTCCTTCTGGATTTAACAAGGTATCGTAACCTTCCTTTAAATGTTGAATTTGTTTCGATAATAAGAGCCGATCGCAAAGGGTTTGAACCTCTCCAAAACTGACATAATCTCTACCTAGGGTAATATTTTCAAGCACAGTAGCATGTACTAATAAATCTTGTGATAACATGTTTCCAATTCTATTCCGAAGATAGGTTCGATTGAGATTGCCCAGTGGGATGTTGTTGATGGATAAACTTCCTTCTTTTGGGTTATAAATACCAGCGATTAATCCAAAAATTAAATTCGTTGAAACGGTATTATCTGTCCGAAAAATAGCTCGCTCATTGGGTTTAATGGTAAAGGTAAACCTTTCAAGTAGCGTCTGACTGGTCAGGTCATTTTCGTAGCTAAGGTTGTGGAAATCAATTTCAAATCCAACTTCACTGTGTGGAATGTCCATTCCTTCTTTGCCTTCGAGAGGTAAGTCTGTAACCTGACCAATCTTTTCAATGGCGGTGAAGAGGTCGTAAACGGTTTCAAGACTCACGATGAGTTTTTCTACTGAACTTAAGATTAGAAGTATTATGATTTCGGCGGCTACAAATTGACCAATATTCATGGTTTGGTTAATTACTAAAACCCCGCCAATTACTAGCAAGGCCATGGCGATAATGGCTTTAAATCCAATGAGGTACAGGTATTGTTGTTTTAGAATTTTGAAATGTTCATTTCTGCTGCTCAAATATTCCACTAAGTATTGATCGGTTCGATACATTAAATAGGAGGGGGTACCGGCCATTTTAAAGCTAAATCGAGTGTATGCAATTTGCTGGAGCCAATGCGCAATTTTGTATTTATAGTTGGATTCTCTCAAGCTCGAGCGAAATCCGCGTTCAGCGGTAATTCGAAACACAATAACAAGCAATAAGATTAAGGCCAAGCCGAAGAAAATAAAAAAGCTGTGATAAAAAGAAAGCAATACCAACCCAAAAATAATCTGCAATGAGGCTGCAGCAAAGTCAAGAATAAGTTTTGATAGTCCCTTTTGAATGGTAATGGTGTCAAAAAACCGATTTGGTAGTTCAGGTGCATATTTGTCGTTAAGTGCCTCTGTATTTATCAAGGGGATTCGGTCTGTAAAATCGAGTGCGGATCGCACAAAAATTCGCTGTTGTAAGTTTTCTGTAATTCGCATTTGGGCAATGTTTAGAAAACCAGAAATAATGATCGCGAGCATGACCAATATAACCAATATAATCCAAGAGGTACTCACCCTTCCCATTTGTATGAAATTCACAATGGCCTGAATACCGATGGGTAATCCTAAGCCAACAATCCCGCTGAATGCCGCAAAAATATATACGTTACGAATTTCGCTGTTATCCGGTTTGAGCATCGCTAATAGCCGCTTAAAGGGTGTCATTTCTTCTGCTTTCATGATTGAAGTACTTTTTGAATGATTAGGTGTGAAAATGCCTCCACTGCATCTTGTTCGGTTGAAGTATTCGTCAAACGCGGGAGATGAACACTGAAAAACCGCTGATGGTTAGCGTTTTCAATTAGATTTGAAATCAACATTTCTGGATAAGGAAAGCTAGGGTCAATGGTTTTAACCAATTCGGCAACGGTAGAAACAATTGATTTATAATTCAAATAAATACCGTTTTGATTCTCATCATCTACCATTTTAGTGTGTAGTGCTTTCCCTGATTCTTCTATGACGATTTGTTTAAGTTGCATTTCTTCTGCAATATAGCCCAATTGAGATGGGTCAGGTAAACCAGTAAGAACAGAAATAGAATTTGAAAGTTGCTGCTTAAGGTCTGGGACATTCGCTGTTGCAAGCATCAGACGATACGATATAATTCCCCAATACCAATTAATCAGGTATAAAAGGAAGTAGTGCTTGTTCTCAAAATACCGGTAAATGGTAGCTTCGGTTGATTGAATGTTTTGAGCAAGTTTTTTGAAGGTAAAGGCCTCAAAACCCAAATCTTGCATCAATTGAATTCCTTCTGTTAGAATTTTTAATCCAATCTCAGAACTTGTTGGGTCTTTAAGATAAAGCGTTGCACTTACTTGAATTGAAATGTTCATAACGATATTTGCTACACAAAAATAATAGTATTACTATCGAAAGTGAAAGTAATAACATTTTTTAAGAGGAATTGTTTAATCCTTATGTGCCACAAAAGGTCTGGTGTGCTTGATTTTCTTCCGAGGTAGGAGGCTTCATCCAAGCGATGCGCGATTCATCGTAGGCATACGGATCAGTCCATAAAGACATTGCTTCGTGAAATCGACCCGAATAGCTTGTGTCATTTTCCCATAGTTCCACCTCCGAAAGGATAGACTCTACCAGGTGGTTGCGTGGAATAATGACAGGATTTATCCTACGCATAAGCGCTATTCGTTCTTCTAAGGATGCACCTTGACTTTTCGCATAAGTGTTCCATTGGGCCTTCCATTCTATAAATGCTTCTTTCTCCCAAGGGGAGAGGGAATTGGGGATTTCATGACAAAGACCTGCAAAGGTATTGGTGTAATCTGTGCCATGCTGCTCCATAAGCTTTAATAAACCGGTAACCAAGTGTTCGGTTTCGATGTCAGCTTTTGAAAAACCAATTTTTTGCGCCATCATCTCTTGGTATTTCAGATTCCATTCCTCTTCAAATCCTTGAATAAATGACCTTGCAATAATAAGTGCTTGCTCTTCCGATGGATCGATGAGTGGCAAAAGGGCTTCTGTTAGGCGGACCAAATTCCATTGGATAATGGCTCCTTGGTTTCCGAACGAATACCGTCCTTGCGTATCAATTGAACTAAATACTGTATTGGGATCGTATTGATTCATGAAAGCGCACGGACCATAATCGAACGATTCACCACTGATAGCGGTATTATCGGTATTCATTACCCCATGGATAAACCCAACGCGCATCCAATGAGTGACCAATTCAAATTGCGTTTCAGCAACTGTTTTAATGAATTCCAAGGCCGGATTACTTGCTTGTTTACATGATGGATAAAGCCTATCGATGGTATAATTTAAGAGTGCTTGCAGCGCTTCATTGGTTAAAAAATAACGAGCATATTCAAAGGTTCCGACTCTAATGTGGCTTTTCATGACGCGTGCCAGTACCGCTCCAGGTTCAGAACCCGTGCGAAATATGCGCTCGCCTGTTGAAAAAACGCCTAATGATCTTGATGTTGGAATATGCAAGGCCTCCATGGCTTCGCTCATTATATACTCTCGAGTCATGGCCTTCAAGGTTGCTCGACCATCTCCTCGACGAGAATAGGGGGTAGGACCGCATCCTTTCAATTGCAAGTCGAAGCGTTGCTTGTCAACTACCACTTCGCCAAGGACAATCGCACGACCATCACCAAGCATGGTGAAATGACCAAATTGATGTCCTGCATAGGCTTGAGCGAAGGGGCTTATGATTTCATCAGATGCTTCTGAAGTTGTATCAATCAGAGCGGCTATGAAATCTTCTGAGATATGAAGTTTTTTTGAAAGTGTTTTATTAAAAAGTAGGGTTGAAGGTCCTTTAAATTTCAGCGGACTAACCTTAGAATAAAATGTGGAGGGAAGCTCAAAATAGCTGTATTCCAGTCTATTCATTGATCGTTCGATAGGCGTGAGTAATTAGATCTTGAATTTCTATGTATGCCAAGGCTGCTTCGGATGTAGCTTCTAAGTTTACTAACGGAGCTTTCCCCGCATCAAATGCCTCCTTCCATCGAAGCGCACACAGACACCAGAAGTCGCCTGCTTTTAACCCGGAAAAATCATATGCTGGTATTGGTGTGGAAAGGTCATTTCCCATTGCTTTTGAGAACACAAGAAATTCCTCGGTCATTTGAGCGCACACCACATGGCGTCCTTTATCGAGTGCATCGGTTCGACATAAGCCATCTCGGTAGAATCCTGTTATTGGACTTAAACAGCATGGAATTAGAGGCTCTCCAAAAATATTTTTTTGTACTGTTGTCATGACCTATTGAACATGCATTAATTGCTTTAGTTCACAAGGCACTAAAATTAATCAAAGTAACATTAATATGGTCCCCGCAATAGCAATAATTCCACTGAAATATGAAATAAAAGCATCCCTCGTTTTTTGATTTTTTGCTTGTTTTGTATATGCTAATTTATATTCGGCTTCCGTTGCTATAAGCTTATTGTTTGGATTAGCGGGGTTATTTAGATTAGTTGGTTTTACAGTTGCTATGAGGATTGCTGCAGGGATAGGAATTAATAAAAATGAGCTTAAACCAAGAATAACTTCACTAACGATAACCACGGGATGTGTTTTGTAATAGGCTTTTGCATCTAATTTACCAAGTTCCATCAGCTCCTCTTTTGAAATTGGTTTCAAAGAAGAAAGGGTGCTGAAATCTTCTACAGTCCCATTGCCATATTTAATCAGAAGTAATGAGTTTTGATCTATTTGCTTTGGCAATTCAATGAGCCCTTTATACTGAAAAAGGCTAACGGAATCAGCAGAAACCTGAAGAACTTTTCCCGAAATAAAAACGCCATTTTTGGTAATCAGCGTATCGTTCTTAAATAAGACTTCAGCGGGTGAGTTTACTTTTTTGATTAGCAGCAATTGGTCAACTGAAACAAGGTTTATTTCCTCGCTTAATGCACCACGATATGAAATATATCCATCAGCTTGTTCTAAAATTATACCAGTAAGAAGTTCCCCTGTATTTTTAATTAGGGTATCCTGAGCATAAAAACCAGCACCAAAAGTGACAAAAACAAAAAGAAGCAGTTTAATCGATTTCATAATCAACCCTTACGAGAATTAAATCCAACAAGTAAACTCAATCTAAAGCCAGAATTGGTTGTTTCTCCAGGAACGGTCTCGTACATCCCCGTATTTGGATTATACACCTGCTGATCTGGCAGGATTTTTTTAATGTTTGGACTAAATGCAATATTGAAAGGGAAAGTGATTTTACCAACTTTAAAAGATGCTCCAGCAGCCATTACTAGTCCAAATCCTGCAAGCGATGCACTAGGGCCTACTCCAAATTCGATGCCATTTGCCGCACGAAAACCAAGGATTCCAGATGCGCTTGGTAAAAATAAACCTTGCTCTAGTCCCCCGATCATGGGAATGAATTCTACCAATCCAGCGCCTCCGCTTTCTAGCGTGAAAATACGGGTTTCAAATTGCCACCCAAACTGAGAAACAAAAGGAGTAATATCAGCACGGTTAAAAGCTTCGGCAATCCGTGTACGAGTCGTTCCTGCACTGATGTATGTTAATCCTACCCTCGGTCCTCCATAACGTTTTGTAGGTATTAGCATTTCATCTTCTTTCGGGTCAGTCTTTTCAGGTGTAATTGGTTTATTTGAATTGGATACTGCCGGAACAGGACCAAAATTCTCTACTGTACCATTTTTATAGGTGATTGAACTTAAATCAGTAAGATTCATCGAATATACCGGTCCGTCACTGGTCTTTTTAAATTTTACAAGCGAAGGAGTTACCTCCAAGATGCTACCGTTTATTTGAGTACCATTTTTAAGGGTAATAAGATCTTGGGAAAAACCAAAGCTTGTTAAAACACAGCTTAATAAAAGTGTACAAAGTAATTTCATTGCGTTTAATTTAGGACACAAAATTAATGATTTATTACATCATTCGATTTGCGGATAAACCAACTTGCAAAAATCAACTTGTGATTTGTAAAACTCATCGTAATAAATTCACATGGCCTTCTAGTATCCTTAATCGATTTTCCTTCTTATCAAAAAAAGTTATGGTATAGGTGTAAACCCCGGGAGTTACTTTTAGTCCGCCATAATAACCCGGCCATCCTTCTTCGTGAGAGTGGGACTCAAATAGCAGTTCTCCCCATCGGTTGTAAATAGAGAGGTTATAACCCGTCGGATCGAATCCGCTAGTAAAAATTGGTTTAAAAACATTGTTGAATTGGTCTCCATCAGGAGTGAAGGTGTTCGGGACATAGTAAATAGGGTCACCGGATACTTGTATGCCTATCGTTGTGGAATCACTGCAACCAAATTCCGTCATTACACTCAGGCTTACGGAATAGTTTCCATCTTCACTCGGGTAGGTATGAAGGATATCCACGGCATTGTCTGTAAGTACGGTGCCATCTCCAAAATTCCAAGTGGAGTGTGATTGATTTATTGAATTATTTTGAAAACTAGCCACCGGGTTATCGCTTTGTAAATTGCCGTTGCTCACTCCAATACTGGCGAGTGGATTTGGATGAACTATTATTTCGGCAGAAACTGTATCACTGCATCCAAACGTATTATAGCCAATGATGATCAAGGATTCAGAATTAGTAGGAAAACCTGTGAAGTTATTGGCTGTGTTTCCATTCGACCACACGTAAGTGTTTGCACCATTCATGTTGAAGTTCACAGGTTCACCTATACATACTTCTTCCAATATTGGGTTGACTGTAATTACAGGGTTAGGATTTACCGTAACATAAAGTGAGTCTGAAGATTGACATCCAAAAATACTGGTACCTAATACTTCATACCATCCTGAATTGATTGCCGTTGCCGCTTGACTATTCCCTGTAAATCCGACTAAATCAATCCCAGACCACGTGTAGCTGTCGGCTCCCGAAGCTGTAAATTGGATGAGGGTATTCGGACAAACATTGTTATCGTCTACAAGGATTTGGGTATTGGGAATGGGGTTGACTGTAACGGTAATGGTATCACTGTCGCTGCATCCATCGATATTAAATCCTTGTACAATATAGCTACTCGTCGCATTTGGCGTAACCCACATGGCGCCGAGGTTTGAAACAGTATTTACGGTAGGTGACCACAAATAGGTTAGTGCTCCGTTAGGAATTAAGAGCACAGAATCACCAAAGCAAAGCTGAGCACCCGTAACGGTAACCACTGGATTCGAAGAAATTACAATATCAAGGGTAGTAATTGAATCACAACCAAAAATGCTGGTTAAGGTATCCACATAATAACCGCTTTGACTAATTAAATTTCCATTGAAGAAATAAGGACTTCCATCACAAATGGTATCTACCACGTTGCTTGTAAATGTTGGGTTAATCGTAACTTGAACCGTATCAGTAGTTGGACAAATTCCAGGGCTTGCTGTCATGGTTGTAGTGACTACGTAGTTTTGAATAATTGGTGTATTGGTATTGTTAGTTAAGTTCACTGTTGGATTGGAAACGGAGGTGCTACTTAGTCCATTGGCTGGTGACCAAGAATAAGAATAATTCGGATTATTTGGGGCGCCAATGGAAACGGGTGTATTGGAGCATGTTTGTACGTTTGCACCGGCATTGGAGGTTGCTTGTGCGGTGTAAATTACCACATTTCGAATGGAATGTTGGTCCGTTGCTCCGCCTGTACTTGCGGTGAATCCCATGTAGCCAGCAAAGTTGATGGGGAAGTTTGCGGTTAGGTAGAGTGTATTGTTAATTGAAAGGTTAATGACGCCATTGTTGTATGTTATATGGACAGGTTTGTAGGTGTTTCCTCGAATAAAGTTTAGGTTTCCTGCGGTGTTCGTGAGTTTAACAATACCAGCAATACATTCATTATATCCAACCCCACTAAAAATTTGAAGCTCAGGGTTTGCGCCGCATCCATTGTCCCAAGTATCGAGCACGATCTTAAGGCCATTTGCTGTTCCGGGAATTCCAATTCCACCACCTGCTACGAAGCCTGCAGGAGGAACTTGAAGAAAACAAAAAGCTAATCCGTCGGCCGCACTCCCGCCCCAAATTCGATATTCAAAATCTACGGTCCATTGAGAACAAATCCCAAGATTTAAAGGCTGAGAATAAAAAACTCCACCGCTTTGATTTCCTGCAGCATTTGTTAGAATTAATTCATTACCAAAATTGTCGTTATCACCTGGAGTATCACCTACATAGGCGTTTCCGTTTAGGTTCCAACCGCTTGTGTTCAAGACCGGAGATCCTTGAAGTTGACCAAAAATAAAGTTCTGTGCAAAGGTCAATTGAGTTTTAAACACAATCAGATTTATTAACACAAAATATAAGAATTCTTTCATTTTTATTCTGCGAAAATAAGCAAAGTACATTTCATATGGAATGTACCACGATATTGAAATAAACAAAAATGAATTTAAAGTCCTTTGTTTTATGAAAATTTATTAAATAGTAAACGACCAAGGGAAGTTTAAAATAAACCTATTCTAAAACAAAAGCGAAAGGCGTGTCTGAACTAAAAACCCAGAGGTAAAGTTGAGCGTTATCTTGCTTCCATCCTTCCACATTATCTATCAACGATTGTAATGAAACAACACTTGTCCAAATCTGATCACCATTTGTATCTGAGTAGCAATTGAGGTAAGGATCGTCTTGAGAGATTCTTTTTTTTGCAGAGACATCAGAGTCAAAAGTACAAGTAGTGGAAGCAATCAAATCTCCGTCATAACCGTAAATAGATACTTTATACATATCATCATAGATATGTTTTATTATCGCATGAGCGCCACTTTCATTCCATGTTTTAGGCCATGGTGACCATTTTTCGCTGTAGACATTATATTCTATTTGTTTGTAGCGAATAAAGTTAATTCGAACAGATTGTGACAAAGAGGTATTCGTGATGAAAATAAACAAGAATAAAAAAATGGTAAGAACTGCTTTCATAGGTATTGGTTTTTAGCTTTTTCAGATATAAAATATTTTTGAATATTGTGTCAATACGTAAATAGATTATTTACGGTATTAAGATTGAAATTCATGAAGCCAAAACGATCTTATACCTTAATTTGTCTGAATAATATGCTGTCTAGAGCTTAGATTTCTGATAACTTTCGAACAAGCAAAAGTTCGTCAGAGCTCGGGGGAATAATTAACTATCAAAAGTGATGAAAATAAAAAAGCCCCGAATAATCGTCAGGGCTCTTGTGGCGAACCGAGATTTCTGATAACTTTTGAATAATCAAAAGTTCGTCAGAGCTCGGGAAATAATTGACTAACAAAAGTGATAAATATTAAAAGCCCCGAATAAACGTCGGGGCTTTCGTAGCGAGACCGAGAGTTGAACTCGGGACCTTAGGGTTATGAATCCTACGCTCTAACCAACTGAGCTATCTCGCCATTTTTTTGAGAGGGCAAATATAAAGATTTTTATTCTTACGCCAAGTCCTTTAAATAAGAATCTACAAATTCCATTAACTCCCCGATGCGTTTTGGACTCAAATCAAAAGTAACCCCAGCTGCTTCATAGATTTTCGGTAAACTCCGTGTATAGCCTAATGATAAGCCTGATTTGTATTGTTCAATAGCCTTAGCTTCGTTTTCTAAGCTGTTTTTCCATACGCCAATGGCACCAAGTTGAGCAATTCCGTATTCAATATAATAAAATGGGACCTCATACAAATGCAATTGTCGCTGCCAAGAATGAGCTTGTAAATCTTCAAAACCTGTCCAATCCGTTAATCCGGTACCAAAGCGCTTACTAAGTGTTAGCCATTCTGCACTTCGTTCTTCTACGCTGTGCGTTGGGTTAGTGTATACCCAATGCTGAAACGCATCAATTTGGGCAATCCAAGGCAAAACTTTAAGAATATCTTCCAAGTGTTCTTCACGTGCTCTAAGGAGTTCATCAGGATTCGGATAAAAGGCATCCCAATACTTCATACTCAGTAATTCCATCGACATCGAGGCTAATTCAGCAGCCTCGGAAGGGATATTCTTGAATGCAGTTAAGGTTAGTTCACGGTTCAAAAAACTGTGAATGGCATGGCCTCCCTCATGTACCATGGTTACCAAGTCCCGATGCAGACCTACAGAATTCATGAATATAAAAGGAACTCCAATCTCGTACAAGGGATAATTGTAACCTCCTGGTGCTTTGCCTTCTTTAGATTCTAAATCTAAGTGACCCATTTCCTTCATCGTACGTAGACAGTCGCCAAAGTAAGAGTCCATTTGATTGAAAATTTCAATCGTTTTCTCAAGCATTTCATTACCACTGTTGAACGGCTTTAAAGGTTCTTTCCCATCCGGATCAACATCTAAATCCCAAGGCTTAAAGCTTGATTTGCCAAGTTTTTGAAGTTTCTTCTGTTGAATTTCTTTTACCAATGGAACCACCTTCTGCGCAACTGCTTCGTGAAAATCAAAACAGGCCTCTTTGTCATAATCAAAACGCCCCATGTTTTGAAATATGTAATCCCGGTAGTTTTCAAACCCTGCATTTTTAGCTAATTCATGCCGTTTTTGAATTAAATCAGT
>Ga0078894_10001580_pt1 | contig 17052 bp, 11 predicted proteins | sample LauGreSu1BDMLBSD_2_FD_67506 | JGI IMG/M metagenome (GOLD analysis project Ga0078894, IMG submission 67506) | Freshwater lake microbial communities from Lake Michigan, USA - Su13.BD.MLB.SD (version 4) (version 4) | ecosystem: Environmental > Aquatic > Freshwater > Lake | place: Lake Michigan... | reverse complement strand
TCTCTTATCGTTGCCACGGATACCTCAACACCCCTGGCTTTCAATGCGAGGCCTACAGCTAAAAATGGATGGAGGTCGCCGAGAGATCCCCAAGGATTGAGTAATACGCGCGTCACGGTTCACCTCGTAAGAGCGTGCCTGGTTGGACTTGCCGTGGCTATTGGTTGGCTGAGACACCTGCGACGGTGGACCGCGGCCGGAAGGTACTCACCTCGGTAACCATAAGATTTTGGCTAATAGGAGCATTTGACTCCACCCAAATCCACGAAGGCGCGTCACTTGCGGGAAATGACTCAAGCGAGGCTAGCTCGACCTTATCGAAGCCATCTATGATGGGCTCTAATTCGGCATAAGATTTAGTCATAGTCATTATCGCCTCCCTTAGGTCTAGCCGCATCATAACTTAGGTTGCTGACACCTTTGCTCTAAAGTTCGCGTACAAATCAAATTCATCCTGATTGCGAAAGGCGCCGAAGAATGCTGAAAACGGCTTGATATCAAAATCGGTAAAACGCAACTTAGTGGTCGCCTCGACCTGTAGACCACCGTCGCCGAAGTTTATAATCGCTGGGATCCAGCGTTCGACCTCATGGCCATGAATATTTAGTTTAACTTTCACCTTGTGAGTGAAAGTAGAGTTACCTACAACAGTTACCTCACGCGATATGCTAGATATTGAACCTTTGATCAATGGATAATGGGTTAGATCAAGCTGAGTCTCGCCCAGCATAGACTGCCTTATACTGCTCCGATCACTTTCTGATACGACTACAAATGGTTCAGAAATGATACCAACATCCTTGAATCGATCGAACCACTTCTGGCTGACAGGATCTAAGTCGTTGATTAGGTCAGAAACAGGCGCTTCGAACTCAAATCGAGCTTCGTCCAAATGCTTTTCATCAGCATCTATTGAAATATTGTAGCGTTCAGCGAATACCATATGATTATGCGCAAATTGAGCGGCAAAACCCGCCTTGTGAGTAACAATCGCGAAAATCGATTGATTTGGATCAACTTCGTACGGAGCGGCTAATGCAAATTCCCCAAAAAGCGCGAAAATGAGTAAAACCATTTTTAATACTTTCACAATGTTTCTCCTCTTACTTTCAGCCGACTACATAATCCAAACCTCAATTGACTAACGACTTTCCGCTACTGAGCGACCCCATTCTCAACTTGTTGCCTGACCTGCTGACTTAGATTCCGAACAGCATTTAGCATGCTGATCGGCGGGCTCAGAGCAGCATTTAGCCACATGGGCCGTAAGATGCTCATCGCTACTAGTCCGACAAAGGTCACCCATGGAAACAAAGCCAACAAGTTTTTTGTCGTGATTTAAAACCACAAGCCTACGGATCTGATGTTCACTCATAGTATCAGCAGCCGTCTTGACATCGTCGTCATCAAAAATATAGCTAATTTTTGGTGTCATAATGTCACGAGCTGGCGTAGACTTCGGATCCCTACCTGCAGCGACGCAGCGTACCGCTATGTCGCGGTCTGTGACCATACCTTTGAATTTCTGGCCTTCTTCGACTGGTAGCGCACCAATATCGAATTCTTTCATCTTCGCTGCTGCCTCAGCGACTGTCGTCGTTACGTTGATGTAGCTGACCTTCTTACTCATGATTTCTTGAACTTTCATAATAGACCTCCAATCTCCCGATTTTTGCCGAACCTACAAGCATCGGCATTGCAAGCACTGGGCCAAATTTACTTTCGCATCTGTGTGTCAAAATAGACTTCCACTTTGGCAACTCAGGCCCCCAATCAAAAGAATCAGTTCATCAGCAGCAGTGCTTATTGGCATGTTAATTGCTGTCTACGCACAGGTATCAAACATTACCGGAGGTAATTACTGCCATGGGTAAAAAATCCGCAAATCTGCCCGCGAGCATGTGGATAACGAAGCGATTACTGAGAACTATGAGGGTGACAAACGTTCTGTAATTGAAATGTTAGGCGCAGCTCTGGCGACCGAATGGGTATGTGTCTTGCGTTATACGCAACATCAGATTGCTGCCACGGGAATGCACGCTGACGCAATTGCGAGTCACTTCGCAGGACATTCGGAGTATAAAGAGTGCGACTCTCTCAGTGCCATGATCCTGGAAAACCTCGTCTCTGAACGCATCGCCATTCAAACTTATACGGAAATGATTCGAATCTTAGGCGACTCAGACACCACCACTAAACGTATGCTTGAGGGCATTCTCGCCAACGAGGAAGAGCATGCCGATGAACTTGCGGGCTTAATCCAAAAATATGATCAAGCTCAGACCAGTCCTCGACGTGAATCAACATCGGCAGGAGCGATTTCATGTCAATTGGAGCAGTGAAAAACGGATCCGAGACGCTGTCTTTTTAGCTATCCGCGTCAAATGGCATGAATAATGCTTACAAAAAACGCAGAATTTTTAGACTAGAACACCGAAAGGAGTCAGCGATGAAACGAACCATGAGTGTGATATTCGGATTGCTTGCGAGTACATTGGCCCTCGGGCAATCAAGCGATGAGGGCAAAGGATATACCGGTACGCCAATGAGGCCATTTTATCGGCCCGAGGGTGGGCAAATCGGCCTGAAAGTCGGCGCCGCTCAAGTAGATGATTTGGATGCTTCAGTGCCGACTTATGGCATCTTTGTCGCCTTTCCTGTCGGCGAGTATGTGCTATTTGGCGGAGGTCTAGATTACTGGATGAAGGACAATGGAAAGTTATCTGACACCACTGTTGATGTGCAAGATATAGCTGGCGCCATTGACGCCAAAATTATCGCGACCGACCAAAGCGCGGACTTTCGGCCATTTATTTTAGTAGGAGCGTCGGCGCATCGGTTTCTTATTACTGAATCTGACGACGCCACCAGATCGCAAGCCAACGAGCTCAACGAAAAATACAAAAAAGGACCTGCTAAATTCGGCGTCGACTATGGTGGCGGCCTCATGTATCGATTGTCCAATTTAGCAAACTTAGTCGGCGAAGTGCGTTATCGGGACTTGCCAAAATCCGGCACCAAATTAAACCAATTAGCTCTTACTGGCGGCCTCACTTTCACATTGTAGAACTTAAAGGAGAACCATATGCAAACAAAATCATTTAAAGGAAATATAGTGAAATTTGCGGAAGCTTTAGGCGTGATTTTATTTTCTCTGGCATCCGCTAGTGCAGTGGCAGCCGATATGTTATCCGAAACAAAGGACAAAGTTGAGAAAAAGGTCTACGAAATCCTCGACAAAGAGCGCGTCGTCGTGAAATTTGATCCAGGCAGCAGTGTACTTAGTGAAGCAGCATCCACGGAACTTAAAAATACTCTTAACGCCGTACGTGACAATGCCAAACTCAAAGATATCGTGATTGCTGCCTATTCGGACTTTGAATATCCACGCATACCGAAGAAGGAGCTACCTAAAACAGAAAAGGATTTGGCGCAAAGGCGAGCCGAGATAGTTGAAAATAAACTAAAAGAGTTCGGCGCGTCTCAATTTGAGATTTTTAATATGGCAGAGAAATCAGATTGGTACGACAAGACATTTAGCACCAAGGAGGCAACCGTTAAAAGGGAAAGCCGCGGGGAAATGTCCGACAAAGGCGAAGACCAATTCTACAAAAGTTTGGCCAACTATCTAAAAAAAGGCGGAATGGCAGGTAAGGTCGTCGTAGTATTTCGATCCAGCGACACTGGCTACGCTCATTGAAGTTAATTTGGGACATATTTAGGCTTGATCAAAAGATGAGCGCCCAGCATTTAAATGCTGGGCGCTGACTTATTTAACAATAATATCGAATGTTTATAAGATTCCGATTTCTGGCTCCAGAGCTTGGGCATTGGTGAGAAATGTTGCGGCTTTAGCGCGCAGGCCAGTTAGATAGTTTTTCAGTTCAGGGTTAGTTGCTGACGTCAGTAGACCTGTGTCCAGCAGTTCAATTATACGCTCCTCAAACTTGATCTGCTGATGGAGATACTGTTTATCAAAGGATTCGCCTGTAAGGAGCTTGAGAGTCGCCATATCGCGTACACCGTCGGCTAAAATACCTGCACTTGTGGAGCTTTCCTGGGCCTCAATACTTGCTACGTTTAATACGCCGTTGAACTCGGCCGTGATTCTCTGATGCTCCGTCACCATCGATTTGGCATAGTCGACGAGCTTAATATTTCGTGCATTTTTGGCCGCGAGATTTCCTGCATCAATAATTTGCTGATTGAATGCATTGATCACGCCAGCAATCTCACCGTCGGTAAAGCTGGCTTCAAGGTTATCTGCCTCGAAACTACTCCCGTGAGCCACTGTACCAATGATCCCTAGAGAAAAAGGACCCGCCAAAAACGAAGCGATAATCGCAGACCGGTAATTTTTCCTAATCATAAAGATCTCCTTCATTTGGTGAAAATAACACCTACGTATAAATCGCATAAATATATTCTCTGCAACTACATGAGAATACTTTTTATTCTCTTTTTATATCGATCAATTCATCAGCTCTAGCGGGCCGCTATCTATGCATGAATTGGCGCAGGGATTGCATATTGATCTCTCATTGCTTCCAGATGATGCGGGAGATCATTTTGTTTAAGTTGCACAAAGCTCAGAAAAAAATTTTTGAGTTAGATCGCGCACCGGAACCACTTCTCCAGTTTGAGCTTTTCAGTTTGGATCAACTGCAGCGACATGCGAGGGAGTTGGCCTCCAAGCACAGGGTTGGATTTGAGCCAGGTGTCGACTGGCTTTTGCCACGTTTAGCATCAAATGAGGCACTTCTTAGCCAAGTCTATGAGCGATTAAGCACGACGGTACGGAGTAAGACGACAATTTCGCCGGCTGCAGAATGGCTGCTTGATAACTTTCACCTCATTGAAGACCAAATCAGGACGGCCAAGCGTCATTTGCCACGAGGCTACAGTCGTTCACTTCCGCACCTGATGAATCCAGGAAGTGATGGAAAGCCACGCGTCTATGATTTGGCTCTTGAGATTATTGCGCATGTGGACGGGCGCATTGACCGTGACAATATTACCGCCTTTGTTAGCGCTTATCAGGAGGTGACACCCCTAACGCTAGGCGAATTTTGGGCCATACCTATCATGCTGCGTCTAGCATTGATTGAGAATATTCGACGGGTTGCCTCGCGTGTTGGGACGGCGTTGGATCACCGAGCCTGCGCTGTTTACTGGGGTGAACGACTGCTCGATACGGCAGAACACGATCCAAAGAACATCATTGTCGTCGTCGCTGATATGGCTCGCACCACTCCCCCTTTGTCGAATGCTTTCGTGGCCGAGCTTATTCGCCGACTCCAAGGACACAGTACAGTTCTGGAATTAACGATGGGGTGGCTTAGCCAACAGCTAACGTCATTTAGTCGTACTGTGCAGCAGATGATTCAGGCTGAGGGGCAACAGCAGGCCGCCAATCAAGTTTCTGTAAGCAGCAGCATTGCTAGCTTGCGATTTCTTAGTTCAATGGATTGGTGCGCATTTGTTGAGTCCATGAGCCTAGTGACCCGTATACTCAGACAGGATCCGGCCGCAGTATATGACCGAATGGACTTCGTCACCCGCGATAGCTACCGCCATGTCGTAGAACGGCTCGCAAAGTATAGCGGTCTAACTGAATCGGAGGTAGCGCAGCATGCTGTCAATCTGGCGACTGCTCATGCTGAAACTTCTGATGCGGCAGATCGCAAAAGCCATATTGGCTACTATTTGGTCGATGAGGGTTACCCCACTTTAAAAAGATTGGTCAGACATCTAAGTAACCATCATGGGGCGGATCTGTACGATGTCCTCAGGAACTTTGGTCGCTATCTTTTTGCAGGTCAGATCTTCTTTCTAACTCTTTTATTCACTCTAATAATAATCCGCCCGATTCCTAAATTTAGTCTTTCACTTGGATTTTGGATCCTCCTAACAGGAGCAATTGCAATCTTATCGAGCCAGCTGGCGTTAGAATTAGTTAATCTCGTCGTCACCAATATCGAAAAGCCAAAGTTCTTGCCTAGACTTGACTTTTCAAGAGGCATTCCTCAGACCTGTCGGACATTAGTTTGCATTCCCAGCATGTTAATTAATAAAAAGAACGTTCATGATTTAATTGCTGGTTTGGAATTGCGCTTTCTTGCCAATCGGGACCCCAATTTATACTTTGCGCTACTGACTGACTTTGCGGATGCATCGTCCGAGGTCACACCAACTGACGATGAACTCTCTGACTTTGCCCGTGAAGGCATCCAAGATTTAAACGACCGCTATCGAAGTGTCTCCCCGGATGGAAACGTCGGGGGTGACATTTTCTTTCTTTTTCATCGAGCCCGCGAATGGAATGAACGAGAAAAGACCTGGATGGGATATGAGCGTAAGCGCGGAAAATTAGCAGCCCTTAATGCCCTACTTCGCGGGCGACCAGGACATCTGGGAATAGGTCATCCTGATTTCTCTATCATTTCTGGTGATACTGGCGACCTACTCCAAGTCAAATATGTGATTACTCTGGATACAGATACTCAGTTGCCGCGCGACACAGTTAAAAAGCTGGTCGGCAATATGGCGCATCCCCTGAATCGACCGGAATTTTGCCTAGATAAATCTGGGAAGATGGGATGCGTGGCAAAACGTGGTTACAGTATTTTGCAACCAAGGGTGGCAGTAAGTCTGCCGTCCAGCTCAAGGTCTTTGTATGCGCGACTATACACTGACGACCCTGGGGTTGACCCGTATACACGCGCGATATCGGATGTTTACCAAGATTTATTCAACGAGGGTTCGTTTATTGGCAAAGGGATTTATGATGTTGATGCCTTTAGCCATGCATTAGCTACGAATCTACCTGAAAATATGATTCTCAGTCATGATCTTATAGAAGGATGTTATGGCAGGTGTGGCCTAGTGTCGGACGTGATACTTTACGAAGATCACCCGAGTCACTACTGTGACGACGCCCTACGGCGTCATCGGTGGATTCGGGGCGACTGGCAGATTTCGTGTTGGCTACTGCCCAGGGTGCCAGTCTCTACCGGCAAATGGCAGACGAACCCACTGTCCGTGCTTTCTCGCTGGAAAATATTTGACAACCTTAGGCGTAGTTTAGTGCCGATTTCTGTGATGGTGATCTTATTAATAGGTTGGATGAAGTTTGCAAACTTTTGGTACCTAACGGAAATCGCTCTGCTGCTTTTATTTTTGCCAGTTATAGTGTCGGTGATCTCCGAAGGATTTAATAAGCATCCAGATATACCGCTAAAAGAACACATCAAAGCCACAGCTAAAATGGGATCGAAGCGACTTGCGAGGACCGTGCTAGCGCTGGTTTTTTTGCCATTCGAATCTTTGTTGAACGTGGATGCTATTTTTAAATCCATGATTCGACTAGTTATAACCCGGCGGCATCTACTGGCTTGGCGTTCGGCTACTGATCCGAGAAACATCCGGGATCACGGATTTTTGGCTGCCTGCCGGGTTTTATTCGTTGGGCCCATACTAGCATTGTTGGTTTTAATAATCATTTTGGTTATTGGACTTTCCCCTCTCAAGGCAGCGTCGCCTTTTCTTGCTCTATGGTTTTTTTCACCAATATTTGGATTCATTTTGAGTGGGCCGATCAGAGAGTCGACCCGAGAACTAGATCAGAGTCAAAAGGATTTTCTGCGGCGTTTAGCGCGTCGAACATGGCGCTATTTTGAGGTATTTGTTGGGCCTGAAGACAATTGGCTACCGCCCGATAATTACCAGGAGTTTCCACTTGAGACGATAGCTCACAGGACATCTCCGACGAATATCGGCATGTCGCTTTTGGCAAACCTTGCTGCCTTTGATCTTGGTTACATCTCCGCCAGTATGCTCGCCAGCCGAACTAGCCTTGCTTTTAAGACTCTAGATAAAATCGAGAGATTTCGTGGTCATTTCTTTAATTGGTATGACACCCAAACTCTAAAACCACTGATCCCACAATATGTATCAACGGTTGATAGTGGAAATTTTGCTGGCTTAGTCTTGACGTTAGGTGCGGGTCTAAAAGTTTTGGGAGAGCGGAGGATTATAGAATCATCGGCTCTTAGTGGCCTTAGGGACACTGCCAACTGCCTCCGGGATTTACCGACACTTTCCGTAGAATCTAAGTCAAAACTCGCGCATTTACTTATTGATCTGGAAAGTCCAATTGCAACATTGAAGGATGCGAAGGATCTTCTTCAGAAAATAAAATCAACTCTGATTGAAATGCCTCACAACGAAGATGAGGAGGTACAATGGTGGACTGAAGCTTTGAGAAGACAGTCTAGCGATGTTATCGAAGACGTATTAGTCGATCTCGCGCCATGGTGCCTACTGCCCGAGACTACTAATGCGTCATATACGTCGAGCATATTCAATTTAGACGAGATCTTGACGTTTCAGCAGACGGCAGATCTCGCATCATCAGAAGTTCCTGCGATTACTGAATTGCTTCTCTCTGATCAAAAGGAACGTGACTGGCTACTGCAACTCCAAGCCGCAGTCAAAGATGCGAGCAGCAAAGCTGCTGGTCGAATTAAAAACTTTTCAGATTTGGCCGGCAGATGCGCTCTATATGCGGATTGTGAATATGAATTTCTATACGATAGATCGCGTCATTTGCTGGCTATTGGATACAACGTTAGCGACCATAGACGTGACGAAAGCTACTACGATCTACTAGCCTCTGAGGCTCGTCTCGGAAGTTTCGTAGCTATAGCCCAAGGGCACTTGCCACAAGAGCATTGGTTCGCGATGGGGCGCATTTTGACAGCACACAAGGGCGAGCCCACACTTCTCTCCTGGAGTGGGTCGATGTTTGAGTACTTGATGCCCCTTCTAGTTATGCCCAATTTTAGTGATACCCTACTTGATCAAAGCTACCGAGCGGCGGTCCGTAGGCAAATCGAGTATGGAGCTCAGCGAAATGTTCCTTGGGGTATTTCGGAGTCGGGCTACATGGCCACGGATATTCACTTAAATTATCAGTATCGAGCCTTCGGGGTTCCAGGACTTGGCTTTAAGCGGGGCCTGAGTGAAGACTTAGTCGTGGCGCCCTATGCCAGTGTGATGGCGCTTATGGTGGCGCCCTATGAGTCCTGTAACAACCTTCAAATGATGGCTGAACAGGGGTTTATGGGCCGATACGGATTTTATGAGGCGGTTGACTATACTACAAGGCGCCTGGAGGCAGGAAATGACAAGGCCGTCGTAAAGTCATTCATGGCACATCATGAAGGCATGAGTTTACTTGCAATTGTCTATCAATTGCTGAATAAAAAAATGCAGCAACGATTTCTCTCGCTACCTCTATTCAAATCCACTGAACTTTTACTTCACGAGCGCGTACCCAAGGCATCTGTGATATACCCCCATGCCCCCGAGGTCTCTGAAGCCTCCGAGATTGTTAGTGATGCCGATAGTTTTATGCGGGTAATTCATACGCCTGATACTCCGCGTCCAGAGGTGCATCTGCTCTCCAATGGCCGCTATGCGGTCATGGTAACAAATGCGGGTGGTGGATACAGCTGCTGGCAAGACCTAGCCATCACGAGGTGGCATGAAGACCCAACGTGTGATGACTGGGGGACCTTTTGTTATTTAAAAGATGTAGATAATGGGGATGTCTGGTCCGCAGCATTTCAGCCCACAAGGACGCGACCATTACAATACGAAGCCATTTTTACTCCTTCCAAGGCTGAATTCCGCCGTAGGGATCGTAACTTTGAGTTGCATACCGAAATCACAGTGTCACCAGAAGATGATATTGAACTCCGGCGATTCACTATCACCAACTTATCTGGTGAGACTAGAACAGTCGAGCTGACTAGCTACGCCGAAGTGGTTTTGGCACCGAAGGCGTCAGATGCGGCGCATCCAGCGTTCAGCAATCTCTTTATCCAAACACGCATTATAGCTAACAGAAACGCCATTATCTGTACTCGTCGCCCTCGATCAACGGCCGAAAAGACGCCGGCCATGATGCACTTGATGACCATTCACGGAGCGCCGGAGATCCTAGCTTCATTCGACACGGATCGCGCAAGTTTTCTCGGGCGCGGACGCTCTGCGTCCGATCCTAGGGCCCTAGATGGGGAAGGTAACCTTGCCGGTCATGAGGGTTCAGTTTTGGATCCTATAATTGCTGTGAGATGTCGCATCACACTCAAGCCGGAACAAACAATTAAAGCCCACATGGTGACCGGTGTCGGTGAAACAGAAAAGGCAGCTCTTGATTTAATTGAAAAGTATCACGATGCCCATATCGCTGATCGCGTATTTGACTTGGCCTGGACACATCAGATGGTCGAAATGCGTCAATTCAACATTACTGCCTCTGACGCTCAGATTTTTGGTCGCTTAGCAAGTTCAGTCATTTATTCCAATTCAGCGCGGCGAGCTAACACTCAGATCCTTGCTAAAAATCGTCGAGGCCAAGACGGCCTTTGGGGCCATGGCATTTCGGGCGATCTGCCCATAGTTTTGCTCAAAGTTAGCTCTGATGCATCGATGCGGCTTGTTCGAGAGCTCGTGCAAGCTCATGGATACTGGCGACGTCTCGGCCTAACGGTTGAGTTGCTGATTTGGAACGAAGATGAATCAGGCTATAGGCAGCAGTTGCAGGATCAGATTATGGCGGCGATTTCTCTAGGCGCTGCTACTCAGTTCCTAGATAGGCCAGGAGGCATCTTCATTAGACGCTCTGAGCATATGGCTGAGGAAGACCGAATATTGATGCAAACAGTTGCACGCGTAGTCATTACTGAAAGGGACCGTTCGCTCGCCGATCTAGTGAAAAACCGCGGTCCAACACAGGTCATGATGCCCCTCCTTAGAGCTAAAGGACCGTTTCGATCAGCGAGAGAGCAGGCGTCGGATGTAATCCGTCTCCCGAAAGGCCTGATATTTGCCAATAAGTATGGCGGTTTTTCTGCTGACGGGCGTGAATATTATATAAAGATATCCAAGGATAATATGACACCGATGCCTTGGGTGAATGTCATTGCCAATCCTTCTTTCGGTACTGTTGTTTCAGAAAGTGGATCCAGCTACAGTTGGTGTGAAAATGCCCATGAGTTTCGTCTGTCCCCCTGGCACGATGATGCCGTCACAGATCGCTGCGGCGAGGTGGTCTATCTGCGCGATGAAGAAAGTGGCATGTTCTGGTCGACGACGCTCCTTCCATCGCCTTCAGAAAGTTCCTATTTGACCTGCCATGGTTTCGGTTATTCCCGTTTCTCTCATGTTAGAAACGGCATTAGCTCAGAACTCACCATGTTTGTAGCCATTGATGCCCCAGTTAAGATATTGAAGCTCAAGCTACGCAACCTGTCTGATCGCAATAGACGCATTTCATTCACTTGTTATTGTGAGTGGGTCCTGGGCGAGTTACGCACGACCACAATGTCCCATATCATCAGTGAATTTGATTTATCTAGCGGATCAATTTTAGCACGCAATCCCTATCATTCTGAATTCGGTGGTCGCATCGGATTCTTGAACGTTAGCGAGAAGCAGCGCACAGTTACTGGCGATAGAACCGAATTCATTGGTCGTAACGGCAGCCTAGCATCCCCTTTAGCGCTCCTAAGAAGGCATCTCTCAGGACGCACAGGAGCCGCTTTGGATCCCTGCGCTGCAATGCAATCGGTCGTCGAACTAGATGTTGGTGAAGACCGCGAAATTGTGTTTGTTCTAGGCGTTGGCCGTGACCTTAACGATGTCCATACTCTTTTGAGCCGATTCGGAACACCGTCAACGGCTCAGCGGGCTTTAGAGGACGTACAGGAATTTTGGCAAAATCACCTTAGTCGGCTCCAGATACGGACTAACGATCCAAGCGTCGATCTATTGGCGAATGGATGGCTGATCTACCAAATGATGTCCAGCCGCATATGGGCGCGAAGTGGTTATTACCAATCTGGCGGCGCCTATGGTTTCCGCGATCAATTGCAGGATACTATGGCACTTTTACACACAAACTCGCAGCTACTGCGCGAACAGATTCTTCGCTGCGCAGCGCGCCAATTCCATGAAGGTGACGTGCAACATTGGTGGCATCCCCCGTCGGGGCGCGGCACCCGGACCCATTTCTCTGATGACTATTTGTGGTTGCCTTTGGCGACTAGCCGCTATGTCCTAGGAACCGGGGATATCGAAGTCTTAGATGTCAAAGTCGGCTTCATAGAGGGGCGACAGGTAAAACCGGACGAAGAGGGTTACAGCGATATTCCCAAATATTCGGATGAGTCTGCGGCTCTTTATGACCACTGCGTTCGAGCTGTCACTCACGGATTCAGGTATGGCCAGCATGGCTTGCCGCTCATAGGATGTGGTGATTGGAACGATGGTATGAACCTAGTGGGGGAGCGTGGTAAGGGAGAGAGCGTTTGGCTTGGCTTTTTTTTCTTCGATGTTTTGAAAAATTTTGCGCGTATAGCTGAGCGCCGCGGTGATCAGCCGTTTGCTGATCTGTGCCTCAGTCATGCAAACTCTTTGCGCGCAAACCTTGAGGTGAATGGATGGGACGGAGAGTGGTACCTAAGGGCCTATTTTGACGACGGCAAAGCTCTAGGCTCATCGATCAACCCAGAATGCCAAATTGATTCTTTACCCCAGAGCTGGGCCGTGCTTTCGGGCGCCGGTGACCGGGTTCGAGCAGCGCAGGGGATGAGGGCCGTCGAACAGCGTCTGGTGGACCGAGAGCAACGGATTATCAAACTTTTTGACCCCCCGTTTGATAAATCGGAGATGAATCCAGGATATATTAAAGGTTATGTGCCTGGCGTTAGGGAGAACGGCGGTCAATACACTCACGCTGCGATTTGGACGGCGATGGCATTTGCAGAAATCGGTGATACTGCACTGGCCTGGGAATTATTCTCCATCATCAACCCTTTGCAGCACGCCATGAATGACGAAGCTATTGCTAGGTACAAGGTTGAACCATATGTGGTGGCGGCCGATGTCTACGCGGTACCTCCACACGGTGGGCGCGGTGGCTGGACTTGGTATACAGGGTCGGCCGGTTGGATGTATCGTTTGATTATTGAATCCTTGCTGGGCATTCGACGAGAGGGAGAGAGTTTATACTTTAGCCCCAAAGTGCCGCATGAATGGCCTGGATTTGAGATCAAATATCGCTACCTTCTCACCGACTATGAAATAACTTTTTACCGCTCAGTAGCCATGAATAAGAAAGTCGAGATCTTTATGGATGGGCGATTAATTGACGGAGACGCATTGCCGCTCGTGGACGACCGTATCGTGCATACAGTCAAGGTTTTGTACTAACTACGCTCAACGACAGACGACGATAGTAACGCAACAAGAATTATCATCACACGCGGAAGATCGGAAATCCTGCCATCCTGTGGCAGGATTTCACCCTAGGCTTATTCGTCATAAACGACAAACGGCCTCTGATCGTCGATTACTGGTTGCAGCTAACACTGATGTACATTGGATTGCGCTCAGAAATGTTGACGAAAGTTAAAGCTTGGTCATACGCCTGACTGTAAGCTTCCTCACGCGTAGGCGCAGTGACTGTGTAGTATGGTCCACCTACGGAACCAGCATCTGCAGTGCAGGTTACATCAGCAAAAGCTGAACCGGCGGCCGTGGTCACGCACAAAACGAGGGTAGATTTAATGAACATTTTCATGATGTTACTCCAAAAAAACAGGTAAATGTTAGACGCCAAAAAACTCGTTTATAAATAGAAAGTTGACTGTATTTCGGTAGAGCGACGGCAGAATCAATAGGAAACTTCAACTTCCCATGGCCGTGCTATTACCGTAATCTAATTTTAAAAACAAACAAAAATTATATATTTATATTTTATAGCTGAATTAACGTCCTGTGTTGCAGGTTGGTCCTTACTGAAGTCCCCACCTGGCAGGTTCATGCTCGACAATAGTCAGATTTCACACAGGTTGTGCAAAGGATCGATGTCAACACGATCAATCGCTGCGGACGAAGCTGGTACGATTGGGACCCACTCTCTAATCGTTTAGGAGAGTGCCATCAATTTTGCAGTAAGATTCAAATGCCGAGTCACCGCCTAGTCGCGTGCTGAATATGAGCGTATTCACGAACTCTGAGCCGACATCTTTACCTGCTACCTTTAAAGTTACGAGCGTGCCTGGCTCATCTGAAGACGATCCAAGTCCTTCCAATGAAAACGAAAGAGACTGATAGCTATACTTTTGCAATGACGACTTCGTCGCACCTGCTCTGAAAGTACCGTCTAACTCGGAGCAAGATAGTGCGCCCTTGGGGCTCATCTGACAATGGTCTGAAGGTAGGTCAAATTCTATGAGGCGTGGTGAGACCCGAGGATGGCTTTGCACTACGTATGGTTCTTCAATTAAAACTAGCAGCCGATCACCGATACTACGGATCTCCAAAGTCTTGGATGTGTAGCCTTTTTCAATACAGTAGAGGCGATCGAATGCGACTTGAGCTTGAAGTGGTTTAGTGTTGAAACTCACCGCTACAGCCGTAATAAAGATCGATGTCAAAAGTTTCTGCATGGGAGCCTCTTAGTTTCAGTCGCAAATCTACCTATAGCTGGGCACTCAATTTGTCAAACAGTTACGGGCGATTATACGTTTGTAAAAAGCAATGCACCTGTTCGATAAATACAATTCCTGACCTAGAGGCGGTAGCTACTCCCCTGAGAGTTACAGTCAAAGTCGGGTCTCGAAGCCTTGCGCTCAGACAGATGGATCAGCAACCGCAATGAGCTGCACCACCGCACTGCGACCCTTATGCCCATGTCCTTCGGTGATAATACGTTCGAGTTCGACACAGGACGCGACCCTGAGTCGATTCCAGCATGAGTTGAGCTCATTGGCTGTCACCAACATATCGGCATCTGGTGGACCGCCGGTTTTAAACTCAAGCTGCTTTGGTGTATAGGATTCGAGAATAAAAACACCGCGTGGCGCGAGTGCATCCTCGATTTTTTTATAAATTAAATGACGTTTACTTGAAGGTAGGTGAAACCATATCGAGACAATAGCGTCCCATTTGCCTTGACCATAATCAAATTGCGTAAGATCGGCACAGATCGTCTCGACTTTTAGACGCTCTGAGTTGGCCCAGTCTTCAAGCTTCTTTAGCCCAACGCTAGACCAGTCGACTGCAGTTACCAAAAAACCGTTACGTGCCAAAGCTACCGCGTTACGTCCCTCGCCCTCAGCGAGCATCAGTACACGTCCCCCCTTCGGGATAAGAGCAATCTTCTCCCGAAGGAAGTCGTTAACGTCGCGGCCGTAAAAGAATTCATCAGAGCGGTAGCGTTGATCCCATTGATCTTTCATATTGAGCTCTCATAGGGAGGCGCTATCCTCAGCCTGATTACTGCTTGGTGGAACGAAGCGAACCTCAAGATAAAGTGGAAGAGTCTGCAGCACTGGCTCGGAGTGGAGCTCCTGCACTTTGCCCCCTACAATCCGCACCTGTAAGGCGGAGGAAGAGTTAACCGCGGTGAAAGTCCCGACTGCAGTCTGCACTGAGCCGTTTATCGATACAACGCTGTTGGCCAAATCGTCAAAGGCTCCGATCGTATTCCATGTATTAACGGCAGTACCAAGTTTGAGATTGCTAATGACGGACGTAATCACTGGTTGACCAGCAATGTTTGGGGTAGGTGCATAAGTTACGCCACCGACGACTAGTAACGAGCCCTTCGTGCAGATTGGTAGGCTCTTGCCGGCAACGCACGCGGGCAGGTTTCCAGTCATATCTGACATCGCATGGCTGTGGACGGTGTTTGCTTTGTTTCGCATCTGCACGTCCATCGCTAAGAGCACGCCGTCGACATATGATTTATTGTAGAAAGTTTCGGTAAGAGTCGGCGTGCGTAGTGAGATCACATTATTTTGGCTACCGAAACTAATGTCACGAGAACCCGGCTCACCAGCGGGTCCTTGTGGGCCAACAGGGCCGATCGCGCCAGCGGGTCCTGTCAGACCGACATCGCCTTTTTCACCAAGATCACCTTTGTCACCCTTGGGGCCAACTGGGCCTGCAGGACCAACAGGACCAGCTAAGCCGGTCGGACCAACCGCACCTATTGGGCCGACTGGGCCAGAAGGACCAACGTCGCCTTTGTCGCCCTTGTCGCCTTTTTCACCAACGTCGCCCTTATCGCCTTTAGGACCAATAGGACCTGCAACTCCGGCGTCACCTTTATCGCCTTTAGGACCAACGGGACCAACAGGACCAGCTAAGCCGGTCGGACCAACCGCACCTGTTGGGCCAACTGGGCCCGTAGGACCAACGTCGCCTTTGTCACCCTTTTCACCCGCGTCGCCCTTATCGCCTTTGGGACCGACAGGACCTACAGGACCTGCTACGCCCGTGGGGCCAACGTCGCCTTTATCGCCTTTAGGACCAACAGGGCCTGCAGCTCCGACGTCACCCTTTTCACCCGCGTCGCCCTTATCGCCTTTGGGACCAACAGGGCCTGCAACTCCGACGTCGCCCTTTTCACCCGCGTCACCCTTATCGCCCTTGGGACCGGCAGGGCCAACTGGACCAGCCACGCCTGCGGGACCTGCTAGGCCAGTAGGACCGACGTCACCCTTTTCACCCGCGTCACCCTTGTCGCCTTTAGGACCGGCTGGACCAGCTACGCCCGTGGGACCAACGTCGCCTGTGTCGCCTTTGGGACCAACGGGGCCTGCAGCTCCGACGGGACCCGGAGCACCTATGGCGCCGGCCTCACCTTTTGGCCCGATTTCACCCTTATCACCCTTGTCGCCCTTGTCACCCTTGTCACCTTTTGCGCCTGCAGCACCAGCGGGGCCTACGGGGCCCTTGTCACCTTTGTCGCCTTTATCGCCTTTGGCACCTGTTGGACCTTCGTCGCCAGCTTCACCCCTTTCCCCTTTGTCACCCCTGTCGCCCTTATCCCCTTTAATGCCGGGAGTGCCGGGAATGCCGGGAGTGCCGGGAATGCCGGGGGCGCCGGGATTTCCAGTATCACCCTTGTCGCCTCGGGGACCTTGAGGACCAGCGGGACCTGGATCACCTTTATCACCCTTATCACCTTTA